>Ga0075530_1000587_pt1 | contig 17260 bp, 15 predicted proteins | sample NGEPerD_2_FD_75101 | JGI IMG/M metagenome (GOLD analysis project Ga0075530, IMG submission 75101) | Arctic peat soil microbial communities from the Barrow Environmental Observatory site, Barrow, Alaska, USA - NGEE PermafrostL1-D | ecosystem: Environmental > Terrestrial > Soil > Wetlands > Peat ... | reverse complement strand
TGACCAACGCACACAGCGCCCGCCGGTGGGCGCTGGCCGGGCTCGGCGGCGACGAGGCGGCGGTCGCCAAGCACTTCGTCGCCGTCTCCACCAACGCCGCCGCGGTCGCCGAGTTCGGCATCGACACCGAGAACATGTTCGGCTTCTGGGAGTGGGTCGGCGGCCGCTACTCGATGGACTCGGCGATCGGCCTCTCGACCATGCTGGCGATCGGGCCCGCCCGGTTCGCCGAGATGCTGGCCGGCTTCCACGCGATGGACGAGCATTTCCGCACCGCCCGCCCGGCGGAGAACCTGCCGATGCTGATGGGCCTGCTCTCGGTCTGGTACGGCGGCTTCTTCGGCGTCCAGACCTGCGGCGTCTTTCCCTATGACCAGTACCTGCACCGCTTCCCGGCCTACCTGCAGCAGCTGACGATGGAGTCCAACGGCAAGCACGTCACTCTCGAGGGCGCCCGGGTCGAGTACGACACCGGGGCGATCTTCTGGGGCGAGCCGGGCACCAACGGCCAGCACTCCTTCTACCAGCTGATCCACCAGGGGACGCGGCTGATCCCCTGCGACTTCATCGGCTTCATGCACTCCAACAACCCGCTCGGCGACCACCACGACCTGCTGATGTCGAACGTCTTCGCCCAGAGCGAGGCACTCGCCTTCGGCAAAACGCCCGAGCAGGTGCGGGCCGAGGGGACGGCGGAGGATCTCGTGCCGCACCGGGTGATGGAGGGCAACCGACCCTCCAGCACGATCCTCGCCGAGCGGCTCGACCCGTTCACGCTCGGCGCCCTGGTCGCCCTCTACGAGCACAGCGTCTTCACCCAGGGGGCGATCTGGGGGATCGACGCCTTTGACCAGTGGGGGGTCGAGCTGGGCAAGGCTCTCGCCGTTGCGATCATCCCCGAGCTGCAGGCCGGCCGCGAGCCAAAGCTGAAGCACGACAGCTCGACCAACGCGCTGATCCGGCGCTACCGCCAGGCCAGACGCGCGGAGTAGGGGATGCCGCTCCTCGACGCGCTGCCGCTCGCCGCCTCGGAGTCCAACCTGCTCGCCGCGCGCGAGCTGATGGCGTTCACGCTCGCCTTCCACATCATCCTCTCCTGCCTTGGCGTCGCCCTGCCGGCGATCATCCTCACCGCCAACTGGCTGGGGCTGAAGCGGGGCGACGGGGAGGCGATGCGGCTGGCGCAACGCTGGTCGAAGGCGATGGGGGTGACCTTTGCGGTCGGCGCCGTTACCGGCACCGTGCTCAGCTTCGAGTTCGGCCTGCTCTGGCCGCAGTTCATGGAGCGCTTCGGCGGCGCCTTCGGGGTTGCCTTCGCGGTCGAGGGCCTCTTCTTCTTCACCGAGGCGATCTTCCTCGCGATCTACATCTACGGCTGGAAGCGGCTCAGCGGCTGGGCGCACTTCTGGTCGGGCGTGCCGATGGTGATCACCGGGATCGGCGGCGCTTTCGCGGTCGTCACCGCCAACTCATGGATGAACCAGCCGCAGGGGTTTGCCCTGGACGCCGCCGGCAAGGTGGTCGAAACCGAGCCGCTGAAGATTCTCTTCAACCCGGCCTGGAGCTACGAGGTCCCGCACATGATCCTCGCCGCCTACATGGTCGCCGGCTTCCTCGTCGCCTCGATCTACGCGGTCGGGATGCTGCGCGGGCGGCGCGACCGCCTGCACCGGCTGGGGATGCTGATCCCGCTGACGATCGCCTTGATCGCGACCCCGATCCAGATCTTCGTCGGCGACACCGCGGCGCGGGAAGTCGCCGACCACCAGCCGGCCAAGTTCGCCGCCATGGAGTGCATCCAGAAGACGGGCGGCCACCAGACCGAGTACGTCGGCGGCATCTGCACCTCCGACGGGGTCAAGGCGGCGATCCCGATCCCCGACCTCGACTCCTTCCTGGTCGGCTTCAGCGCCGGCACCGAGGTGACCGGGCTGGAGGACATCCCGGCCGACGAACGCCCGCCGGCCGACACGCTGCTGCACCTCAGCTTCGACGCGATGGTCGGCATCGGCACGGCGCTTCTGGCGCTGGCCGTCTGGCTGGCGTTCGCCTGGTGGCGACGGCGGGACATCCCCCGCACGCCCTGGTTCCTGCGCGCGGTGGCCGTCTCGGGAGTGGGGGCGATAGTCGCCCTCTGGGCGGGCTGGATCGTCACCGAGGTCGGCCGCCAGCCGTGGATCGTGCAGGGCTTCATGCGGACCTCCGAAGCGGTGACCGAGGCCGAGGGGATCTGGTTCGCCTTCGCCGGCGTGCTGATTCTCTACGCCGGGCTGGGGACCGGCGCGGTGCTGGTGCTGCGGGCGATGTCGCGCCGCTGGCGCGCGGAGGAAGAGGACGCCGGCGATTCCGAGGTCCCCTACGGTCCTCCCGAGGCGGCCGCAAGATGACGCCGACGGGCCTGATGCAGGCCTCCTGTATCTCCCGGTTTAGGCCCGTCGGCGGGTGGTCGGGATGAGCCGCGCCGATCTTGCCGCGGCGATTCTCTGGACCGGGGCGACGCTGTATGCGCTGTTCGGCGGCGCCGACTTCGGCGGCGGCGTCTGGGACCTGATCGCCGGCGACGCGCAGAAGGGTGAGCGGCCGCGGGCGCGGATCCAGCGCTCCCTCACCCCCGTCTGGGAGGCCAACCACGTCTGGCTGATCTTCATCCTCGTCGTCCTCTGGACCGCTTTCCCGAAGGCCTTCGGGGCGATCATGTCGACCCTCTACGTGCCGATCGCCCTGGCGGCGGTGGGGATCGTCCTACGCGGCGCCGGCTTCGCCTTCCGTAAGTCGATCCAGCGGCTCGAGTTGCGGCGGGCGATGGGCGCAGCCTTCGCTGTCTCCTCGGTGCTGACTCCGTTCTTCATGGGGACGGTCGTGGGGGCGATCGCCGCCGGGCATGTCCCGGCCGGCGGAAACGGGGAGGCCTTCTCCAGCTGGCTGCAGCCGCTGCCGCTGCTGACCGGGGCGCTCTTCGTCGCCAGCGGCGCCTACCTGGCGGCGATCTTCCTCGTCGCCGACTCGCGCCGGGCCGGCGACGGGGAGATGGAGGGCTACTTCGCCCGCCGCGCCCTCTGGGCGTCCGGCGTCGCCGGCGCCTTCGCCCTCGCCGGGATCTTCGCCCTGCACTCCGAAGCCCGCTACATCTTCGACCGCCTCACCGCCGAGGGCCTGTCGCTGGTGATCGTCTCGGCGCTCTGCGGGCTCAGTGTGATGGCGCTGCTCCTGCGCGGCGCCCGCCGCGGCCTGCGCCCGCTCGCCGCCGGCGCCGTGATCACGGTGATCTGGGGCTGGGGCGTCGCCCAGTTCCCCTACCTGCTGCCGACCTCGCTGAGGATCGACCAAGCGGCGGCGCCGGGGCCGACCCTCGACGCCGTGCTGATCGTCTTCGTGAGCGCCGCGATCGTCGTCCTGCCCGCCCTCGGCCTGCTCTACTGGCTCAGCCAGCGCGAACTGCTGGGTGAGTAGGCACAGCACAGCGTGGGTGATCAAGCAGACCAAGGATCTCGCCCTTCGGGCTCGCACGCGCCTGCGGCGCCGGAGCGTGGTGTGCTCCGCACGCGAGCGACCGAGGACGCCGGTATGCGCAGTGTCGCCCACGCCGTGCTCTTCGACATCGACGGCACGTTGCTGGTGACCGGCGGCGCCGGGGGTGTCGCCTGGCAGCGCGGCTTCGAGGAGCTCTACGGGGTCGAGGCCGACATCGCCGAGCACACGGACGCCGGCATGACCGACCCCGAGATCGTCAAGATCGTCTTCCGCGAGGTGATCGGCCGCGAGGGCAGCCAGGCGGAGCGCTCGAAGGCGATCGCCGCCTACCTCGAGCACCTGCCGGACGCGGTCGCCGAGTCCGACGGCTACCGGGTGATGCCGGGAGTGGAGGAACTGCTCGGCCGGCTGATCGACGGCGGTGTCCTGCTTGGCCTGGTCACCGGCAACATCGAGGCGGCCGCCCACATCAAGCTCGCCCGTGGCCGCCTCAACCGCTTCTTCGCCTTCGGCGGCTACGGCTCCGACTCCGCCGACCGCACCGAGGTCACCAAGGCCGCCCTGCGCCGCGGCGAGCTGGTCTCCGGCGGCACGTTCCAGAACAGCTCCTGCATCTCTGTCGGCGACACGCCCCGAGACGTGACGGCCGGCCACGGCGCCGGGATCAGAGTGGTCGGTGTGGCCACTGGCTCCTACAGCGTTGACCAGCTGGACGACGCCGGCGCCGACTGGGCGATCCCCCAGGTCTCAGACGGCTTCCCGGCGTAGGAGGCCATCCGTTAACTTTTTCGGTGAATTGCGGTTGGGCTGGCGCCCGGAGCCGTCGACGAAAAAGTACAAGACGTTCCACCCGTACCGGATGGCCTCCTATGGCAGCGAGCAGCGGGCCTGGTAGATCGAGAGGAACCCGTTCTCGAAGCCGTTGCGGGCGGCCCGGAGATACAGGCGCCAGACCCTGACCCGTTCGGGCCCCGCCAGGCGGATCGCCTCGTCCAGGTTCTCGTCCAGCCGGCGGGCCCAGTGGCGCAGGGTCTCGGCGTAGTCGTCGCCGAACTCCTCGACGTGGCGGGTGTAGAAGCCGGCCCGCTCCAGCGCCAGCAGGACGCGCGAGAGGTGCAGCGGTTCGGCGTCGGGGAAGACATAGCGCTCCGAGAACGGCCCCGCCTCGGGGTCGCTGTGGCGGAGGCGGGCGATGCCGTGGTTGAGCAGCCGGCCGCCGGGCTCCAGCAGGCCGGCCAGGGTGCGCGCGTAGAAGTCGATCTGGGCCGCGCCGACGTGCTCGACCATGCCGATCGAGGCGATCGCGTCGAAGCGCTCGCCGGCCAGGTCGCGGTAGTCCATCACCCTGACGTCCACCCGGTCGGCGACGCCGGCCTCCTCGGCCCGTTGCCGGGCCTTCGCGGCCTGCGGCGGTGAGAGGGTGATGCCGACCACGCTCGCCCCATGCCTGGTCGCCGCCCAGAGCGGGAAGCTGCCCCAGCCGCAGCCGACGTCGAGCACCCGGTCGCCCTCCTTCAGCGCCAGCTTGCGGGCGACGGTCTCAAGCTTCTCCTCCTGTGCCGCCTCCAGCGTCTCCGCGCCGCGCGAGAAGATCGCGCAGCTGTAGGTCGTCGACTCGTCGAGGAAGAGCGAGAAGAACTCGTTGGAGACGTCGTAATGGTGGCGCACCGCCTCGGCGTCGCGCGCCCTGGTGTGGCGGCGGCCGCTCGGCCGCAGCTCGGCCGCCGGCCGGCGGGGCGGCCGCTGAATGCCCGCGGCGCGCACCGCTCCCAGCAGCAGCCGCCGCTTGTCGGCGCCGTCCAGCACCGGCGGCTGCCAGCCGTCGAGCAGCTTGATCACGGCATCGATGTCGTCGACCTCGATCTCGCCGCTGACGTAGGCGCGGCCGAGGCCGAGCTGCCCGGGCGCCAGCAGGGCGTGGGCCACGGCCCGCGGCGAGCGCACGTGGAAGGTCGGGCCGGCGCCGTCGCTGGCCGGCAGTCGCGTCCCATCCCAGAACTCGACCGTGAAGGGGCGCTCGGGGATGCGGGCTTCGATCTCGCGGCGCAGAGGCTCGGTGCGGGCGAAAGGCATCGCGAACCATATTAGGGTCCGCGATGCGAGTCGTCGCGATCGGTCGCTACGGGAATCGCCCGGTTCTTACGCTTCCTGCGCGGAGGGCGCGTATGATCGCCGCTCCCAATGGCAAGCAGCGGTCCACTCCCATCCGACATCCAGCCGGTCGCCAACGAGACCCGCGACCGGATCATCACCGGTCTGGTGACGGTGGTGCCGTTCGTCGCGCTCGCGCTCGCCGGCTGGCAGGTCTGGGGCAGCGCGCTGCACTGGAGCGATGTCTTCCTCTTCGTCGGCATGTATGTGCTGACCGGGCTTGGGATCACCGTCGGCTTCCACCGCCACCTCACCCACCGCGCCTTCAAAGCGAAGCGCTGGCTGCACGGCTTGCTGGCGATCCTCGGCTCGGCGGCGATCGAGGGGCCGGTGATCTCCTGGGTCGCCGATCATCGCAAGCACCACGCCTTCTCCGACGAAGAGGGGGACCCGCACAGCCCTCACGTCGACCATGGGCACGGCTGGACGGGCGCCATGCGCGGCCTCTTCCATGCCCACATGGGCTGGCTCTTCATCCACACCCAGCGGGGCAACAAGGAACGCTTCGCGCCCGACCTGCTCAAAGACCCGGTGATCGAGTGGGTCGACCGCACCTTCATCTACTGGGCGATCCTCGGCCTCCTCCTCCCGTTCGCGCTCGGCTGGGTGATCGGCGGCACCCTCTTCGCCGCCCTCACCGGCCTGCTCTGGGGCGGTCTGATCCGGGTCTTCGTCCTGCACCACTTCACCTACAGCATCAACTCGCTCTGCCACGTCTTCGGCAATCGCGACTACGAGACCGGCGACGAGTCGCGCAACCTGGCCCTGATCGCGATCCCCACCCTGGGCGAGGCCTGGCACAACAACCACCACGCATTCCCGACCTCCGCCGTCCACGGCCTCGGCCGCTGGCAGATCGACGTCTCGGCGATCGTCATCGACAGCCTCGAGAAGGCGGGCCTAGTCTGGGACGTGGTGCGAATTCCCCCGGAACACCTGGAAGCCAAGGCAACCTAGGACCCATCCCGGTAGGGGTTCCGCTTAACTTTTTCCGAAGACAGTTGTCAGCGGTCCGCTTGCGTCGCCGCGGAAAAAGTACAAGACGCTCCACCCCTACCGGGATGGGTCCTAGGGCGAAGCGGCCGACTGATACCAGTCGATCCAGCCATTGCAGGCAGCGCTGAGCGGGACGATTCGGCGCTTGCCGGCACCGACCGCGACCAGGTTGCCGACGTAGGCGACTTCGTCGTAGCCGCTGAGGCGCTGCAGGAAGCTCGGCTCGGCGGCGTCGATCGCGAACTTGATCTTGCCGCCGCCACTCCTGTAGACGCCGGCCGGCCAGAACTGGCCGTCGTTGGCGAGGCTGATCGTGTTGGGGCGCTGGCCGTCGAGCGCGGCCTTCAGATCGGTGTGGAAGCCCGGGGCCGAGAGCGTCAGGCCAAACGGAGAGAAGTACTGCAGCGAGAGTCGCCAACGCCCGCTCGGCAGCTCGATCGTCTGCGCGGTGCTCTCGCCGGTATGTAGCCGGTCGCCCTCGTCCCAGCCGGACCTCGGCGCGGTCGCGACGCCGGGGAACAGCGAGGCGCGGCCCGGATTGGCGAGGAGGATGCGGATCTCCGGCGCGGCGCAGCCGGCGAGTGCGCCGGCGTTGGTCCCCTCGAGCAGCACGTGGCGGTTCTCGGGCGCCTCCCCGATCCTTTCCCAGAGGATGTAGGAGGGCGTCGCGGCGATGCGCTTGAAGCCGGACGGAGCCTGGCTGTTCCAGGCGGCCCGGCCGGTGATCGCGTAGGGGAAGCGGTCGAGCGTGCCGCGCGAGAAGGAGTCGAAGTCGATCGGGCTGTAGGCGTCGCCGGTGTCGAACGGCTTCTCCGGGTTCGCGGCGACATCGGCGTCGGGGAACTCGACCAGCGGCACGTGCGTGTCGGCGCCGAGCAGCTCGTAGGCGGCGTAGCGATCCTGGCCGGCGTAGAGCACGGGCTTGCCGTGCAGGGTCGGCAGGAAGGCGCGCAGCTCGGCCCCGTGGCCGGGCGGGGCGACGGGAGCGCTGCGCAGCGCCAGGAAGCTCGAGTAGACGGCGCCGCCGATGAACGCCACCGCGAGCAAGCCCGACCCAACCCGCAACACTCCCGCCGAGGGGCCGATTTGTCGTCTTGTAGGCGATATTTCGGCCCGTCGGCGGCTGGGGAGCGGGAACTCGGCGAGCAGGGGGCGGATCGCGACGAGCATCGCCAGCGGGGCGCCGATCATCAGCGCCTTGGCGTGCGAGTAGTCGCCGCTGGTCGGCAGGGCGGCGAGGTAGAGGAGGATGCAGGCGGCGAGTCCGAGCGGCGCCGCCAGCTCGCGCCGCCGCACCCACCAGGACGTGCCCGCGAGCAGGGCGAGCACGCCGATCGCGCCGGCCAGCCCGGTCAGGTGGGCGCCCCCGGGGGCTTCCAGCCGGTAGTTGGTCGCCGGCCAGACCCCGAGCGCCTCGAGCGGCGAGACCGGCCCGTAGGTGTTCGTCCCGGCAACTTTGTTGAAGCTGTGGACGAAGCCGAAGGGGCCGACGAGAGTCGCCGCGGTGGCGAGCGCCGCCAGCACGACGACCGTCAGCAGCGTCGCCGGCCGCAGCAGGAAGCGCAGCAGCGCCCGCGGCGCCAGCGCCCGCCGAACCCGGGGCAGGGTGAGGCTCCAGAGGGCGGCCGTGGCGATCGGCCAGGCGAGGCCGGCGAAGCTGTAGGAGAAGAAGATGCCACCGGCCAGCGCCAGCCACGGCAGCGCGAAGCGAAGCCGCGCCGCAGTCGTGGCTTCGAATGAGTACCCATAAGGGCCTCTGAGTTGAGGCGCGTCACGGCTTCGTAGCGTGTCGAGGTCGCGCAGGCCTACGGCGACGGCGAGGACGAAGAGCGCCTCGGCGGTCTCCTTGAAGGCGCCCTGGGCGAAGTAGGAGGCGGCGAGGTAGGGGACGGCGACCAGCGTCGCCGCCAGCAGTCGGCGGCCCGGGCCGATCCGGGGCAGGGCCGCCAGGGCCGTCAGCCCGGTGAGGATGCCGATCGCGAAGATCTCGCCGACGAAGGCCTGCCCGAGCCCGATCCCCGGCGCCGCCGCGGTGGCGACGGCGAGCCCGTGCGGGCCGAGCGGGTAGCCGGCCTCGGGAACGGGCCCCACCCCGCTGCGCAGCCACTCGGCCCAGGCGAGATGGAGGCCGAGGTCGTTGTTGAGGCCGATCCCGAGCAGCCCCCATCGCGCGGTGATCGCAAAGGGAATCGAGAGCACCAGGGCGACGGCAAGCGCCACCGGTAGCCCTTGGCGCAGCGCCTCCCAGCGCCGATGGGCCTCAATCGCGTCTGTATCTCCCGTTTCAGGCCCGTCGGCGGGGGGTTGGCGCCGGAATGCGAACAAGATCGCGGCGGCGGCGATCAGGAGCAGGATCAGGCCCAGCGTCGCCGAGGCGCCGTGGCCGGGGGCGCGGGCGAGGACGCCGGTCACCGTCAGCACCGCGCCGAAGCCCGCCGCCGGCTCCAGCCAGGACCACGAGTTGTGGCCCGCGAGGAGGAGCAGGGCACGCCCGATCAGCAGCGAGGCGACGCAGATCAGCGCCGCCGAGACGTAGGTCCCGATCATCAGAGAGGGCAACCTATTTCAGCCGCCCCGGGTGGCGCGGCGAGCCTCAGTGCTTCTCGGCCGCCCGTTCGAGCGTCTCGCGCAGGTTCTCCCCACGCAGCGGCTCCGCGTGGCCGGCACCGACGACCGCCGGTTCCAGCGCCGCCAGCTTGCGCACCGATTCCTTCGCCTGCGCGTGGTCCCAGGCCCAGGCGGGGTGGGGGACACTGGCCTCGCCCTCCGGCAGCGGTTTGAGTCGCGCCGAGTCGACGAAGTAGACGACATCGCTGACCAGCGCCACCCGGTCGCTCTCGCGCCAGAGCCCGATCAGGCCGGGGGCGTGACCGGGGAAGTGGATGACCTGGAACCCCGCCACCTCGTCGCCCTCGGAGACCGTGCCGGCGATCTTCACCGCGCCGCCGTCCCAGCGCCGCAGCAGGAAGGGATAGATCCAGCGCACCGGCGCCACCGGAAGCTGCGAGAGATCCATGTAGGGGGTCATCGAGGCGTCGCTTTCGGCATCGGCTACATCGTCGGGGTGGCAGTAGACGGGCGCATCCACGAACGGCGCCGTGCCGCGGTGGTCGGCGTGCGCGTGGCCGAGCACGACCCGCTTCAGCCCGCCGAGCTGCTCGGCGGCGGCCCGCGCCTTCTTCGTCATCGCCTTGCTGCCGGCGTCGAACTGGATCACGCCGCCACTCTCTTCCTCGATGAAGTAGATGTTCATCGACTTGCGCAGGTCGCCCCGCAGCAGCCAGACCCCGTCTGCGACCTTCTCCATCGCTCAAGCGTACCCGTGGCTAGGCTCCCGGGCCGATGCCGATGCTGTGGAAAGCCGGGATGGCCGTGCTGGTCGTCTGCCTCGTCGCTGCGATGGCGATCGCGATCGTCCGCCTGGCGACTACGCCGACGGAGATTCTGGGCGATGGTTATCGGGGACTACCCGCCCGTGATGCCGCGCGTTAGTATCGGCGCGTGTTCACTCGCATCGTGGTTGGAACCGATGGATCGGAGACCGCTGCCGAGGCGGTTCGGCAGGCCGTCGACCTGGCCAAGCTGGCGGGCGCGCAGCTCAGCATCGTCAGCGCTTATGAGCCGGTCTCGAAACGTCGCCTCCAGGATGAGCAGCAGGGGGCCCCCGCCGATGTCCAGTACGAGATCGGCCCGCGCGAGGATGTCAACCTCGTGCTCGACGCCGCCGCTGCCGCCGCCAAGAAGGAGGGGATCGAGGTGCAGGCCCACCCGGTCGAGGCCGACCCCGCCGAGGCGATCCTCAACGTCGCCGAAGAAACCAAAGCCGACCTGATCGTCGTCGGCAACAAGGGGATGACCGGGGCGCGGCGCTTCCTGCTCGGCAGCGTCCCCAACAACGTCTCCCATCACGCCCCCTGCAGCGTAATAATCGTCCGCACGACCTAGACGGTCAGATGCCGGGGTCGGTGGCCGCGCCGGCGTCGATCAGGCCGGCGCCCTGGCGGTCGTGCGAGAGCCCGAGGTCGCGGGCGGTGCTGCTCAGCCGCCGGACCAGCCGGTTCACCTTGCCACGCGGCGAGACGCCCTGTTCGAGGACGCCGCTGGCCAGGACCATCGCCGCGACACCGGAGACGTGGGCCGCCGCCATCGAGGTGCCGATGTAGCTGCCCGGCTCGCCGAAACGGCGGGTGTTGCCGCCTTTCAGGGTCACCTGGTAGATCGACCGGCTCGAGACCGAGGGGCAGCCGGTGACCGGTGAGCCGCCGCCCGGGGCGACGATGTCAGTTCCCTTGCCCGGAAGCAGCGAGTAGCTGCCCAGGCAGCCGCCCTCGGTGGAGCCGCCGACCCCGATCGTCCGGGGGCCGGTGGCCGGCGGCGAGACGCACGCCTCCGAGCCCAGGTTGCCGATCGATGCCACCGTCACCACCCCCTTGCGGTAGGCGCGGCGCAGCTCTTCGTCGATGCCGGGCACGTTCTTGCCGCAGCCGAAGTTGAAGCTCATGTTGATCACGTCGGCGCCGTGGGCGACCGCAAAGCGGATGCCGCGGGCGATGTTGTCGGCCTGCCCGCTGCCGTGGCGGTCGAGGACGCGGACGGGCATCAGCTTGGCGCGGTAGGCGAGTCCGACCAGGCCGATGCCGTTGTTGGTCTTCTCGGCGATCGTGCCGGCGACGTGGGTGCCGTGGCCGTTCTGGTCGAGCGGCACGCGGTCGTCGTCGACGAAGTCGTAGCCCTTGGCGAACTGGCCGGAGGCGAAATCCGGGCTGCGGCGGAAGCGGCTTCCCTTGTCGCGGTAGGCGATTCCAGTGTCGAGCACGGCGACGGTGATTCCGGCCGCGCCGCGCCGCTTCGCCGCGATCAGGTGCTGCCAGGCGCCGACCACGTCGATCCCACCGGGCGAGACGGGCAGCGACGCCGTCCCGGTTCCCTCCCACGGCAGGAAGTTCCACTGCAGCGAGACCCAGCCGCCCGGCGGCCCGGGGGTAGTGGCGAGCGACCCCGGGTCGTTGGCGATCCCCGAGGTCGGCAGCGGCGGTGTCTTCGAGGTCGAGGCGGTGGCGATGTAGTTGGGCGCCGCATAGGCAACCCGCGGGCGGTGCCGCAGCGCGGCTGCGGCCTGGCGCACGCCCACGCCGAACGGCAGCTCCACGGTCCTCGCCCGCCGCGCCCCCCGCAGCTTGAGCACCACTTGCCCGGGGGTGAATTCGCGCGCCGGGGAGATGCCGGTCGCGGCGCCGGCGGGCGCGACGGCGATTGCCGCCGAGAGCAGCACGACGGCTGCGGATATCGGAACGCTTCGAGTCATTGTCGGTGGTGTTCGCTCGCGGAGCCCTGCGCTTGGGCGAGCTATCGTTTCAACACCGGCCCGCCCGCGAAGTTGTCGGTGCCACATACTTTCGGATCGATGCCGGACGGGGTCGCCAGCGACGTGCAACAGCGCCTGATGGGGGTGGCGATCGAGCGCGCCCGCGATGCGGAGGCTCACGGCGACGTGCCGATCGGGGCCGTCGTCGCTCGCGGCGGCGAGCCGCTGGCCGCCGCCGGGAACGAGCGCGAGCTGCGCCGCGATCCCACCGCCCACGCCGAGATCCTCGCCATCCGCGCAGCCGCCGAGGCGCTCGGCGGCTGGCGCCTGCCGGAGACGACGCTCTACGTGACGCTCGAGCCCTGCGCGATGTGCGCCGGCGCGATCGTCCTGGCCCGCATCCCCGAGGTGATCTTCGGCGCCCCCGACCCGAAGGCCGGCGCCGCCGGCAGCGTCCTCGACGTCCTCGCCGAGCCGGCCCTCAACCACCGCCCGCGGGTGACCGGCGGCATGATGGAAGAGGAGTGCGCGGCGCTGCTGAGGAACTTCTTCGGCGCGAGACGGGACTCACGCGCGAAGAGCAAGCCCGGCGAGGAAGAGGGGTTTCGATAGTGCTCTCTGCACAGCGAAACCCGATGACGCCGCCAGGCGCCGCGATCCGCGCGTGAGCGGGGCTGATGAGACGGTATTCGAACCCTGAAGTCCGGGAGCGGCCGGCTCGGCTTGACCTCGACTAGTTCGAGGATCGTCCCCCGGCCGGCTCCATCAAGTCTCGTCTTCGAGATCGACCACGACCTGGGTGACCGGCAAGTCGGTCGCTTCGCGCGCGCGCTGCACCACGCCGTGCTCGAGCCGGGGCGCACGGTCGGGCGGCTGGGTCGCGATGATGACCTCATCGGCCGCAAAGACGCGCAGCGCGTCCTCCAGGGCAACGTTGGGGTCCGGATCCCCGACCTGGCCGCGGGCGCGTAGGCCAGCTTCTTCGATCGCCCGGAGGGAGAGTTCCATCCGCCTGTGCGCCTCCTTGATCGCCGCGTCAAGGTCGGAGCCCCAGTACGCGGCGCGGGAGTCGGTGAGCGCCGGGGTGACGACGAGGATCTCGCCGCTCCGTCCGCCGCAGCGGTCCTGGATCTCGGCCAACAGAGCCCGGCTGCCGACCGTCTGGCCTGCGACCACGAGCAGGCGGTGCCTGTCGTTCCCACCGCGTGACGGCTCGGTCTGGCGCAGCGGGCTCCCGCGAGAGCTTCGCCACGCGAGCACCGCCCCGAAACCGAGCAGCGCGGCTGCCCAGATCACTCCGACGATCGAGCTCGTCAGCAGGGCGAGGACGATCACCGAGGCGGACCCGATCACAATCACCACGACCCACCGCAGGGCGTCGGCCTCAGATCTCAACGGGCTGTGCAATCCGGTTCCCCCTCGGTGTCAGCGTAGCTGTCGCAGCGATCGGCGCTCAAACAGGATCTTGTCCCGGTGCCGCCTTCTGGCCGGTCGCCGGATCCGCAGCCGTCCCCGCGGCGACCGGTAGAAGTACCCCTTCACACCCGCGGCACGCCCGGATCCCACCTCCAGGTAGTAGTCGAGCGACCCCTCGAACTCGCGGCGCGGACGGTACCCCGCCGTCCTGGTCGCGATGTTGTCCGCGACGACCGCCGCCTCGGCCTGCGCCAGCACGCCCGCCTTCGGCAGCTTGGAGCCGCCGGAGAGTTCGATCTCGGTGACGTCGCCGATCGCGTGCACGTTGGAGTGGACGCTGAGGGTGAACGGTTCAGCCCGGAGCCAGCCGTTCGGGCCGGCGAGCGGAGAGGCCGCGACGAAGTGAGGAGCGCGGTGCGGGGGCACGGCGATCAGCAGGTCGAACGGCTCGCTCCCGTCGCTGAACCGGACCTCGCGCGTGCCGGGATCGACCGACTCGACCTGGCGGTCCGGCTGGAAGCCGATGCCGCGGCGCTCCAGCATCCCGGCGACCCGGTCGCCGGCCTGGCGATCGGCCACGGGGATCGGCCGCGGCTCGGCGGTGATGACGTCGACCTTGGCCGCCACGCCGCCCTTGCGCAGGAAGTCGTCGATCAGAAAGGCCGCCTCGTAGGGGGCCGCAAGCGACCGGTAGGGCGCCGCCACGACGGCGATCAGCACCCGGCCTCCACCGAACGTCACCAGGGCGTCATGCAGGCGTTCCGCGTCGGGGAGCGTGTAGAAGCCGTGGGCCGCCTCCGCGAGCCCCTCCACCGACTCCGGAGCGAGTGTTGCCCCGGGGGCGAGCACCAGCTGGTCGTAGGGGATCTCGCCTGAGCTCGTCGAGATCGCGCCCCGGTCAAGGTCCATCCCCGTGACCTCGGTTTCGGTGAACCGGATCCCCCGCCGCACCAGCCGCGCCAAGGGGTGCGGCGCCGCCCCCGCCCGGCCTCGGCGCTTGCCTACGGCGACCCAGGGGAAGGAGGGAGGGAAGTGGTGGTGGCTCTTGCGGTCGACGAGGTGAACGTCGAGATCGCCGTCGCGCTTGGCCAGTCGGCGGGCGCAGGCAAGGCCGCCAAGACCGCCGCCCACGATCACCACCTTTGTCTTGCCAACAGCCGCCGCGTTGGGCACGGGCAAACGGACCTCCTGTCGCGTTGCGTACGGCCGGACTACATTATCCGCTCCGCCCGGCTGTTGTCGCGAAAGCGGCGACCGTCGAACGCTAGGCTGAGTCTGAAACCGTCGGTGGCGGCGGAGGCAGCGGGGCTCATGAGACGCTATTCGAACCCTGAGGTCAAGGTCCGCCTTGCTCGGCTTGACCTCGGCTGAAAGGGCATCCGGCCGACTGGAACTAACAGGTCAGGGGTCCGGCGAAGTGATCTCGACGAGCCCGGACCGCAACGCATACGCAACGGCCTCGGCTCGATTGCGCAGGTGGAGCTTGGAGAGGATGTTCTTCATGTGGAAGTTGACGGTGCTCTCGGCGACGAACAGCGCCTCGGCGATCTCGCGATTGGTCTTCCCGTCGGTGACCAGACGAAGGACTTCCTGCTCGCGATTGGTTAGGGCATCGCGCTCGTTCGATTGGCCGCTGCCCTCTCGCGAAACGCGCGCGAACTCCTCGAGGATCTTGGCCGCAAGGCCCTGGGAGAGCGGCGCCTCTCCCTCGGCGATCCCGTTCAGGATGCGCTCGAACTCCTCGTTGGTCATGTCCTTGAGCAGGTAGCCCTCGGCGCCGCTCTTGACCGCCTCAAAGAGGTCCGCCTCGTCCTGAGAGACGGTGACGATCACGATCTTCACCTCCGGCATCTCCGCCTTGATCAGTCGCGTCGCCTCCAGGCCGCCGCAGCGCGGCATCGTGATGTCCATGAGCACGAGATCCGGGTGCAGCTCGCGCGTACGTTCGAGCGCCTCGATTCCATCTCCCACCTCCCCGATGACCCCGTGGCCAGCGGCCTCGAGCAGGCTCGCGATGCCGGCCCGGAAGAGTGCGTGGTCGTCAGCGAGCAGGACTTTCATTCAGCGCTCCGTTCATCTGGGACAGCGGGACCCGGACGCACACCGCCGTGCCCTGGTTGAACGTCGAGTCGATCTCGAAGCGCCCCCCGATCGCCTTGGCGCGCTCGCGCATCGTCTGCAGGCCGAAGTGCGGCCAGCCGGTGCGCGTCCGCTGCTCCGGCCTGAAGCCGCGGCCGTCGTCCTCGACCGAGACGATCAGCTCGCCGCCCTCGACGGAGAACCCGACGGTCGCGCTGTCCGCTTCGGCGTGGTTGCGAACGTTGTTGAGCGCCTCCTGAACGATCCACATCAGCTGGATCTCGCTGGCGGGGGGCAGCACCGGCAGCTCTCCGTCTTCGACCACCTCGAGCGTCGCGGGGGCTCCCGGCATCTCGCGGTAGTTGTCGAGGTGGGCGCGCACCGCGTCGGTGAGCCGATCGCTTCGACCGAGCGGCGTCCTGAGGCTGAAGATCCCTTCCCGGACGTCTCCGTAGACGCGCTTCGCCGCCTTCTCCATCTTCTCCAGCTGAACGCTTGCCTCGTCGATCCGGCTGGAGGCGAGCAGCTTCCGCACCGCCAGCGTCTGGGTATTGATGTAGCCGAGAACCTGGGCGAGCCCGTCATGGAGCTCGCGCGCGATCCGCTCGCGCTCCTGCAGGACGGCCGCATCGAGGACGCGTTCGTGCAGGCGCGAGCTCTCGATCGCCGCCGCGAGTCGCTCGGCTATGCCCTCGAGCAGACCCCGCTCGACCTCGTCCTCCATCGCCTTGCGGTCGCGGGCCGCGGCGCAGAGAACGCCATAGGTTTCGTCCCGGTGGCGAAGCGGGAGGGCGCAGAAGCTCTCAAACCCCAGTCGCTTGACGCCGGAACGCACGAAGCGCTGCTCCTCCTGCAGGTTGTGGACGACGATGGGCGATCCCCGCTGCGCGACGAGTCCCGGCAGGCCTTCGCCGAAGCGAAGGCGAACCCTCTCGCGGAAGGCGTCCCGGCCCAGCCCGCGATGGTGCGCCATGACGAGCTCGCTCTCGCCGTCGGTCAGCCATACCTCCGCCGCCTCCGCCGAGGTGATCTCGAGGATCGCGGCGAGGCTGTTGTCGAGCAGCTCGTCGAGGTCGAGGGAGGAGCCGGCCTCGCGGCCGATCGCGACCAGCGCGTCGAGCATCGCGTTGCGCTCGAGGATGCGCCGCTCCAGTCTTTCGACGAGCCCGAACACGGCGAACGAGAACGCCCCGGTGAGAATCATGAGCAGGCCCAGCATCATCAGGACGCCCGGGAAGTCGTGAAACATGCGCAGCGTGGTGTGCAGGAGGATGTTGAGGCCGACGATGAAGAGGAACGGCAGGACGATCGCCAGCCACCTGAGCGTCCTGAACCCACTTGGCGTCAGCTTCTCGCCGCTCTGCCGTTTCCGGTCGAGTTCCACCGGGTCGAGGTGCTCGGACACCGTTGTGCGGTTTTCCGCAGCCGCAGGAGAGGCGGGCTCTTCGGCCTGAGCCACCTCTGCGTCGATCGGCGAGCTGTTGCCAGGCAACACCCTCTTAGTATCGCGCAGCATGACGGTAGGCGGCAGCCATCGGGCGGCTGATCGTTTGAGCGAGCAGGAGGGCGAGAGCGACCGCGGCCAAGAGGGAGATCGCGCTGCCGAAGAGAAGGGTCCGGAATGGGTCGTCCCCCTGAGACTCGGCGTTTGTCTGGCCCGCAGGGCGACCAGGAAGCGTGAGCGCAACGACAGCCGGCGGCCGCCCCGGAACGCGCTCTTAGCCCGGATCGTTCATGAAGAAACCGCGCCCCGGGTCACCCAGGGCGCGGTTTCGTCCGCCTGAAGCGGGATTCTGCGGGTGACGAAGCTCGCAAATACCGCTCAGGAGGATCACCATGAAG
>Ga0075530_1000585_pt1 | contig 17286 bp, 10 predicted proteins | sample NGEPerD_2_FD_75101 | JGI IMG/M metagenome (GOLD analysis project Ga0075530, IMG submission 75101) | Arctic peat soil microbial communities from the Barrow Environmental Observatory site, Barrow, Alaska, USA - NGEE PermafrostL1-D | ecosystem: Environmental > Terrestrial > Soil > Wetlands > Peat ... | reverse complement strand
GCCCTGTGTGGCCACATCCAGACCGAGCACGGTTGCCCGACCGGAGGTCGCCGGCAGCAGGCCGAGCAGGATCTTGATGAGCGTCGACTTGCCGGCGCCGTTGGCCCCGACCAGGCCGACGATCCCCGGCGCGATGTCGACGGTCAGCTCCGACAGCGCGGTCACCGAGCCGAAGCGCCTGGTGAGCATCTCCGTGGTGATCAGCGCCACGGTGCGTCCTCCCGTCGGGCGCACGTGCGAGCCGGCGGCATGACGTCCCCGCAGCTCCTCCTCAGCCCTGCCTTCGACCCTGCCATCGACATCGCCTCCGTCACGCTCGGCACCGCCGCCGTCATCGCTCCGCGACCTTACGTGAGCGGCGGCCGCCGGCGGTATCGGGGACTTCCCTCACCTATGCCCCTGGGACATCCCCCGGCGGATCCCCGAGGATCGCCCCGCTAGCATCCGGCCGCGTAGCCGGAGCACAGCCGCAGCACAGGCGGAGCACAGCCGGAGCACTGGAGGAGCACATGCCCAGAATCCACGATGTCGGCGGACTCCATGGGTTCGGCCCCGTCGTCGAGGAGCCCGACCCCGTCGAGCATGTCTGGGAGGCGTGGGAGGCGCGCGTCTGGGGACTGACGAGATCGCTGCGCCACAACGGCTTCCACACGACCGACGAGTTCCGCTACGCCGTCGAGTCCCTCCCGCCGGCGCAGTACCTGAGCGCCGGCTACTACGAGCGCTGGCTCGCCGCCCTGGAGAACCTGCTCGTGCACAAGGGGGTGCTGCAGGAAGGTGAGTTGGACCGGCGGCTGCAGAACCAGGAGACCCCGCCGCGCCCCACGCCCGCCGTCGAGGTGGATTGAGGTGGCCGGCCCGCACGGCGACAACCTGGCCTCCGTCTTCCGGAACGGCCAGCTGGTCCGGGTCCGGGTGGACAACCCGGCGGGGCACACGCGTGCACCCGCGTACGTGCGCGGGCGCACCGGGATCGTGGAGTCGGTCCGGGGGATGGCCACCCTGCCGGACTCGGCGGTGCACGCTGCCGGTGAACCGCGGCGCGAGCAGGTCTACGCCGTCCGCTTCGAGATGGCGGCCCTGTGGGGGGCGGACGCGGAACCAGGATCCGAGCTCGTGGTCGAGCTGTGGGAGTCCTATCTGGAAGCGCCGGCGCCCGCGCCGGAGGGCGCCGCGGCCGGCGGGTCAGTCCACTGATGGAAAGGAGCGCGCCATGAGCACGAGTCGACAGGCCGACGACCACGGCCACGCCCACAACCCTGAGCACGACCATGACCCTGCGGAGGACCACGACGGGGACGCGCGGCGAGCGGGGCTCACGGCCCGCGTCGCCGCACTGGAGGCGATCCTGACGGAACGAGGCCTGGTCCGCGAGCAGCAGGTGGACGAGATCATCGACTTCTACTCCAGCGAGCTGAGCCCGCAGCACGGCGCTCGTCTGGTGGCCCGCGCGTGGCGCGACGCCGATTTCAAGGCCCGCCTGCTAGAGGACGCCACCGCGGTCGTGCGCGCCGAGGGCTACGACCTCGACGGGGGATCCCACCGGGACCTGCCGTTCCTGGAGTTGCGCGTGGTCGAGAACACCCCGGAGATCCACAACGTCATCGTCTGCACGCTGTGCTCGTGCTATCCCGTCGCGCTGATGGGCCCGCCTCCGCGCTGGTACAAGTCGTTGGAGTACCGCTCCCGCACCGTGCAGCAACCGCGCACGGTCTTGCGCGAGTTCGGGTTGGAGCTCCCCGACGACATCACCATCCGCGTCTGGGACTCCACCGCGGAGACGCGCTACCTGGTGCTCCCGCAGGCGCCCTCCGGCAGCGACGGGCTGTCGGAGCAAGCGCTCATGGCGATGGTCAGCAGAGAGGCCCTGATCGGCGTCGCCGTTGCGCGCGACGGCTGACCCGACGGCGCCGCGGCTAAAGCCCGCAGGCTCCAACGCCGACCAAGACACAAGGCACCGCGCACGGACGTCGCGGGGGCGCACGGCCACGGACCCGGCTCGAGCACGTTTTCTGACCCGGGGAGTCCGTGGGCCGTTCGGACGGCAAGACCGAGAAGGCGACACCGCACCGGCGCCTCGAGGCGCGGCGCGAGGGTCGCTCCGCGCGCAGCCAGGAGATCGCGGTCGCGGCCTCCCTGGGCGGCGCGCTGATCGCCATGCGCACGCTGCTGCCCGGCGGGGCGCAGGTGCTGCGGGATGAGACCGTCGGCATCCTCGCCCACCTGCCGTCCCAGGCGGTCCCGCTCGGGCAGCTGACCGATTCCGGCGTGCGCATCGCTGCCGCGCTGGTGGCGCCCTTCCTGGCCGTGGGCGTGGCCGCGGCGCTGGTGGCCGGCGTCGCCCAGGGCGGCTTTCGGGTGTCGCTCAAGTCCGCCAAACCGAAGTTGTCCAACCTCTCGCCCAGGCGTGGCCTGGAGCGCTTGAAGCCGGCCACGGCCGCCTGGGGACTGGGCAAGGAGCTGGTCAAGCTCACCCTGCTCACCGCGCTGCTGTGGGGACCGCTGGTCGCCTTCACCCGTGAGCTGGGCGGCGGCCTCGGCCACGGCCTGTCGACCACGGTGGACCAGGCCGGCGACGTGCTCACGCGCGCAGCGGGCCTGGCGATCGTGATCGCCGGCGCCGACTACGCCTACCAACGCCGCTCTTTCTCCAAGAGCCTGCGGATGTCCAAGGAGGAGGTCAAGCAGGAGAGCAAGAACAGCGAGGGTGACCCGCTGATCAAGGGCCAGCGCCGCCGCCGAGCCATGGAGATGTCCCGCAAGCGCATGCTGTCCAACGTGGCCGGCGCCGACATCGTGGTGACCAACCCGACGCACTTCGCCGTGGCGCTGCGCTACGGCGACGGCGATGCCGCCCCGCGCGTGGTCGCCAAGGGCACGCAGAAGATGGCCGCGCGCATCCGCCGCGAGGCCTACCGCCACGGCGTCCCCGTGACGGAGGACCGGCCGCTCGCCCGGGCCCTGTACCGCCGCTGCACCGTCGGGCAGTACGTGCCCGCCACCCTCTACGAGGCGGTGGCGATCGTGCTGGCGCTGGCCTACCGCCGCCTCGGGCGGAGGGTCGCATGAGCGGGCACGCCCGGTTCACGCGCGCGGCCATCCCCGCGCTGCTGCTCGGCTCCGTCCTGATGATGGTGGTGCCCGTCCCGCCGCTGGTGCTGGACGTGCTGCTGGCGGTCTCGATCAGCCTCGCCGTCGTCATCCTGCTGACGGTCATGCTGCTGAAGGACTCGCTGGAGTTCTCCGTCTTCCCGTCGCTGCTGCTGATCACCACGCTGCTGCGGCTGGCTCTGAACGTCTCCTCCACCCGGCTGATCCTGCTGGACGGCTACGCCGGCAAGGTCATCGGGACCTTCGGCAGCTTCGTGGTCGGCGGATCGGTGGTCGTCGGCCTGGTGGTGTTCCTGATTTTGATCGTGATCCAGTTCGTGGTCATCACCAACGGTGCGGGCAGGGTCGCGGAGGTTGCCGCGCGCTTCGCACTCGACGCCATGCCCGGCAAGCAGATGGCCATCGACGCCGACCTGTCCGCCGGCCTCATCGACGAGGGCCAGGCCCGCAGCCGCCGGATCCGCATCACCCAGGAGTCGGAGTTCTTCGGCGCGATGGACGGCGCCAGCAAGTTCGTCAAGGGCGACGCGATGGCCGGCATCATCATCGTCGCCATCAACCTGCTCGGCGGCTTCGCCATCGGCGTGTCCGCCAAGGGCATGAGCCTGGGCGAGGCGGCCAGCACCTACTCGCTGCTGACCATCGGCGACGGCCTGGTCGGACAGATCCCGGCGCTGCTGATCTCGATCGCGACCGGGCTGCTGGTCACCCGTGTGGGCAGCGACCAGAGCCTTGCGCCGGTGCTCGGTCTGCAGGTGTTCGGCAACGGCCACGCCCTGAAGATCTCCGCGCTGATCGTGGGCGGCCTGGGCATGCTGCCGGGGCTGCCCAAGGTGCCGTTCATGGTGCTGGCCGTTGGGCTGTGGGTGATGGCCGGCAAGGCGGGCAGCACCCAGGAGCCCGACGCCGACGACGAGGTCGCGGTGGCCGTGGCCGGTGCGGACGATCCCGAGACCTTGGTCGGCCAGATGCGCATCGAACCGCTCGAGCTGCACCTGTCCTACGACGTGCTCGACCTGATCGATGCGTCTCGTGGCGGAGACCTGCTGGACCGGGTGCGCTCCCTGCGCCAGCAGGTCGCCAAGGAGCTGGGCATCGTCCTGCCGTTCGTGCGGACCCGCGACGACGTGTCGCTGCCGGCGGCCACCTATCGCATCCTGCTGCACGGGGTGGAGATCGCCAGGGGCAGCGCACCCCCGGACCGCGCGCTGGCGCTGCCGGCCGGCGACGGCTCGGAGCTGCGGGCGCTCGCCGGTGAGGAGACCACGGAGCCCGCCTTCGGGCTCAAGGCGTACTGGATCCCGGTGCAGGCGCGCTCCAGCGCGGCGGCCACCGGCGCGACCGTCGTGGACCGCTCCTCGGTGGTGGTCACGCATCTGGCGGAGGTCGTGCGTGACAACGCCGGCGCGCTGCTGTCACGGCAGCACGTGCAGTTGCTGGTCGAGGGCCTGCGCGTCGACGAACCGCTGCTGGCCGGCGAGGTCGGCACGGAGCACCTGCCCATCGGCCTGCTGCACGTCGTCCTGCGCGGCCTGCTCGAGGAGCGCGTCGGAGTGCGCGACCTTGCGCGCGTGGTCGAGGCGGTGTCGCTGCGCGCGCGCGAGACCCGCTCCCCGGAGGCGCTGGTGGTCGCGGCCAGGGTCGCCCTGGGCGCCGCCATCGTCGCCCGGCTCGCGCCGGACCGCGAGCTGTCGGTGCTCACGCTGGACCCGTCGCTCGAGGCCGCGCTGCACGAGCACCTGCGCGACGTCGACGGCACCCTGCACCTGGTCTGCGACCCGGATCTGACCGCCAGCATCGTGCAGCAGGCACAGCATCTGGTCGCCGGACAGCAGCACAGCGGACGCAGCGCCGCGCTGGTGTGCGGCCAGATGCTGCGCCGCCCCCTGCACCGCCTGATCGGCGCCACCGGTCTCGGCCTGCCCGTGCTGGCCTACCCGGAGCTGCCGCCCTACCTCGAGCTCACCCCGATTGGAGTGATCGGCAATGCTGTTCCGAGCCTCACCTGAGCCGGATGCCCTGCAGGGATCTGCGTCCCCGGTGCGCGCGCCCGCCCTGGCCGGGACCCACGACGCCGCGGTCTTCGAGGCCGAGACGCCCGCCGAGGCACTGGCCGAGGTGACCGCGGTGCTCGGCACCGACGCCGAGGTGCTCGGCATCGACACCGTGCTGCGCGGTGGGCTGGTCGGCTTCTTCGCCAAGGAGCTGGTGCAGGTGCGTGCGCGTGCCGGGACCGGCGATGCGGCCGCGGCCCACGAGCATGAGGCCCACGAGGGTGAGGCCGACGCTGGGGACCTGCCCGCCATCCAGCGGGTCCTGGCCGAGCTGACCCGCGAGGTCGACGGCACCGAGCGCAGCTTCGCCGACACCCTCCGAGCGGAGCTCGGCAAGCAGACGCAGGACTTCGCCCAGCGGCTGCATCCACCGGCCACGCCGGCGGTCGAGCCGTCGGAACCGCGGCCGGCGCCGCAGCCCTCGCCGCTGCAGCCGGCGCCGCAGCCGGTGGCCGGGCCGCTGCCCGGCAGCCCGCGCTGGAGCGCGGAGAACCTGCAGCGCCTGGGCCTGCCGGCGATCTTCGCCCGCTCCGTGGCGACACAGGGCCCCCATGGCCCAGATGGCCCCCATGGCCCAGATGGCCCAGATGGCCCAGATGGCCCCCAGGGTTCCCAGGGCCCCCAGGATGACCTCGGCTGGCTGCACGCCCTGGGTCGTGCGCTGACCACGCTGTGCCGACCGCTCCCCGGCGGCGACTTCGTCCTGGTGGGGCCTCGCTCGGCACCGCTCGGCTCGGCGTTGGGCGTGCCGGTTGTCACGCCGCCGCAGTCCCTGCCCCTCCTGGGCTCGGTCGCCGTCGCCGGAGAGGTCACCGACGCTTCGCGCGGGCTGGTGGCTGCCGCTCGCGGTGATCGCTGGCTGCACGTTGTCGTCGGCGGAAGCGGTTGGCGAGCGCTGCTCTTCGACGAGCCGCTGGCGCTGTCCTGGGCCGAGCCGGCGCACCTGCCGGAGGCGGTGGGCCTGTGCGCCGACCTGGGCATGGTCCTGGGCAGCGGACCGGGCATGGAAGGACGCGTCCTGCGCGCCAACCCCGTCGACCTGGCGATGGTCCTGCGCGACCTGCTCCCGCGGTGGTGACGGGCGTGCCCGTGGAAGGAGGGTGGGTCGCATGAGCGCGTCACCGGTGCGTCGTCTGACCGCGTTGGTCGGCCTGCTCGCGCTCGCGCCGACGGCCGTGCTGCTGCAGGCGGGCGCCCTGCGGCCGGTCGACGCGGCCGTCCGCGCCGGCTGCACGCTGCTGATCGTGCTGCTGCTGGCGCGGCTCGCCACCTGGTGGCTGGAGTCCGTGGCGTCACAGCTGGAGCAGCGCGTCGACGACCACGGCGACCACGGTGGGCGCTGACCGAACGCGCATGGCCGGCGAGGTCAGGGCATGACCGGGATAGCCGGGGGAGGTCAGCGCCTGACTGGTGACGTCAGCGGATGACTGGGTACGTCAGGGGACCCGCACGCTGAAGATCGTCCCGCGGCCGTCGGCGGTGCAGACCTCGACCGTGCCGCCGACCTCTTCGATGTTGGTCCGCACGACATCCATGCCGACACCGCGACCGGACACGCCGGTCGGTTGCCGGGCGGTGGACAGGCCCGGGACGAAGATCAGGCCCAGCGCCTCGCGCTCGCCCATCCGCGCCGCCTCTGCGAGCGTGACCAGACCCCTCTCCACGGCCCGGGCCTTGACCCGTTCGGCGTCGATGCCGGCGCCATCGTCGGCGACCTCGATGGTGACCCGGCCGTGCTCGTGGAAGGCCCGCAGCGACAGGCGGCCCTCGGCGCTCTTGCCGGCCGCCTGTCGGGCCTCCGGCACCTCGATGCCGTGGTCGACGGCGTTGCGCAGCAGGTGGGTCAGCGGATCCCTGATCGCCTCGATGGTGTTCCTGTCGAGGGCGGTGTCCTGGCCCTCCATGTCCAGCCGGACCTGCTTGCCGCAGGCCATGGCCAGGTCGCGCACGACACGGGGGAACCGGGCCCACAGCGTGCCGATGGGCTGCACGCGGGTCTTGACGATCTCTGCCTGCAGCTAAGTGGTGATGACGTCCAGGCGCTGCATGGCGCCGGCGGGCTCACGGCCCGGCTGCGACGTGCTCGGCTGCAGGATCTGGTTGCGGACCTCGGCGAGCTCGCTGACGAGCCTGGTCAGGTCGTCGAGCAGCGCCACATCCACGCGAATCGAGCTGGCGGGGCCTCCGGCGCGGACCGTCTGCTGCCGGTCAAGGGCCTCGCGCACCACATCGGCGGCGACGGCGTTGCGGTCGACCAGGACCTCACCGAGGGGTCGCGCGTCGCCACGGGCCTGTTGGCCGACGGCTTCCTCCAGGTCCTCCGGCCGCAGCTCGCCGGCCGTCAGCAGCAGCGCACCCAGTTGCGGGACCGCCGCAGGTGCGGCTCCGGACAACGCGGTCAGCGCTGCCAGGATCCAGGTGTGCTCGACGCCCTCGTCGCTGCCGGTGGTCTCGATGGCGGTGAGCATCCCGCGGATGACGTCGGTGGCGGACAGCAGGGTGTTGGTGATCTCCGGGGTGATGGGCAGTTGGCCGTCACGGAGCTTGCCGAGCACCGTCTCGCCCTCGTTGGCCACCCGCTCGAGGTGGTTGAAGCCCAGGAAGGCGCAGGTGCCCTTGATCGTGTGGATGGCGCGGAAGACGCTCGCCACCATCTCCGGGTCCGGGGACGGCTGCTGAGCCTGCTCGAGTGCGAGCAGGTCCTCCTCCATCCGGTCCACGTTCTCGAGGCTCTCGGCGAGGAACTCGCCGATCACCTCATCGAGGTCGTCCATGCACACGCCTTGGTTCGGGGTGTCGCCGAACTTGCCCGTCGGCGCACAAGAGGGCCGCTGAAGTGGGTCGCTGCGCGACCTGCTCACCGACCTGCTGCAGCGGCCGACCACGGTCGAGCGCAGCGACTCCGGATTGCTGTACGCCCCGGGGATGTACGCCCCGGGGATGCCGGGCATGCTGGCCACGCTGTCCTTCGACGGCGGGCGGCTGGCCGCCGTGGCGCTGTGCGACCTGGCGTTCTCGGCGCATGTGGGAGCGGCCCTGGCGCAGCTGCCGGTGGATGACGTGCAGCCGTCCATCTCGGCCGGGTGCCTGTCGGAGGACCTGCCGGAGCTCTTCCACGAGGTCGTCAACGTCGTCAGCAAGCTGCTCAACTCCTCGAGCACGCCGCACGTGGTGCTCTGCCGGCTGCTGCCGCTCCCGGGCCGGTGCCGCGCGGGACGCCCAGGCGCTCTTGGCCCACCCGGTCGCGCGCCAGCACTACGACGTCACCATCGAGTGGGCTACGGCAGCGGTCGGATGACCCTGCTGGCCTGGTAGCCCGAGCCCCCGACTCGGCGATCCCGGTCCCGGCGGCCCGGCCCGGCCCGGCCTGATCAAACTCGAGTTTGACGTCCCCGGGCGCCAAACTCGAGTTTGGATACGTCCCGCGCTGCGGCCAAACCCGACTGAGGCGGATAAACCGGACCGCAGCTCGCGCCGGCCGGCGCGAGCTGCGGTCCGGTTTATCCGCCTCAGTCGGGTTTGGCCGCAGCGCGGGACGTATCCAAACTCGAGTTTGGCGCCCGGGGACGTCAAACTCGAGTTTGATCAGGCCGGGCCGGGCCGGGCCGCCGGGACCGGGATCGCCGAGTCGGGGGCTCGGGCTACCAGGCCAGCAGGGTCATCCGACCGCTGCCGTAGCCCACTCGATGGTGACGTCGTAGTGCTGGCGCGCGACCGGGTGGGCCAAGAGCGCCTGGGCGTCCCGCGCGGCACCGGCCCGGGAGCGGCAGCAGCCGGCAGAGCACCACGTGCGGCGTGCTCGAGGAGTTGAGCAGCTTGCTGACGACGTTGACGACCTCGTGGAAGAGCTCCGGCAGGTCCTCCGACAGGCACCCGGCCGAGATGGACGGCTGCACGTCATCCACCGGCAGCTGCGCCAGGGCCGCTCCCACATGCGCCGAGAACGCCAGGTCGCACAGCGCCACGGCGGCCAGCCGCCCGCCGTCGAAGGACAGCGTGGCCAGCATGCCCGGCATCCCCGGGGCGTACATCCCCGGGGCGTACAGCAATCCGGAGTCGCTGCGCTCGACCGTGGTCGGCCGCTGCAGCAGGTCGGTGAGCAGGTCGCGCAGCGACCCACTTCAGCGGCCCTCTTGTGCGCCGACGGGCAAGTTCGGCGACACCCCGAACCAAGGCGTGTGCATGGACGACCTCGATGAGGTGATCGGCGAGTTCCTCGCCGAGAGCCTCGAGAACGTGGACCGGATGGAGGAGGACCTGCTCGCACTCGAGCAGGCTCAGCAGCCGTCCCCGGACCCGGAGATGGTGGCGAGCGTCTTCCGCGCCATCCACACGATCAAGGGCACCTGCGCCTTCCTGGGCTTCAACCACCTCGAGCGGGTGGCCAACGAGGGCGAGACGGTGCTCGGCAAGCTCCGTGACGGCCAACTGCCCATCACCCCGGAGATCACCAACACCCTGCTGTCCGCCACCGACGTCATCCGCGGGATGCTCACCGCCATCGAGACCACCGGCAGCGACGAGGGCGTCGAGCACACCTGGATCCTGGCAGCGCTGACCGCGTTGTCCGGAGCCGCACCTGCGGCGGTCCCGCAACTGGGTGCGCTGCTGCTGACGGCCGGCGAGCTGCGGCCGGAGGACCTGGAGGAAGCCGTCGGCCAACAGGCCCGTGGCGACGCGCGACCCCTCGGTGAGGTCCTGGTCGACCGCAACGCCGTCGCCGCCGATGTGGTGCGCGAGGCCCTTGACCGGCAGCAGACGGTCCGCGCCGGAGGCCCCGCCAGCTCGATTCGCGTGGATGTGGCGCTGCTCGACGACCTGACCAGGCTCGTCAGCGAGCTCGCCGAGGTCCGCAACCAGATCCTGCAGCCGAGCACGTCGCAGCCGGGCCGTGAGCCCGCCGGCGCCATGCAGCGCCTGGACGTCATCACCACTTAGCTGCAGGCAGAGATCGTCAAGACCCGCGTGCAGCCCATCGGCACGCTGTGGGCCCGGTTCCCCCGTGTCGTGCGCGACCTGGCCATGGCCTGCGGCAAGCAGGTCCGGCTGGACATGGAGGGCCAGGACACCGCCCTCGACAGGAACACCATCGAGGCGATCAGGGATCCGCTGACCCACCTGCTGCGCAACGCCGTCGACCACGGCATCGAGGTGCCGGAGGCCCGACAGGCGGCCGGCAAGAGCGCCGAGGGCCGCCTGTCGCTGCGGGCCTTCCACGAGCACGGCCGGGTCACCATCGAGGTCGCCGACGATGGCGCCGGCATCGACGCCGAACGGGTCAAGGCCCGGGCCGTGGAGAGGGGTCTGGTCACGCTCGCAGAGGCGGCGCGGATGGGCGAGCGCGAGGCGCTGGGCCTGATCTTCGTCCCGGGCCTGTCCACCGCCCGGCAACCGACCGGCGTGTCCGGTCGCGGTGTCGGCATGGATGTCGTGCGGACCAACATCGAAGAGGTCGGCGGCACGGTCGAGGTCTGCACCGCCGACGGCCGCGGGACGATCTTCAGCGTGCGGGTCCCCTGACGTACCCAGTCATCCGCTGACGTCACCAGTCAGGCGCTGACCTCCCCCGGCTATCCCGGTCATGCCCTGACCTCGCCGGCCATGCGCGTTCGGTCAGCGCCCACCGTGGTCGCCGTGGTCGTCGACGCGCTGCTCCAGCTGTGACGCCACGGACTCCAGCCACCAGGTGGCGAGCCGCGCCAGCAGCAGCACGATCAGCAGCGTGCAGCCGGCGCGGACGGCCGCGTCGACCGGCCGCAGGGCGCCCGCCTGCAGCAGCACGGCCGTCGGCGCGAGCGCGAGCAGGCCGACCAACGCGGTCAGACGACGCACCGGTGACGCGCTCATGCGACCCACCCTCCTTCCACGGGCACGCCCGTCACCACCGCGGGAGCAGGTCGCGCAGGACCATCGCCAGGTCGACGGGGTTGGCGCGCAGGACGCGTCCTTCCATGCCCGGTCCGCTGCCCAGGACCATGCCCAGGTCGGCGCACAGGCCCACCGCCTCCGGCAGGTGCGCCGGCTCGGCCCAGGACAGCGCCAGCGGCTCGTCGAAGAGCAGCGCTCGCCAACCGCTTCCGCCGACGACAACGTGCAGCCAGCGATCACCGCGAGCGGCAGCCACCAGCCCGCGCGAAGCGTCGGTGACCTCTCCGGCGACGGCGACCGAGCCCAGGAGGGGCAGGGACTGCGGCGGCGTGACAACCGGCACGCCCAACGCCGAGCCGAGCGGTGCCGAGCGAGGCCCCACCAGGACGAAGTCGCCGCCGGGGAGCGGTCGGCACAGCGTGGTCAGCGCACGACCCAGGGCGTGCAGCCAGCCGAGGTCATCCTGGGGGCCCTGGGAACCCTGGGGGCCATCTGGGCCATCTGGGCCATCTGGGCCATGGGGGCCATCTGGGCCATGGGGGCCCTGTGTCGCCACGGAGCGGGCGAAGATCGCCGGCAGGCCCAGGCGCTGCAGGTTCTCCGCGCTCCAGCGCGGGCTGCCGGGCAGCGGCCCGGCCACCGGCTGCGGCGCCGGCTGCAGCGGCGAGGGCTGCGGCGCCGGCCGCGGTTCCGACGGCTCGACCGCCGGCGTGGCCGGTGGATGCAGCCGCTGGGCGAAGTCCTGCGTCTGCTTGCCGAGCTCCGCTCGGAGGGTGTCGGCGAAGCTGCGCTCGGTGCCGTCGACCTCGCGGGTCAGCTCGGCCAGGACCCGCTGGATGGCGGGCAGGTCCCCAGCGTCGGCCTCACCCTCGTGGGCCTCATGCTCGTGGGCCGCGGCCGCATCGCCGGTCCCGGCACGCGCACGCACCTGCACCAGCTCCTTGGCGAAGAAGCCGACCAGCCCACCGCGCAGCACGGTGTCGATGCCGAGCACCTCGGCGTCGGTGCCGAGCACCGCGGTCACCTCGGCCAGTGCCTCGGCGGGCGTCTCGGCCTCGAAGACCGCGGCGTCGTGGGTCCCGGCCAGGGCGGGCGCGCGCACCGGGGACGCAGATCCCTGCAGGGCATCCGGCTCAGGTGAGGCTCGGAACAGCATTGCCGATCACTCCAATCGGGGTGAGCTCGAGGTAGGGCGGCAGCTCCGGGTAGGCCAGCACGGGCAGGCCGAGACCGGTGGCGCCGATCAGGCGGTGCAGGGGGCGGCGCAGCATCTGGCCGCACACCAGCGCGGCGCTGCGTCCGCTGTGCTGCTGTCCGGCGACCAGATGCTGTGCCTGCTGCACGATGCTGGCGGTCAGATCCGGGTCGCAGACCAGGTGCAGGGTGCCGTCGACGTCGCGCAGGTGCTCGTGCAGCGCGGCCTCGAGCGACGGGTCCAGCGTGAGCACCGACAGCTCGCGGTCCGGCGCGAGCCGGGCGACGATGGCGGCGCCCAGGGCGACCCTGGCCGCGACCACCAGCGCCTCCGGGGAGCGGGTCTCGCGCGCGCGCAGCGACACCGCCTCGACCACGCGCGCAAGGTCGCGCACTCCGACGCGCTCCTCGAGCAGGCCGCGCAGGACGACGTGCAGCAGGCCGATGGGCAGGTGCTCCGTGCCGACCTCGCCGGCCAGCAGCGGTTCGTCGACGCGCAGGCCCTCGACCAGCAACTGCACGTGCTGCCGTGACAGCAGCGCGCCGGCGTTGTCACGCACGACCTCCGCCAGATGCGTGACCACCACCGAGGAGCGGTCCACGACGGTCGCGCCGGTGGCCGCCGCGCTGGAGCGCGCCTGCACCGGGATCCAGTACGCCTTGAGCCCGAAGGCGGGCTCCGTGGTCTCCTCACCGGCGAGCGCCCGCAGCTCCGAGCCGTCGCCGGCCGGCAGCGCCAGCGCGCGGTCCGGGGGTGCGCTGCCCCTGGCGATCTCCACCCCGTGCAGCAGGATGCGATAGGTGGCCGCCGGCAGCGACACGTCGTCGCGGGTCCGCACGAACGGCAGGACGATGCCCAGCTCCTTGGCGACCTGCTGGCGCAGGGAGCGCACCCGGTCCAGCAGGTCTCCGCCACGAGACGCATCGATCAGGTCGAGCACGTCGTAGGACAGGTGCAGCTCGAGCGGTTCGATGCGCATCTGGCCGACCAAGGTCTCGGGATCGTCCGCACCGGCCACGGCCACCGCGACCTCGTCGTCGGCGTCGGGCTCCTGGGTGCTGCCCGCCTTGCCGGCCATCACCCACAGCCCAACGGCCAGCACCATGAACGGCACCTTGGGCAGCCCCGGCAGCATGCCCAGGCCGCCCACGATCAGCGCGGAGATCTTCAGGGCGTGGCCGTTGCCGAACACCTGCAGACCGAGCACCGGCGCAAGGCTCTGGTCGCTGCCCACACGGGTGACCAGCAGCCCGGTCGCGATCGAGATCAGCAGCGCCGGGATCTGTCCGACCAGGCCGTCGCCGATGGTCAGCAGCGAGTAGGTGCTGGCCGCCTCGCCCAGGCTCATGCCCTTGGCGGACACGCCGATGGCGAAGCCGCCGAGCAGGTTGATGGCGACGATGATGATGCCGGCCATCGCGTCGCCCTTGACGAACTTGCTGGCGCCGTCCATCGCGCCGAAGAACTCCGACTCCTGGGTGATGCGGATCCGGCGGCTGCGGGCCTGGCCCTCGTCGATGAGGCCGGCGGACAGGTCGGCGTCGATGGCCATCTGCTTGCCGGGCATGGCGTCGAGTGCGAAGCGCGCGGCAACCTCCGCGACCCTGCCCGCACCGTTGGTGATGACCACGAACTGGATCACGATCAAAATCAGGAACACCACCAGGCCGACGACCACCGATCCGCCGACCACGAAGCTGCCGAAGGTCCCGATGACCTTGCCGGCGTAGCCGTCCAGCAGGATCAGCCGGGTGGAGGAGACGTTCAGAGCCAGCCGCAGCAGCGTGGTGATCAGCAGCAGCGACGGGAAGACGGAGAACTCCAGCGAGTCCTTCAGCAGCATGACCGTCAGCAGGATGACGACGGCGAGGCTGATCGAGACCGCCAGCAGCACGTCCAGCACCAGCGGCGGGACGGGCACCACCATCATCAGGACGGAGCCGAGCAGCAGCGCGGGGATGGCCGCGCGCGTGAACCGGGCGTGCCCGCTCATGCGACCCTCCGCCCGAGGCGGCGGTAGGCCAGCGCCAGCACGATCGCCACCGCCTCGTAGAGGGTGGCGGGCACGTACTGCCCGACGGTGCAGCGGCGGTACAGGGCCCGGGCGAGCGGCCGGTCCTCCGTCACGGGGACGCCGTGGCGGTAGGCCTCGCGGCGGATGCGCGCGGCCATCTTCTGCGTGCCCTTGGCGACCACGCGCGGGGCGGCATCGCCGTCGCCGTAGCGCAGCGCCACGGCGAAGTGCGTCGGGTTGGTCACCACGATGTCGGCGCCGGCCACGTTGGACAGCATGCGCTTGCGGGACATCTCCATGGCTCGGCGGCGGCGCTGGCCCTTGATCAGCGGGTCACCCTCGCTGTTCTTGCTCTCCTGCTTGACCTCCTCCTTGGACATCCGCAGGCTCTTGGAGAAAGAGCGGCGTTGGTAGGCGTAGTCGGCGCCGGCGATCACGATCGCCAGGCCCGCTGCGCGCGTGAGCACGTCGCCGGCCTGGTCCACCGTGGTCGACAGGCCGTGGCCGAGGCCGCCGCCCAGCTCACGGGTGAAGGCGACCAGCGGTCCCCACAGCAGCGCGGTGAGCAGGGTGAGCTTGACCAGCTCCTTGCCCAGTCCCCAGGCGGCCGTGGCCGGCTTCAAGCGCTCCAGGCCACGCCTGGGCGAGAGGTTGGACAACTTCGGTTTGGCGGACTTGAGCGACACCCGAAAGCCGCCCTGGGCGACGCCGGCCACCAGCGCCGCGGCCACGCCCACGGCCAGGAAGGGCGCCACCAGCGCGGCAGCGATGCGCACGCCGGAATCGGTCAGCTGCCCGAGCGGGACCGCCTGGGACGGCAGGTGGGCGAGGATGCCGACGGTCTCATCCCGCAGCACCTGCGCCCCGCCGGGCAGCAGCGTGCGCATGGCGATCAGCGCGCCGCCCAGGGAGGCCGCGACCGCGATCTCCTGGCTGCGCGCGGAGCGACCCTCGCGCCGCGCCTCGAGGCGCCGGTGCGGTGTCGCCTTCTCGGTCTTGCCGTCCGAACGGCCCACGGACTCCCCGGGTCAGAAAACGTGCTCGAGCCGGGTCCGTGGCCGTGCGCCCCCGCGACGTCCGTGCGCGGTGCCTTGTGTCTTGGTCGGCGTTGGAGCCTGCGGGCTTTAGCCGCGGCGCCGTCGGGTCAGCCGTCGCGCGCAACGGCGACGCCGATCAGGGCCTCTCTGCTGACCATCGCCATGAGCGCTTGCTCCGACAGCCCGTCGCTGCCGGAGGGCGCCTGCGGGAGCACCAGGTAGCGCGTCTCCGCGGTGGAGTCCCAGACGCGGATGGTGATGTCGTCGGGGAGCTCCAACCCGAACTCGCGCAAGACCGTGCGCGGTTGCTGCACGGTGCGGGAGCGGTACTCCAACGACTTGTACCAGCGCGGAGGCGGGCCCATCAGCGCGACGGGATAGCACGAGCACAGCGTGCAGACGATGACGTTGTGGATCTCCGGGGTGTTCTCGACCACGCGCAACTCCAGGAACGGCAGGTCCCGGTGGGATCCCCCGTCGAGGTCGTAGCCCTCGGCGCGCACGACCGCGGTGGCGTCCTCTAGCAGGCGGGCCTTGAAATCGGCGTCGCGCCACGCGCGGGCCACCAGACGAGCGCCGTGCTGCGGGCTCAGCTCGCTGGAGTAGAAGTCGATGATCTCGTCCACCTGCTGCTCGCGGACCAGGCCTCGTTCCGTCAGGATCGCCTCCAGTGCGGCGACGCGGGCCGTGAGCCCCGCTCGCCGCGCGTCCCCGTCGTGGTCCTCCGCAGGGTCATGGTCGTGCTCAGGGTTGTGGGCGTGGCCGTGGTCGTCGGCCTGTCGACTCGTGCTCATGGCGCGCTCCTTTCCATCAGTGGACTGACCCGCCGGCCGCGGCGCCCTCCGGCGCGGGCGCCGGCGCTTCCAGATAGGACTCCCACAGCTCGACCACGAGCTCGGATCCTGGTTCCGCGTCCGCCCCCCACAGGGCCGCCATCTCGAAGCGGACGGCGTAGACCTGCTCGCGCCGCGGTTCACCGGCAGCGTGCACCGCCGAGTCCGGCAGGGTGGCCATCCCCCGGACCGACTCCACGATCCCGGTGCGCCCGCGCACGTACGCGGGTGCACGCGTGTGCCCCGCCGGGTTGTCCACCCGGACCCGGACCAGCTGGCCGTTCCGGAAGACGGAGGCCAGGTTGTCGCCGTGCGGGCCGGCCACCTCAATCCACCTCGACGGCGGGCGTGGGGCGCGGCGGGGTCTCCTGGTTCTGCAGCCGCCGGTCCAACTCACCTTCCTGCAGCACCCCCTTGTGCACGAGCAGGTTCTCCAGGGCGGCGAGCCAGCGCTCGTAGTAGCCGGCGCTCAGGTACTGCGCCGGCGGGAGGGACTCGACGGCGTAGCGGAACTCGTCGGTCGTGTGGAAGCCGTTGTGGCGCAGCGATCTCGTCAGTCCCCAGACGCGCGCCTCCCACGCCTCCCAGACATGCTCGACGGGGTCGGGCTCCTCGACGACGGGGCCGAACCCATGGAGTCCGCCGACATCGTGGATTCTGGGCATGTGCTCCTCCAGTGCTCCGGCTGTGCTCCGCCTGTGCTGCGGCTGTGCTCCGGCTACGCGGCCGGATGCTAGCGGGGCGATCCTCGGGGATCCGCCGGGGGATGTCCCAGGGGCATAGGTGAGGGAAGTCCCCGATACCGCCGGCGGCCGCCGCTCACGTAAGGTCGCGGAGCGATGACGGCGGCGGTGCCGAGCGTGACGGAGGCGATGTCGATGGCAGGGTCGAAGGCAGGGCTGAGGAGGAGCTGCGGGGACGTCATGCCGCCGGCTCGCACGTGCGCCCGACGGGAGGACGCACCGTGGCGCTGATCACCACGGAGATGCTCACCAGGCGCTTCGGCTCGGTGACCGCGCTGTCGGAGCTGACCGTCGACATCGCGCCGGGGATCGTCGGCCTGGTCGGGGCCAACGGCGCCGGCAAGTCGACGCTCATCAAGATCCTGCTCGGCCTGCTGCCGGCGACCTCCGGTCGGGCAACCGTGCTCGGTCTGGATGTGGCCACACAGGGC
>Ga0075530_1000584_pt1 | contig 17290 bp, 16 predicted proteins | sample NGEPerD_2_FD_75101 | JGI IMG/M metagenome (GOLD analysis project Ga0075530, IMG submission 75101) | Arctic peat soil microbial communities from the Barrow Environmental Observatory site, Barrow, Alaska, USA - NGEE PermafrostL1-D | ecosystem: Environmental > Terrestrial > Soil > Wetlands > Peat ... | reverse complement strand
TCGGCTCGCGCGTAGAGGCGTCTCATTCCGTCAGGCCGTGTGCACCGCGACCACCACGACGCCTTCGTTCTCGTCCATGTTGACGGGTTGCTATCCGCCCAGGCACGGCGTTCGAGGCTTGCAGGGCTACAGATTGTCGCAAGCGGTCACGACCCTGGCGGAGACATTCGCACAAGCAGGCTATCGCTGTTACGCGGAGGTCACGGGTCCGCTGCTGCCCGAAACCGACATCCTGCGCGGCTTCCATGAAGCGCGCTGCAGGCAGGCGTACAAGGTTCCCTTCTTCTACTGGCGCGAAGAGGTCATCTCAAAGATGCGCTCGTACGCCGAGCCGTGGATCATGTTGCTGCACATCTGGGAAGTGCACCGGCCCTATCGCTCCCCTCCTAACTTCGAGAAACGCAAGGACAAAGCCGGGTATCAGGCTGCGGTCCGCGCCACCGATGAATGGCTCGCGCCGGTGTTCGAAGCCGCCGGTGACAGCCCGCTCATCGTCGTGACCGGAGATCATGGCGAGCAGTACCCGTCATCTCCACTGCAGTTTCAGATGTTGCGACTTGCGCGTCGCTCGCGTCGAGCTTTCCAGCTCGGCAAGTGGCTTCCTTATTTGGACAATCGCTTCGCCGGGCTCGAGATCGGCCACGGGTTTGCACTCTACGAAGAGCTCGTGCGAGTCCCGCTGATCCTGTCCGGCCGACGAGTCCCCGCCGGAAGACGGGTGGAGGACCAGGTCCGCCACATTGATCTGCTGCCGACGCTGACAGACCTGTGCGGCATTCCCTCTCCGGAGGGCATCGACGGGCGCAGCCTCAAGCCCTTCCTGGACGGCGACTCGCTCCCGGAGGAGCCTGCCTACATGGAGGCTGTCGGTGTGAAGCTCGGGGGCGATCGCATCGTCGGTGCCCGCACGCCCGAGTGGAAGCTGCTCAAGGCGCCCGGCGGGAGGAAAACGCTGCACTGGCTGAACCCCGGAGGAGCGCCCCACGAGCGCCACAACCACGCTCGAAACCAGTCCGCAGTGACTCGCAGACTCGACGACTACATCGCACGCGTCGAGTCGACCGGCGTCGTGGCCGAGTCGGGAATGACAAGCGAAGAGGAAGCCACCGTCGAGCAGCACCTTCGGGACCTTGGCTACCTGTGAAACGGCTCCCTGCGGTGCTGGTGGCCTGCGTCGAGTGCGGAGGGCTGGCATTCAGCCAGCCCTCCGGGGTCCCAACAGCCTTCTTTAGGGGGACGGCAATCCAGCAGCCAACCCCGAACGTGCTTATCTTCATCACCGACGACCAGCGCGCCGACACGCTTGACGGCTCCCTTCAGTCGAGCGACACTTCAAGCGGCAAGGAGTCGCTTTCCCCAACGCCTATGCCACTATCCCCTTCTGCTGCCCTTCGCGCGCGACGACAACGAGGTCGAGGACTTCCTCGACGCGCACCCCCATGTGTTCCTGCACAACACCACGCATGCCTCCTGGCTCAACCAGGTCGAGTTGCTCTTCTCGATCTTGGAGCGCCGGCTGTTGTGTCACGGCGAGTTCGCCTCTATCGACGACCTCGCCGACCGGATCATCGTCTTCATAGAGGACCACAACCGCAAAGCCCAACCGTTTAAATGGACGAACGATGGCCGTCCCTTCAAGGTCCCGTAGCTCACAATTGACTTACGCGCGAGAGCACTAGTGGTCCGACGCGAAAGAAGCGCCAACATCGAGAGCGACCCTGCGCGCCAAATTGAATCCCAATTCCGAACTCGGCGGAGCCGTGGGCAAGACGCGAGGAGTCGAGCGTACCTGGAGGTACGTGAGCGAAAAGCAACGCAACCATCGGTGATGCAGGGGTGCTCGAATGTGACGATGATTTCCGCGACGGGGCACTAGTTGTTCTTCGTCGTCGGGTCGGCGCGCTCAGGCACGACGTTGCTGCGGCTCATCCTGAACACTCACGGCGGGATCGCCGTGCCCCCTGAATCGCGTTTCATCGTGGAGCTCCATCCCGAGGATGATCACGAAGTCGAGGTGGAGCCGCTCCTCGCCGCGCTCGCGGCCCACAAGCGCTTTCAGGCCTGGGACCTCCCCATCGACTCCGCACGCGCAGAGCTGGAGGGGCGTCGCGCTGCCTCCTATGCCGAAGTCATGGAGGCCGCTTACAAAGCCTACGCAGGCGCCCGGAGCAAGACCGCGTGGGGTGACAAGACGCCTCGTTACATAGAGCACATCCCGCTGCTCGCTCACCTGTGGCCGGCATCCCGCTTCATTCACATTGTGCGCGACGGTCGCAACGTGGCCTTGTCGTACGCCGAGGTTCCCTTCGGTCCCAACAACGTGGCACATGCCGGCGAGCTGTGGAAGCGGCGCGTCACGGCCGGGTTGACCGCCGGAAGGGCGCTGGGCGCCAGTCGCTACCTGGAGGTCTCCTACGAGCAGCTCGTCGCCGACCCGCGCTCCCAGGTGGCGGACATATGTGACTTCATTGGGTTGGGCTTCGAGTCGGAGATGCTGGACTACCAAGAGAGGTCGCGGGACGAGGTCCTGCCGCGCGCCGCTCAGTACAACCCTCGTCTCACCGAGGGGCCGCTTGCCGAAGCTCGCTCCTGGCAAGAGCAGATGCCCGCATCCAGTGTCGAGATCTTCGAGGCCGTCGCCGGCGACCTCCTGAGCGACCTCGGCTACCCGCGCCGCTACCCGAACCCGAGCCCACGAGCGCGCGCCGCGGCGGCCTTCGGTCGCCTGAGGATGCTCATACCTCGCAGACAGAGGTCGAGGAAGAGCTGAGATCCGATCTCGCCGCAAGCGGGCGCTTCGCGTGGGTGTCCCATTGCCTTCACTCCACCAGCTCAGCCTGAACACGATGACCCGGCTGAAGTCCTTCCCATCGATCCGCCACGCATACCCCGCCGCCCGCAACCACGTCGCGGCCCGGCCATTCGCGGAAACGGCGCCCGCCGTTGCTCGTCTCACCCGGCATGAGATAGGGGTCCCGGAGCTCGGGCTGCTCCCCGAAAGCCATCCCCCGGCCTCCACCGAGTCGGCGCCCTCAGGCCGCTGCGGGTGCCATCGAATGACCCATGCTCGTCAAGGCCACTTTTTCTTCGGCACTGGGGAGCGGGTCACGGATCTGCGGCGCCCACGTGCGCCACCGGCTTGTCGTCGGTTCGCATCCGAGTGAGGCTTGAGAGGCGCATGCGTTCGAGAGGCAGGAACGCCGTCAGGCATGCGAGCTGGGGCCAGAAGAGGATAGTGGTCCCGGTGTAGGTGACGACGTGGAAGCCCACCGTTGCGGCCACTCATGATCCGCCCTACCCGGCCGGAAACCAGCAGCAGCGGCGTTAGGAGCTCGAAGGAGGTAGAGGAGGAACGCGGCCTGCCGGCTACGCGGCCCCGCGGCGGCGGCAACCAGGAGGATCTGCTCGGCATAGACCAGTCCTGGGGCTGGGACGGGCAACGGCCGTATCGTCCGATCCTGAGCGGGAGGTGGGGATGGGGCAACGTGGGCGTGGGCGACGACCCATGTCTCAACAAGAGGACATTGGGCCACCACGAAGCCGCAGACGATGGTCCGGAACGCCGCCACCCGCCCACGAGGCTGCCGCAGAACCACCGGCCTCCGACCCTCTCCGCGAGGTCGATCACCGCCACTGGATTACCGTGATCTCTGTGGTCCGCTGGCTCGCCCTCCCGCAGGCGATAGATGCGGCCGACCAATCTCATTCTGGCCGGCTCCTCGTCGTTGAAGCGACGGTGAGACTCGGCGAGGTCGGGCAGCACCGCGCGCGGCGAACGGCCGAGCTTGTCGATCTACCCCTCGACCTCGGCCCCGGCGAAGACCCAGCTCTCCGAACGGCACGGTTCGTTCGCGACCGTCGCGTCACGATCGCGAGTCTCAGCCCGCCGTACTCGCCTGTTCTTGGGAAGGTGCCCGAGAACTGCGCCAGAGGACCGAAGCGAAAGTCGTCGGCCGTCCCGACGCCGATCCCGCCCCGAGCGCGACCACCACGAACGCCGTGGCAACTGCTCGCCGGAGACGCGCCGGGCGACTCAGGCGCTCAGAGACAGGAGCTCGACGCGGCGCGCAGGGACCCTCTCGGCGCCGGTGCTACTTTGTTGACGGACACTCGTGGGCGCGTCGTCTCCCGCTCGAAGGCCGTGACCTCGGGATTCGTTGGATCCTTCCTCCTGCCGGAGCTCTCCGCCTCTCAAGGACAGCTCTCGCCGGCACATCGCCGGTCCTTGGCGAGCTGCTCGGCGAGTGCTTCGGCTTCAGGAACATCGCCGGCGCGGCCGTGGTGACCGAAGAGGTTCGTAAGCTGCCACGGATCGGCTGCAAGATCATAGTACTCCCGGGCCTCGATGTTTCCGTCTTCCCCGTAGTACTCGACGAGCTGGGCGCGCTCGGTCCGTATTGATGCCCACGAGGAGAGACCGTTGTCCTCGAGCCCCCAGTGTTCGAGGAGCAGTCGCTGGCGCCTTCGATCCGACAGCAGCGAGAAGCCATCCATGTTCAGGTATTCGGGCGGCTCGATGCCGGCGGCATCCAGGATCGTGGCGGGGAGGTCGATGTTCGCCACCATCCGATCGTCCACTGCGCCCCCACGCACGTGCCCCGACCACGACATGAGCAAGGGAATGCGTATGGACTCAGTGTAGGCCGTGCCCTTGCCCACGAGCCCGTGCTCGCCCCACGAGAAGCCGTTGTCGGATACGAACAACGCGAAGGTTCTTCGTTTCTCACCCAGCTTCCCCAGGGAGCGCGCGACGCGCTCAACAAGATCGTCCACCGACATGAGCGTTCGCAGCTGCTCTCCTCTAATCTTCTGGGCTCGAGAGAGCGGCAGCCGCGTGCCGCGGCGCACGAAAGGAGGCTTGTCGGCACGGTCTCTTTCCCGAGTGGCGGGGCTCGGCGACCACTTGGGGACGGGCGCGTCTTCGTACTTCGGCTGGGGTTCGTAATGAGGATGAGGAGCAAAAGGCGCCACCATCAGAAACCATGGGCGCGAGTCGGCGGCTTCGAAGGAACGCAGCGCGTCCGCGGCCCGCTGCTCGATGAACGTAGTCGAGTAATCGGCAGCGCGGAGCCTGCCGCCGACGTTGAACAACGAGTCATCGTACCCGCCCAAGAAGCTGGCCCAATAATCGAAGTGGGGCGGATCGATGGACACATTCGCGCGATTCGTGAAGCCACCGGGGTAGTTGAGGTACTTGCCGACGATCGCAGTTGTGTAGCCCTCGGCCTGTAGCGATCGGGTGAAAAGGGACGAGCTGTCGAGCTCTAAGGCGTCGTTGTTGGTCAAGACGCCGTTGTTGTGAGCGTACTGGCCGGAGAATATCGACGCCCTCGAAGGGCAGCACTGTGGGGTGGTCGCGAAAGCCTGTGTGAAGGAGGTGCCTCTCTGCTCGAACCAGCTACGGGTTGCCGGCATGACCCGGAGCGTCCCGACGCGCTGGTCGTCGGTGATGAACAGAAGGATGTTGGGCGGCGGTTCTGGCTCGTGCGTGGTTCGAGCTCCCGTGCACGCGCCTGCCACGAGGACGGCACAGAGGACCGCAAGCGGGCTCACCCCGCGTCCCATTCCAGGTTTGGCAAAGAGGGTCACTGTTGGGTGCTCATGTCTTTCTCTTCGAGAACGGACCGAGCGGGCCACTATAAAGGCGGAATCACCAAGCGGTGAAACGCCGAAGCGGTGGCCGCTGGGTTAGGGTCCCTTGCCTATGTTTGTGTCGCCCTCGAGCGCACTAGTCGCGGGTCTTCAGGCGCTCATCGTGGCGGCCTTGCTACTCACCTTGGGATATTTGATCGCCGACCTGTTGCTCGCCCGGTTCGGCGCCGGGCCGGTGTTCTGTCTGGCCCTGTCGCTTCCCGGGCTCGTCGCATTCGTGTTCGTGCTGATGCTCGCCCACATGGCAAGTGGGGGGGCGGTTCTTTCGAATCAGTCGCTCGTAAGGTCGCTGGCGATCGCCTGCGCCGTTGCCCTCGTCCTCCGCAGGTTATGGCGTAGGAGAACCGGTAACCCGGCCGAGCGCTTCGAGCGGGGCGACATCCTGGCGCTCGTAGGCCTGGTAGCGGCGGGCGTCATCTTGTGGGGGACGCCGGTGTTCAGGATGCTTCCCGCCGGCTTCTCGAGCGGCGACATCGCGCTTCACATGGGGTGGAGCTCTCAACTGCTGAACGGAGAGTCGACCCCTTCGGCGCCGCTGACCGGTGACATACCGAACTTCTATCCGTGGCTTTATCATGCCGTGGCCGCGTTCGCGGCGGCCTTCGTTCCGGGTTCGAGAGCGTTTCACTCGCTCGGCGCACTTCAGCTCATGGTCGTCACCGGCGGGATCCTCTCTCTCTACGCACTGGGCCGGCAATGGGGAGATCGTGTTTCCGGGGTCATCACGGCTCTCTTCGGGGCCCTGAGCGGGGGCGTCGGGTACTTCGTGGTGGGAGGCATCGATGTCGTCCTCAATCCGCGAGGCGGCGGCGCCGAGATCTACCTCGGGGACCTTCTCTTCAAGAGATCCTACAATTTTTCCTTCAACAACCTCGCGCCCGTCTTCCCGCGAGATCTGGCGTTTGCGCTGCTGCCCGCGGTATTGCTCCTGTTGATCGCCGGCCTTCGCAGGAAGAGTCTCTCGCTTATCGGCGCCGCCGGCGTCGTGGTTGGATTGACCGGGACGGTCGGAGCGGAGACGTTCTTCGTTGCAATGGGCGCAGCCGTGCTCGCCGCCCTTGTGGTCGCCGAGGTGGGCCGAATCAAAGCCGCGGTCACGCTGGTGCTTCCGGCGTTGTTCGTCTATTCCTTCTGGTTGCTGCCGATTGCAGCGAACTATCTGCGGCTCGGCGGATTCGTGAACATCACGCAAGTAGGTCCCGTGACCTTGTCGCCAACCGCCGTCCTGGGTTCATGGGGCATCGTCACGCCGTTCGCCCTCTGGGGTGCGCTGGCGTGCGTGCGCTGGAAGGAGGTCTCGGCGCGTGTTCTCGTTGCAACATTCGTCTCCGCCGCGGCCGCTTTGCTTGCCGCGAGGTACTTTCCAACGCTCCTCGGCGAGGCGTTCTTGACGCTGGGAAGACCCCACCGCTACTGGCCGCTCATGCAGTTCGCGGTGGCTCTTTTGGGCGCCCTCGGCGCGTACGACATCTTCGTCAGGACGCGACGGATGCCTCCCTTCGCAGGGCTCGTCGTGCTCGCGATCCTCTTCGCCTCCGCCGCTCCATCGCCGCTGATCGGGAGCCTGGCGCTACCCGAGACAGTCAAGGTCCCGAGCGTGCTGTCCGCGTCACTGCGGGGCCGTCCGCGGACGTTTCTGAACGTCCTAGCACCGAAGCCGGGAATGAGCTGCACGGTGGCGGTCGGAGGCGAGATCGACCTCTTGACCTACGCCTACACCGGCTACCGGATGGTCTATTTTACCTGGACTGCGCACACCAGAAAGGTGGATAACGCCGCCCGCATTCGATGGGCGGATGTCTACGACTACATTCCCTCCGACGACCGCCGCGAACGCGCCGATCGGATTCTGACGTGGGGGATGGGAAGCCCCGCTGCCTGGGAGCGCACCGCGCGAGCCTTCGGCGTCGATTCGGTGGCCGCCCCGATCGGGCGAGTCGACTCGCCGCCTTTCCTCGAGCATCCTCGGGAGCAGGTTCGCGGCCGCGGCGCCCCTCTCGCGATCATCCACCGGCGCCCCTGCTCCGGCTGACCCGCGTGGAACGCCTCTACGCGCCGAAGACTTCGAACATGCCCTTGGGCCCGGCGGCGGGCCGCCCCCCCCGCCAGTCGTGGTTTGGAAGCACTCCAAACATTGCCACTCGTCCTCATGGGCGTTGTAGCGGACCAGGCCAGCTCCGCGGCGCTGCGAGTACAGAAGGGCGAAGCCATCGCGGGCGCGGACGTGACAGGCTCGCATCTCAGTGCCGTGCTGAGGGTCCACGCTCCGCCCTTCCATGATCGATGACATGAATACCGGTTGCTCCACACCGCGTCGCCGAGGTGGTGGGGCAGGGACACGAGGCCGTATCGTACCGAGCCGTCATCCGGGTTCAGCTATTGTGCTCGAGACGGCACGAAGGACAGGCGCACGTTCCTAATCGGTGTTGTCCCGATTGGTGTCCACGATCACGACGCTCTGCCAACGTACCCAGCGTGATGCGTGAGCGGCCTCTGGTCCGGCGCCGGGATCAACAGTCCGTCGTCACGCAGCGACAGCACCACCTTGCGCGCGCTCGAAACCTCGTCGAGCGCCGGAAAGAAGGTGGCGATTCGCCTCGACCTCGGCTGCGTCCTGGGACCCATCGTGACCTGTCGGAGTCGTCGTAGTCGAAGCCGACCGAGAGCCCCTGGTGCAACTCGCCTTTGCCGGCCCTGTGAAGGAGACCCGCGGTGAGGCGGCCGCGGATGAAGTACAGCTCCGCCTCCGACACGTCCCCCTTGAGCCCAAGCACCAAGCGGTCGTTGAAGTCGGCCGGTATAACGCCGTCTTGGTCGGCGATGAGCGTGTCGGCTAGTGCGCGGAGATCGAGCAGCTGGTACCAGTCCTCGTTGTTGCAGGCGAGACGGCTGACCTCGATGCCCAAGACGACGCCGACGCCTCCGAGCCCGACGCTGGCGACGAGCTTCTGGAAGCCCTCGCGAGCAATTGCGTCCGCGCCGGAACGGCCGAGAATGGACATTCGTGGGCTCACAGCGCTAGCTCTGTAGTTTAGGCTTAGTTGGTGGGTGGGTGGCTTTCGCAACCTCCATCTTCCCAAGTCAGAGGGCATTTGTCGCGCTTATCGTGGGATTAATTCAGGTCATTATTCGGTGGATTCGGGCTTAGTTAGGCTTACGGCTTGCGATCGACCCTGGCGGGCGGTATGAACGCGCGGCGTCACCGGGCCACCCGGCTCGGGGTTCTTGACCCATCGGGCCCGGTCGGTTGGGACGGTGATCCCCTGAGTGGCCGAACCCCTTCCCCGTTTGAGCCTGCGGTTAGCAGCCCGTGCTCCATCAAACCCGGGGGTGGTTCACAGGTTGATCGATCGAGGGTGGAGTCCGGCCGGTAGTCTGTCGCGAAGAAAGAGGATTGGGCCTCTCCGAGAGAACCCCGGGGGCTCTTGGGAGAGAAAAGAATGAGCCTGGAGCGATAGCTTCGCCAGGCGCGAAAGCAGTAGCGGGTCATAGCTCGCAGCGTACTAACCCTCTAGAAAGGACAGATGCACCTGCCGGCGCGGGTTGTCCTTGTTGAGATCGACGAGCACGACGCTTTGCCACGTCCCCAGCTGTAACGCGCCTGTCACCACCGGGATAGTCACCGAGGGTGACACGAACGCAGGCAGCACATGGTCCGCGCCGTGGCCCGGGGAGCCGTGCCTATGAACATAGGCCTGATCGCGTGGCAACAGTCGGTTCAAGGCCTGCTCCAGATCCTCCTCCGACCCCGAGCCGGTCTCGATCACCGCCACACCCGCGGTGGCGTGCGGCACGAAGACATTGAGAATGCCATCGCTACCCCCGGCTACAAAACGCCCCAGTTCAGAGGTGAGATCGACGAATTTCGATGAGGAAGTCTGCAGCGACAGCGTGTGAGCCTTCATCTATACCCGAGCGCCTCCATGGTCGATGCGATGAGCGGCATGATCGCGGCTATTTCCTCCGGATTCTCGCGCCGCCACTTGCCCGCTTCCGGTGGCGTCACCGTGTTGATGGGCACCGCCAAGCGAGCCTGAGCCGCAGCTCTGAGCCGATCGTCGAAGTCGAGTCCGAGGAACCCGCTCACCCGCTGAGCTTCCTGTTCGGGATTCTCGATCAGTCTCTCGTAACGAACTCCAGTCCAGCGCGACTCTCCCAGCGCGTCCAGCGCCGCCAGGGCATTCTCGTTACAGAATTTCCACTGCCTGGCGGCTACCGTTTCGACCGGTCCGTTGCAGTCGTCCCTCCAGCCAGGATAAAGCACGAACTTCCACCAGTTGGGGTCGATGCCTGAAATCGAGTGGGGCGTTGGGAGCCGGTAGGTTCTGTAGCGCGCGCTGCGCCACGCGTTGATCAGCGAGTTGACGTTGTCGCGCCCGTCGCGCTGCAGGAACACGAAGAGAGCATCGGGAAACAAGGCGTTCACGAAATCCACTCTCAGCGAGTTTCGGGGCGTCTTGTCCACCAAACGCTTGCGGGGACCGGCGGCGAGAAAAAACTGTGCGCGGATCCGGGAGGCTGTCTTTGGAGTGACATCTGAAGCACTGAGAGCGTTGGACTCCCACTCCCTCATCGCGGGATGATAGTCCGCTTCCCATACCTCATGGGCTTCGCCGGGCCAGTTCGCCAGCTCCGGGGAGGATCTGAGAATCGCGTACAGAAGCGAGGTCCCGGAACGAGGCGCTCCGACGATGAAGATGGGTTCGTGCAGCCGTCGGCCCAAAGCCAGGGCAGGCAGGTGCGACGCCTGGCGAAGTCGAAACGCCGAGCGGATTAGGCGCAGCTTGAGCGAAGGGTTAAAGTCTGTGCGCAGGCTCCTGCGCAACTCACGCGAGCGAGGTTTCACCAAGTGCGTTTCAGCGGATAGCGACCATGTGAACGCCGTAAGAGGGCGAGACCGTTGTTGCTTTCATGCATCAATCATAGCCAAGCCCTTGCCCGGAAGGGGTAATGTAGGCATGAGTTTAGCGGCAGTCGCACCTGGCGTCGACTTGCCGGCGTCAGGGTTGGCTGAGAGGGTGGGGAATATGGACACCGCAGAAATTCAAAAACGTGTCAATAGGGTCGAAAGATGGCACTACAAGTTTGATCTGAACGGTATTTCAACTCCCATCTCGGATAAAACGCGCATCAACCGACACGAACAGCGAAGACGGTACCTCTTTGACTCACTGCTCGCAACCTTTGGAGGGTCTCTCGCAGGGAAGCGGGTACTCGATCTCGGTTCCAACGCGGGGTTCTGGTCCTTGACCGCAATCGAGAGCGGGTGCAACTCTGTGCTGGGAATCGATGGGCGTCAGATGCATACGGATCAAGCAAATCTCGTCTTCGAGGTAAAGGGGTGTCGCTGAGAGCCGGTATCAGTTCATGACAGGGGACATCTTCAAAAGCGATCTCAGCTCATTTGGCCGGTTCGATGTCGTTCTCTGCCTCGGACTCCTTTATCATGTGAGCAAGCACATCAATCTGTCGGAGAAGATCTCCGAGTTGAATGACGACGTGATGCTGATCGATACGACACTTTCGACCAGTGTTGGCTCAAGGCTGGTTATGCGCCGCGAGCGGCTGGACTGTCCAAGGGATGCGGTCGACTACGAGCTCACCATGACCCCCACCAAGAAGCGATCGAGGACATGGTCAGTCTCTTTGGGTATGACGTTGTCATGTTGAGGCCCCGGTTCTCGGACTACACGGGATGTCGCGACTATCGCGAGGGGCGGCGCAGGGCGTTTCTCTGCGCAAAGACGACTCGCTTGCAAGATATCAACCTCGAAACGGAACCAATTCGAGCACGGCCCGGGTTGCGCGATCTCGCCGGAGGAACCGGGAGCTTCTCCAGAAGAATAGTAAGAACGGCTCGCCGACGCTTACGGCCTTAGTACACCGGCACGCGCTCTCCTTAGCGGCGCTTGAACGCTCGGCTATTTATTCGTTCCCAGACGAAACGCTCCTCCGCATCGAGACCAAGAGCCCACAAGACAAGCACGTAGACGAGGCCGGCGAGAACCACTCCGGTAAGCTGGGCCCCCATTCCCTCGAAGGGGACGAGCTTCCACAAGAGTAGCGCCACGACGCCCGCCAGCGCCGCTCCCACCGGCTTGAGGGTCGAACGCCCAAACGGCTGCACACCCACCAGCAGCTTGGCCTCGATGACGCGTACGCTATTGATAAGGGCGGTGACACCCGCATCCACCCACGCCATCGCCACCAGGCCGTGATCGGGGACGAACAGCACTCCTCCGAGTGCATAAAGCGCTACTCCAACCACCGAGTTGGCGAAGTTCACGCCGGGTCGGCCCGTCATGGAAAGCACATAACCGGTCGGGCCCGTCCCCGAATAGAAAAGGTTGCCGAGGGCCAAGATCGCAACCAGAGGGGCCGCCTCGAGCACCTCGGTACCCCCGTAGATGGTTACGAACAGATCGGGTTCCACGATCAGCGCGCCGTAGACGGGGAATGAGAACGTGACCACCCAGCGGGTGATGGTCTTGTAGAGCGAGTCGAGCCGGGCGATCTCACCCTTCTCGTAGAGGTCCGAGACGACCGGAGCCCAGATGTTGATCACGCCGCTCAGAAAGACGCCTCCGGGCCCCTGCAGAGCGAGGGCGACGGCGAACAATCCCACGTCGCGGTTGTCGGACACGATGCCGAGGATGATGATGCCCAGGCCCAGCGACTGAATCCCCAGCAGCGAGGACCCTCCCTGAGGGAGGGCAAAACGCACCATCGCTCCGGCCGAGGCGCGCGGGGAGGCCCGTCTCTCCTGAGCGCTGGGCATTCGTCGCCAGTACCAAAGTGCGCTTATTGCGCCCACGACCATGCTCGCCGACAGGGTGGCTACTGCGCCTGCGACCTCGATTCCCGCGAGCAGCAGGGCGACGCCCAACACGAAGCGCGCCGCCGGCTGAACGATGTTCCCGGATATGACCGAGGGCACCATCGTCTTGTAGGCCTGCGTGCAATAGCGGAGAACTTGCATGTAGGCGAACGCGGGCACGTACAGGGCCCCGATGCGAATCAGCGTCGCAAACTCGTCGGCTTGCGAAGCTTCGTCTCCGCGCGAAAACGCGGCCGCGATAGGACCGGCAAGCGCAACGAGCGCCATCAGCACGAGGGCAGAAGCCACCGTCGTTCCCCACAACCCGATGCGGGCGGCTCCTCTTACGCCGCCATGATCCTTGTTGGCCCGGGCTCGGGCGATGAATCGCATCGAGGCGTAGTTGAATCCGGCGAGCCCCAGCTGCCCTCCGATTGCGAGCACGCGCGCTATCTGGCTGTAGAGACCAAACCCCGCGGGCCCCAGTACACGTGTCGCCACGGCCGAGAAGAGGAACGAGAGGCCGCGCTGCGAGACCTGTCCGATGATCTGGACGGCGCCGCCGCGAGCGACCGTCCTGACGTCCTCGGCTGCCTCCAGAGACAGCGACTCCTTCGCGGTGGGCTCGGGCGGATGCCCCACCTAGCGGGTCCCCGATCCGGGCGCCGCCTGCGTCCGCCGCCGCGTCTGAAGGCCTCCTTTGGCGACTCCAGCGGTGGCTGAGCGTTCATAGGGGACCATGGACCATCGTTTCCGGTGGCTAATGGTCCATAGTGGACCGTGGACCACCGCGGCGGTTCTTCCACTCACCGAGTGCGGCCCGAGCGCCACGGCAACAGGGGGCCGCGCGCCTCCATGCCCGCGGCCAGGGCGACGCCCAATAGCAGTGAGACGACGAGTGTGTAGACGGGCTCGACGTAGAGGCTCAGGATCATTCCGTGAGCGGCCACGGTGACGACGGCTGCAGCAACACAGGTGGCGAAGACTCGCTCGGTGCCATCGGGAGTGCGCGCCGCAGTACGCGCATGCAACCATGCTCCGGCGTAGATTGCGATCAACAGCAAGGCTCCCACCACTCCGGTCCGGTAGACATAGTTGAGATAAGTGGAGTGCGTTCCCGCACTAGGAATGTAGCGGCCCAATCGATGCGAGGTGCCGCCCTCCCCGCGCGCGGTCTCCGTGCCGTAGCCGGTCAGAAAATAGATGTTGCCTCGGCTCACTATTTCCACGGTGTCGGAGTAGAGAGCCTCGCGCGTGTTGACGCTTCCCTCCGCTTCACCGCGCGCACTGAGGGGGTCCACTCCATACTTTACCAGGAACAGGCCCGAGATAGCCAGAGCCGCCGCGGCGAGCACAGCTGCGGCTTGCAGCTTTCGTCGCAGCGGAATCGATCCGTCGATCGCCAGGTAGATCACCCCGATGAGCAAAACCAACCACGAGCCACGAGCGAGGGAGAACGCTGCGCCGAAAAGACACGCGATAACTGCAAACCATCCGAACAGGCGCCTCTTGTCCGCTGCCGTCCACGCCACATAGAGGCCCAGCGGGAATAGCGCCGCACACACTCCCGCGTAGGTCAGCGAGTTGCGCGGGAAACTCCTCATGCGAGGGACGTTGTTGGCCGGGGCGAGCCCGACGTTGTCGTAGAGCAGCTCCACGCCCGCATCCGACAGCTCCTTTTCCAGAGGCCTGGCGGAGCCTTCGAAGCTCACCATTAGGTTTTTTCGCCACGCCTGGAATTTCGGCTTGAAGACCTCGAAAGGCGGCAGGCCGGGATTGTCGCTGCTCACCCCCTTCAACGCCCGGCGCAGGTCCGGAGCGCCGGCCTTGCTCGATCGCACGTACTTGATCATGTCGAGGCTGTTCGTGAAAGCGTCCACTCCATAGGCCGACTCGACGCGATCCGCGACGCTTGAATCCTTGAGCTCTTGAACGGGCACGCCGATCCATTCCAAGAACACCGCCACCGACAAGAACACCACGAAGGCGAGCAGCCCTGTAACAACTCGGCGGCGGGACTCTTGGTCCTGCAAGGAGTCGACCGCCGCCAGAAGTGTTGTGCTGATGAGTAACTGGACCACGAACAGCAGCGCAAAGTGCTTGAGGTCGGCACTTACGATCGCCAGGACGCCGAGACCCGTCCACGCGGCCAGCCCCACCGCCAGCCAGACGAAGCGCCCGCCTCTCGGCATTCGTCGCTGCAGCAGCAGAGAGACGCCCCACCTCGCAGAGACTGCGGCCCAGCCGATCAGCACCACCATCGGCAACATGTCCACGAGCCAGCCGGCTACGCCCATGAAGAGTGGAGACACCAGCGCGGCCGGGAGCGGCAGGACGAGCGCCACGATCACGGCTGCAACCATGAACAGCCACAGGGCGACGATCCCTTGTCCCAGCGCCCAGCACAGAACACCGGCCACGACCAGCACCAGCGCGGCCCTCATCCCAAGGCCCGAGGCCACCCTCGGGCGGTCCCCCGAGCTCTTGACCAGACTGCCTTCGCCTGATTCGAGGGGCTCCCGCTGTCTCAGCGACCTCACGAACTGCGTCTCGCCACGGGGGTCAAAACGATGCACAGAGCCACCACGACGGCCCCTGCATAAGGGGCGGAGAAGGGAGTCCGCACGACGGCGAGAGCCACGGTGCCGGCCAGCCCCTGCGCCACGAGTGAGAGTACCGGAATCAGGCCCATGAGCTCGGCGAAGGTCGAGCCCGGAAGCACCCAGCGCGCCATCAGGAAACCGGGAATTAGCAGCACCACAAGCCCCAGAAGGACACGCGCCAAGTGCAGTACCCCCGCGGCAGGCACCTCGGGAGGAGCCACAGGGCCCGTCGAGTCGAAGAGTCCCTGCCTAGAGACGACGAGGATCTCGGCGTCTTCAGACGAGGGAACATCGGTACCGGCGGCGAGATCGGTGTTGCGGCCCTCGAGGTTGAAAGCCTGAGAGACGACGACCACGGGCTCCGGCGCGCCGCCGAGAAACCGACCATCGCCTGGTTCAAAGACCCCGCCGGGAACATTCTGTCGGTGCTGGAGGGCAATCGTCCGCTCGGCGTCCTCAAGAGAGGCCCGTGAGAGCTCCTCGAAGTTGGGGGAGGGCCCACTCGAGGCCTCGCCGGCCAGATAAGAGTCGAGGGGGCCGAGATATACGTGGGCGCGATCGTGCTGGCCGGGGGCGACACCGAAGCGAGAGACGTTTGCGACGAGCTTGAGCCAACCATAGGCGCGCACCGCCTCGGGTGCTTCGGTATCGGTCACGAACACCACCGGCCGGTTCTCTTCTCCTTCCAGGCGAGCCCGTACAAGATCCAGCTCATCGATCTCGTCGGGGGAGATCCACGCCTGCTCAACATCGTTCCATGCCACCTGCACGAAGCCCGTCGAGAAGTTCGTCGCCACGATCGCCACCGGCGCCACGAGGCCTACGATCGCAAGTCGGAAAACCCCGCCACGTGCCGCGGTTCCTATGAACCACCGGACCGCAAAGAAGATACCGACTCCGACCAACAGAAGCCACGCGACGGTTGTGTTGAAGAACCGGTAGTAGGGATAGGCGACCCCGAGGGCAAACCCTAGAGCGCCGACCAAAGGCAGCAGCCACACCAGCGCCGGGCGAGCGAGCTCGTCTTCGGCGGCCCTCTTACCGGCTGCCAGCAACCCCGCGATCCCGAGGAACAAGAGAGGGAGGTTGAACGTGGGGCGGAGCGCCCGCAGCCAACCACCCATCCTTTTGAGGAAGAAGCTGCTATCGGCCGGAGGAGGAACCGCCGCCTCACCAAGGGCCGCGGGCTGTCCCCAGATGCCGAGCTTCCACACCGCGTATACGGTCACGATGGCGACGAAACCTACGGCGAGCATGGCCCCGTCGTCACGGATGACCGAAGCCAAATCGAAGCGCCTGACGACCAGACGCACGGCCGACATTGCGCCCAGAACACCGCAGAAGATCACGAGAGTGGTCGGATGAGCGAGGCCGGACGCGAGAAGGAGCAGGAAGAAACCGATGCGAGCCGGCCACGAGCGAGCCACCGGCTCGAGGAAGTACAGGGCGCACGAGAGAAAGGTCAGCGTCAGAACGTTGTCGAGGTAACCGCCGAACGGCGGTGTGGGCAGCAGGCTGGCGGACCCGAAAGCCACGGCGTGGAAGATCAACGGGTCTCGGCGATGACGATAGGCGAACCCCGCCAACAGCAGGGGGATCAACACGCGGAGCCCCACGGCGAGCCACACGGTTGGCGTCAGCGGCCCCACTGAGGCCACGTGGCGCATGAACCCGGCGATCACCGGCGTCATGATTCGATACCCCCCGACCAGCATCTGCTGTGGCCCCTCGACCTCGAGGAGGGTCGCGGGGACGTCCGAGATGAGGGCCTCGGTCCTCCACGCGTAAAAGGCCGGGTCGTCGGCGGGTGCCGGCCTGCCGGGATTGGTGAAGAAGGTCCAGCCGAACAGAACGATCAGTATCGCGGCGCTGGCGCAGAACGCGAGGGGATGGCCCAAGAAGCGGTTCGGGGCCGAGTCCTCGGCGCGCTCACGAACGCGAGCCCGGCGCCCGCCCAGGGTTGTAGTCATTGATCCGTATCCTAACTTTTGCCGGGCTTAGAGGGTCGAGTGGTGGGGAGGTGACCATATAGAGCATCTGGCCACCACTCGGCACCTGGATCACTAGCCGCAGAGTCCCCGCCGCTCCAGCAGGCTCGACGGAACCGCCAGCTCGAAGAGCCGGTCCCTCGGCTCGAAGACCCCTGCCCCCGATACGAGCATGTCCAGCCTCCTGGTGTTTTCGCGCAGCTCGTAGGCGCCCAGCCAGCGAGCGACCG
>Ga0075530_1000583_pt1 | contig 17301 bp, 21 predicted proteins | sample NGEPerD_2_FD_75101 | JGI IMG/M metagenome (GOLD analysis project Ga0075530, IMG submission 75101) | Arctic peat soil microbial communities from the Barrow Environmental Observatory site, Barrow, Alaska, USA - NGEE PermafrostL1-D | ecosystem: Environmental > Terrestrial > Soil > Wetlands > Peat ... | reverse complement strand
GTGATGGACATTGCGGCCCTTCGTGACGTCGACGAGGTCCTGGACGCCGAGCTCGCCGCCTCGGTGGCGCCCGACACCCGCTTCGCACGGAGCTGGCGATGAGTGCCGCAGAGCCGCTCGAGCAGTTCATCGACGGGCCCGCGCATGCGCCCGCCCCCACCGGCAAGGAGCACCACGGCTCCTTCAGCGAGGTCTTCGGCGATGCACTCCGCGGCATCCCGTGCGCGGTGCACGGGATCCTGCCCGATGACGTGGGCCATGTCGTACCGGTCCACAACTGGCTCCGTCCGGCGAGCCGGGGCGATCGCGTGCTGCTGGACCACTGCCGCGGCGCGACCCTCGACATCGGGTGCGGTCCGGGCCGGATGAGCGCGTACCTCGCGCTGCACGGGCATCCCGTGCTCGGCGTCGACATCGTGCGGGAGGCGGTCGAGCAGACCCGTCGCCGCGGTGTACCAGCCCTGCGCCGGAACATCTTCGACCCGATGCCCGGGGAGGGCGGCTGGGACACCGTGCTGCTGGCCGACGGCAACATCGGGATCGGCGGGGCCCCGCTCGCGCTGCTGCGTCGCGCCGCCGAGCTGCTGGACAGCCACGGTCGGGTGGTGTGTGACCTCGCCGACCCCGGCACCGGCCTCCGCGTGCACGCCGCGCGGCTGGTCACGCACCGTCGGCGGACTTCGACGTTCCCCTGGGCCCGGGTTGGTCCGGACGCCATCGGGTCGCTCGCCGCGGGTGCAGACCTCGACGTACGCCACGTGGGCGCGAGCCACGGGCGATGGTTCGCGGTGCTCACCCGATGAAGCGCCCGCCGCTCCCCACCGAGGCGTCGTTCACCTCGCCATTGCGCGACGAACGGCTCACCGCGCGGATCGGCACCTGGCTCGGTGTCTGCTTCGGCCTGTGCTTCCTGACCGGACTGATCAGCCACTGGTACTACCTGAACGACGCACCGCTCCTCCCGCCGGTGCGGCCGGTCTGGGGCTACCGGGTCACCCAGGGGGTGCACGTGCTCTCGGGCATCGCCTCGATCCCGCTGCTCCTGGTCAAGCTCTGGAGCGTCTACCCAAAGCTGTTCGGCGAGGTGCCGTTCGGGAAGCTGCGGCCCCTTCTGCTCAACCTCGCCGAGAAGGCGTCGATCGCCGTGCTGGTGGCAGCCTCGATCTTCCAGCTCGCCACCGGCCTGGCCAACTCGGCGCAGTGGTACCCCTGGTCCTTCTCCTTCCGGTCGACCCACTACGCCGTCGCCTGGATCGCGATCGGCGCGCTTGTGGTGCACATCGCGGTGAAGCTGCCGATCATCCGGGCCGCGTGGGTCGGGCCACTCCCCGAACCTGACCTCGGTCGCGCCTCAGGACGCGAGTTCGAGCCGCGAGTGGAGCCGGGAGGCGAAGGCGCCTCGGACTCGCAGCCAGAGCTCCAACCCGCAACGTCGTACGGCGGACCCAGCCGGCGCACCATCCTGCGTACAGCGGTTCTCGCCTCAGGGGTGGCCGTCATCGCCGCCGCCGGGAACACTGTTCCGTTGCTCCGCAAGGTCTCGGTCTTCGCGGTCCGCTCGGGGGAGGGGCCGCAGGGGGTGCCGATCAACAGGTCGGCCAAGGCTGCCGGCGTGCTCACCTCGGCGGTGGGGCCGGCGTTCCAGCTCACGCTGGCCAACCGTGACCGCGAGGTCACGATGAGCCGGGCCGACCTCGAGGCCATGACCCAGCGGATCCACCAGCTACCGATCGCGTGCGTGGAGGGCTGGAGCGCTTCGGCCCAGTGGACGGGCGTCCGGTTCTCCGAGCTCCTCGACAAGGTCGGAGCTCCGGGCGACGCGGCGCTGCGAATCCGGTCCTTGCAGACCCGTGGAGCGTTCGCCGTCACCGAGCTGCCGGCAAGCTTTGCGCGAGACCCGCTCACGCTGCTCGCCCTGAAGCTCAACAGCGAGGACCTCAGCCTCGACCACGGCTTCCCCTGCCGGCTGATCGCGCCCAACCGGCCGGGCGTCTTCCAGACCAAGTGGGTCACCCGGATCGAGGTGGTCACATGAGGACCCGGCTGGCGATCGGAGTGCTGGGCCTGGTGATGGGTGCCTTCGGGGCTCTGCGGTTCCTCCAGCTCGACTTCCCGGACATGGTCGACGCGGTGCTCTGGCTGGCGGCCGGAGTCGTCGTGCACGACGGCGTGATCGCCCCACTCACCATCGCGCTGACCGTGCTGGCGACGCGGGTGGTGCCGTCGAAGGCGCGGGTACGGGTCACCGTCGGGCTCGTCGTCCTCGCCACGGTCACGGTGAGCGCCGTGCCGGTGCTGGGCAAGCTTGGCGAGAGGCCGGACAACCCGACGCTGCTCGACCGCAACTATCTGGTGGGCTGGCTGGTGTTCGCGGTGCTGGTGCTGCTGGGCACGCTCCTGGCAGGCCCGGTCGCGCGGAGGCTGCGTCCAGGACCAGGGATGCGGGTCAGCCGGTCACCAGGGTGACCAGCAGCCCGACGGCGCCGAGGCCGATGCCGGCCACCGAGACCAGGATCGGCGTGCGCGGAGCGGGGGTGTCGTGGGAGCGTCTCGGCATCAGGGCCAGGATCGCTGCGACCACGCTCAGCAACCCCGCGATGGACCCCGTCACGGTGGCGACGCTGGGACCCACGGAGTCCTTCGAGGTGTCGCCTCCGACGGTGAAGCACACCGCGGACGCAAGGGCGGCCACGACGATCGCGGCCCAGGGCACTCCGCTGCGGGACCGGACCAGCAGCACCGCAGTGACCAGCAACACAACGGCCAGGACGAGGATCACGAGGCCTGTCACGGACACCAAGGCGCTCTCTCCCGTCTGAACGCCGGTCGTCGGGACGGCGTCCCTACGGTCTACACGATCACCGGCCGCCGCGTCTGCGAAGTCCATGTGGTGGGTGGGTCGGCGTTCATCAGGCACAATCACTACGTGAGCATCGAGCCGGACACCAAAGACTGGACCTGGGTCCTCGACCGCCCCTGCCCCGACTGCGGGTACGACGCGGCCCTTGTCGCCCGCGATGACCTTGCCGACCTGCTGCACGAGAACACCCGCGGCTGGTACGTGATGCTGGCCGACGCGGACTTCGCCGTACGCCCGGCCCAGCACGTGTGGTCACGGCTCGAGTACGCCTGCCACGTGCGCGACGTCCACCGGATCTTCGCTGACCGGGTCCGGTTGATGCTCGACGAGGACGAGCCGACCTTCGAGAGCTGGGACCAGGACGCGACCGCCGTCGAAGAGAGCTACGGCGAGCAGGATCCGTCCGAAGTCGGGACGGAGCTGGTCGAGCGGGCCGCCGAGGCCGCTGCGGTCTACGCCTCGGTCGCCGATGACCAGTGGCAGCGGAAGGGTCGACGCAGCAACGGCTCCGAGTTCACCGTCGAGAGCATCGGCCGCTACCACCTGCACGACGTCGTGCACCACCTCTGGGACATCAGCATCACCCCGCCCTCCGAGCGTTGACGGGGACCCCTCGTGCGGCACACCGAGTTCTGGGCACGGATGGAGCAGGCGCTCGGTCCGGCGTACGCCCGGTCGTGGGCCGAGCGGCACGTGCTCGGTGACCTCGGCGAGCGGACGGTCGTGGAGTCACTCGAGGCGGGTGAACCGCCGAAGTCCGTGTGGCGCGCGGTCTGGGCCGAGCTCGGCCTGCCCGCACACGAGCGCTGAAGCTCGTCCTACAAGCGCTGAGCCGCGGACCAGTAGCACCCCGCCGGTGGTTGAGGAGCGGGCGAAGCGAACGTCTCGAAACCACGATTCGCCCCCGCCGGTCTCCGGCGTGTGCGTCCCTTCGGGACGAGAGAGGGCTCTGGGAACGCTTCGGAGCACTGGTTCCGACACGCGTGTCGCAGTAGGTGTCGAACACACGTTCGTACTACCGTCGTGTCCACAGGCAGGGGTCGACACCGGGTTCTCCACAGGCGGGAGACGCGCCAACGGGATTGTCGGTGCGGGCTCCTAGCGTCTGGCAGGACACTTCGTCGAACAAGCGGCGGGATCAGACCGGCGCCGAGCGGTGCACGAGACACGTGAGGGACGAGAACCATGGCATCAGCCGAGAACAACCGGGAGAAGGCGCTGGACGTAGCGCTCGCCAACATCGACAAGCAGTTCGGCAAGGGCTCGGTCATGCGCCTCGGCGACGAGGTGCGGGTGCCGCTCGAGGTGATCCCGACGGGTGCCATCTCCCTCGACATCGCCCTGGGGCTCGGTGGTCTGCCGCGCGGTCGCGTCGTGGAGATCTACGGCCCGGAGTCCTCCGGCAAGACCACGGTCGCACTGCACGCCGTGGCCAACGCGCAGGCGGCGGGTGGCATCGTGGCCTTCATCGACGCCGAGCATGCGCTCGACCCCGACTACGCCCAGCGGCTCGGTGTGGACACCGACGCCCTGCTGGTCTCCCAGCCCGACTCCGGCGAGCAGGCGCTGGAGATCGCGGACATGCTGATCCGTTCCGGTGCCCTCGACCTGATCGTGATCGACTCGGTCGCCGCCCTGGTGCCGCGCGCCGAGATCGAGGGGGAGATGGGCGACAGCCACGTCGGACTCCAGGCCCGCCTGATGAGCCAGGCCCTGCGCAAGATGACCGGCGCGCTGAGCAACTCCAAGACGACCGCGATCTTCATCAACCAGCTCCGCGAAAAGATAGGGGTGATGTTCGGGTGTCTGTCGGGGGACACGTTGGTGTCCTTGGCGGACGGGTCGAAGAAGCGCATCCAGACGATCGTCAACCAGAAGCTCCCCGTCGAAGTGCTTTCATACGACGCTGAGACGGACGCCATCCTTCCGAGGAAGGTCGTCAAGTGGTTCGACAACGGACCCACCGAAGACTTTCTTCACTTCAGGGTGACGAGGGCATGTGGGTCTGGGGCACCTATCGGATTCGCGGTTACTCCGAATCACCTCGTTCGCACACCTGGAGGGTGGCGAGAGGCTGGTGAGCTGATCGTCGGCGACCGCGTGATGCAAGCCGTAGAGCACCGACTGTCCGATCAACAGTGGCAGGTGATTCTTGGTGGGCTGATGGGAGACGGAGCCTTGTCGCCGACGGCGAACGGAGAAGCCGCGCGATTCCGTTGGGGGCACGGAAGGAAGCAGGAGTCCTATGCCGATTGGAAGCGTGATTTGCTAGGCAACATCCAGGTGAGCAAGTCGATGAACCACAAGGGGTCAGTGTTCTATGACGTCACCCCGCTCCCGGAGCTGGCCGAGCTTCGGCGGGTTGTCTACATGTCTGGCAAGAAGACCCTCACCAGTGAGTACCTCAAGGCTCTGACTCCCCTTGGGCTCGCGGTCTGGTACATGGACGACGGGTGCCTCACCGTTCGATCGAAGGGTCTCCAGGCACGCACGCAGGGCATGAGCGGGCGGGTCGAGATCTGCGTAGAGGCGTTTAGCAAGGGATCACAGGAAAGATTGGTCGAGTACCTTCATGACACCTTCAACCTCGATGTTCGCCTTCGTCATGCAGGAGCGCGACAGGTTGCGGTTCTCACCTTCGCGACGGCGTCGTCAGCCAGGTTCCTCGAGCTCATCTCTCCCTTTGTGCATCCATCCATGGACTACAAGCTGCTTCCGGGGCTGCGTGGAAAGTTCGCCGTCGACCATGAGTTCGCAGAGGCGCGGCAGGAGCTGATGCCGTTACCGATCCTGTCCATCACGCCGAAGCGCCTTACCTCGACGCAGCCTCGCCATCGATACGACATCGAGGTCGAGGGGACCCACAACTACTTCGCCGACGGGGTGATGGTGCACAACTCGCCCGAGACCACCACCGGCGGCAAAGCGCTGAAGTTCTACTCCTCGGTCCGTCTCGACGTACGTCGCATCGAGACACTCAAGGACGGCACCGAGATGGTCGGCAACCGCACCCGCGTCAAGGTCGTGAAGAACAAGGTCGCGCCACCGTTCAAGCAGGCCGAGTTCGATATCATGTACGGCCTGGGCATCAGCCGCGAGGGCGGCCTGATCGACGTCGGTGTGGAAGCATGCCTCGTCCGCAAGGCGGGTGCCTGGTACACCTATGAGGGCGACCAGCTCGGCCAGGGCAAGGAGAACGCGCGAACCTTCCTGCGCGACAACCCCGACCTGGCCAACGAGCTCGAGAAGCGGATCCTGGAGAAGCTCGGCATCGGTCCGGCCGTCGACGCACCTGCTGAGGGCTTCGCCGCTGACGCACCGGGGATAGACCCCGATGGCATCGACTTCTGATCGGACGCGTGAAACCGCGGCACTGGCTGCGTTGTCGTCGCTCGACGTGGGCTTCGCCGTCGTCACGCCTTCGCTCCTCCGCCTTGCCATCACCACGGTTTGACGCGTCCGATGGGTGAGGAACGAAAGCAGCGAAGGGCTCGAAACCCGTGGCCGAGCAGCGAGCCCAGCGACGATCTCGATGCTGGCCCCGACGCCGACCCGGAGTCGGTGGCCCGCAAGATCCTGCTCGACCAGCTGACCGGGCGGGCACGCACCCGTTCGGAGCTGGCCGACAAGCTGGCCGGCCGCAACGTGCCCGATGATGTCGCCACCCGCCTCCTCGACCGGTTCGAGGAGGTCGGCCTGATCGACGACGCCGGCTTCGCCCGCGAGTGGGTGGGGCAGCGCCAGTCGGGTCGTGGTCTGGCGCGGCGGGCGCTGGCGCAGGAGCTGCGGCGCAAGGGCATCGACGACGAGGTGGCTCGGGAGGCCCTCGACGGGATCGACCCTGACGAGGAGGTCGAGGCGGCCCGGATGCTGGTGCGGGCAAGGCTGCGCTCAGTGCGCTCCCTGGACCACGACAAGGCCGTACGCCGCCTCGTCGCAATGCTGGCCCGCAAGGGCCACTCGAGCTCGGTGGCATTCAGAGTGGTCAAGGAAGAGCTGCAGACGGAGCTGGACCTCCCCGAGGATTGATGCGTGCGGGAAACGGCGCGGCAGACTTGGGCCCGTGTTGATCGAGTTCAATCGGGTCCAGGTGCGTGCGGACGAGTCCTGGACCGAGGCCGCCGACCGGTTGGCCGGAGGGCGCGGGCCGGTGCTGGCCGTGGACCTCTCCGGTGATCCGCTGAAGTTCACCGTCGACGAGGAGCACCGCCTCGCGATGCGTCCGATGACCGAGGGCGACTTCCCGGACGTGACCAGCTGGGTCAACACCCCCCACGTCGCGAGATGGTGGGACGAGCACCGCAGTGCCGCGCAGGTCGCCGCCCACTACGGACCGGGTATCCGCGGCGAGGACGCGGTGCGGTACTGGATCTGGGAGGTCAACGGCCGCTCGGTGGGCTTCAGCCAGGACTATCGGATCGCCGACCACCCCGAGTTCGCGTTGCTGTCTGGACGTCCCGACGCGATCGGGTACGACTACGTCATCGGTGAAGCGGCGTTCCTCGACCGTGGGCTCGGCACCAAGCTGTTGTGGGTTTTCCTGCGTGACATCGTCGTGCCGGCGTACCACCCGGTGAGTGAGCTGTTCGCCGCACCGGACCACCGCAACACCCGCTCTCTGCGCGTGCTCGAGAAGCTCGGCGCCAAGCAGGGCCTGTGGTTCGACGAACCGCAGTCGGACGGGGGCGTCAAGACCGTCGTCGGCTGCAGCATCGACGTGCGGACGGTGCTCCGTTGGGGATGACTTGGGTGGGCATCTCCGGCTGGACCTACCCCGGCTGGCGAGGCGACTTCTACCCGAAGGGCCTGCCACACCGCCGCGAGCTGGAGTACGCCGCCCGACAGCTCACCTCGATCGAGATCAACGGCTCGTTCTACGCACTGCAGCGGCCGTCGAGCTACGCCAGGTGGCGCGAGGAGGTGCCCGACGACTTCGTCTTCGCAGTGAAGGGCGGCCGGTTCATCACCCACCTCAAGAGGCTGCACGACGTCGAGACACCGCTGGCCAACTTCTTCGCCTCCGGTGTGCTGAACCTCGGCGCCGCCCTCGGGCCGCTCCTGTGGCAGCTGCCCGCGACCGTCAGCTTCGACGAGCAGGTGCTGGCCGACTTCTTCGACCTGCTCCCGCGTACCACGACGGACGCCGCGCGGCTGGCTCTCCGCCACGACGACAAGCTCTCCGGGGACCGGCTCTGGTCCGGGGAGGTGGACGAGCGGCCAATGCGGCATGCGCTCGAGGGGAGGCACCCCAGCTTCGGCAGCGACGAGGCGGTCGCGTTGATGAACGATCGTGACATCGCCCTGGTGGTGGCCGACTCGGCGGGGAGGTGGCCGCGGTTCGACCACGCCACCGGTCCGATCGTCTATGTGCGGCTGCACGGCGACACCGAGCTCTACACCAGCGGCTACAGCGACGAGGCGCTCGACGTCTGGGCCGAGCGCCTCGCGGGCTGGACGGGATCCGGGCGCGACGCGTTCGTCTACTTCGACAACGACGCCAAGGGATTCGCCCCCCAGGACGCCCGGAAGCTGCTCGACCGGCTAGACCGAAGTTAAGGCACGCAACTTCGGTCTAGACCGTAGGGTCATCTGCCATGAGCAGAGTCGTTGACCTCTACCAGAAGACCCACGCGATCCCGATCGTCGGGGACCGTATCTTCTCCTTCGCGCTCTCCCAGGTTGCGCCGTACTTCTGGAGCATCCGGCCGCGCTTCAAGGTCATCGAGCCGAACCACGCCGAGGTCGTCATCCCCAAGCGCCGTGGCGTCAAGAACCACATCGGCACGGTGCACGCGATCGCGCTGTGCAACGGCCTGGAGGCCGCAATGGGAGTCCTCGCAGAGGCCTCGATCCCGAGCGACAAGCGCTGGATCCCCAAGGGCATGGAGGTCAGCTACACCGCGAAGGCGAGCACCGACATCACCTGCATCGCCGAGACCGACCCGGCGCAGTGGACCGGGGACGACCCGGACGTGCCCGTGCGCGTCAGGGGCGTCCGAAAGGACGGCACGGTGGTCATCGAGGGCGTCATCCGGCTCTGGGTGACACCGAAGGAGTAGCACTGAGTCCGGCGTTCCTCCACGATCCCTCTTCGTGAATGACGAGTACGCAGACGGCCGGTCCGGCGGCCCCGGTGACCTTTCACCGGGACTACGGCGCGGGCCTGTACTTCAGCGAAGGCGAGTTGTAGGCGTAGCCCACCGCCGGGGCACGCATCGTTCGGTACCTGGCGCGGGCAAGGCGCCACCCGGTCAGGTGGCGGGGACAACTTGCTCGGCCGCAGCGATAGCCGTCGTACCTCCGCCTCGCCGGCTCAGCCGATGCTCGACGACGACGGCGAGCCGGGACAGTCCGTAGTTGATGGTGATGAAGATCAGCCCGACCACGAACAGTGTCTGGATGGGGTTGTCGAGGTTCAGCGCGATGATGTTGCCACGGCGCAGCAGCTCGATGTAGAGCGCAAGCACTGCACCCAGCGAGGTGTCCTTCAGCACCACCACGAGCTGGCTGATCAGCGCGGGGAGCATGGTCCGGAACGCCTGCGGGAGCTGGACCGTCCGCATCGACTGACCGGGTGTCATGCCGACCGCCAGCGCTGCCTCAGCCTGCCCTCGCGGGAGCGAGTTCACGCCAGCGCGGATGATCTCCGCGATGATCACCGAGTTGTAGAGCGTCAGCCCGATGACCAGGTACCAGAGGCCGTCCACACCGGGCAACGGAGCAACGTTGATGTTGAGCTCGACAAACACTCGCCACACGAAGAAGATCGTGATCACGACCGGGAGCGCGCGGAACAGCTCGATGAACCCGACGAGAGGGATCCGAGCGGCCGGGGAGGTCAGCAGGCGTACGGCGCCGAGGACGGTGCCGAAGACGAGGGACAGGGCGATGGCGAGCCCGGCTGCGACCAACGTGGCGACCAGGCCCTTGGCGAGCAACCGCCAGACCGCCTCGAAGCTCTCGTTGCTCGGATCGATGAGCGGCCCCCAGAGCTCCATCGAGAACTGGCCCTGGTCGTTGAGCCGCTTGGCCACCACACCCAGCAGTGCGAGGATCGCGAGGCTCGCGAGGACCGTGCCGATCAGGGCCCGGCGGCGGGCGCGGGGACCGGGTACGTCGTAGAGGACGGTGTCGGCGCTCATCGCAGGATCTCCACCTTCCGCTCGATCCCGGCGAGGATCAACCCGGCCGGGATGGTGATGCACAGGTAGCCAATCGCGACCCCCGTGAGCACCGGAAGTGCCGCGTAGCCCTGTGCTCCGGTGAGATTCTTGCCCACGCTGAACAGGTCACCGCCGACGCCGAACGCCCCGACCACGGCGGAGTTCTTGAACATGGCGATGATCACGCTACCCAGCGGAGGCACCGACGTACGGAACGCCTGGGGCAGGATGATCGCGCCCAGGGACTGGCCGAAGGTCAGTCCGATGGCGCGCGCGGCTTCGGCCTGTCCGGCCGGAACGGCGTTGATCCCGGCGCGGAGCGCCTCACACACGAATGCCGAGGTGTAGACGACCAGCGCCGCGACGCCGAAGACGTAGTAGGAGCGGTTGATGCCGATCTCGGGGAGACCGAACGCGAAGAAGAACAGCAACACGGTCAACGGGCAGTTGCGGATGACGGTGACCCAGGCAGTGCCGAACCATCGCAGCGAGGCGATCGGCGAGACCCGGAAGGACGCCACGACGGTCCCGAGCACGAGGGAGCCGACCATCCCCCACAGGCAGATACCCAGGGACCGCAGGAACCCAGACCAGAACAGGTCGAGGTTCTCGGTCACTCCCTCCACGGCGACCCTCCTCGATGGTGGTGGTGAGCCCGCCGCGACGCCGGTGGACGCCGCGGCGGGTCGATGGTCGGTTCAGCTGCAGGGTGCCGCCGGGGGCAGAGTCGGGTCCTGGGTGCCCTCGATCTTGCCTGCCGTGTCCGCCCACGCCTTGTTGTAGGCGTCCTCGTTGTCCTTGAGCGTCTTGTTGATGAACTCGCAGAACTCGACGTCGCCCTTCTTGATGCCGATGCCGTAGGGCTCCTTGGTGAACTGCTCACCGACCAGCTTGAAATCACCATCGGACTCTGCGGCGAAGCCGAGGAGGATCACGTTGTCCGTCGTCACCACGTCGGTCTGGTCGTTCTTCAGCGCGGCAGCGCACTTGTCGTAGTCGACGAACAGGGTGAGCTGCTTCTGTTTGTCGGTGATGTAGGGAAGGATCTGCTGGGACGGGGTCGAGCCTTCCACCGAGCACACCCGGGTGTCCGGGTTGGCCTTGATGTCGTCCGGACCGTTGATCGTGTCGTTGTCGGACTTCACCATCAGCTGCTGGCCCGCCACGTAGTAGGGCCCGGCGAAGGTGATCCGCTGCTTGCGCTCGTCGTTGATGGTGTACGTCGCGGCCACCATGTCGACGTCGCCGTCCTCGATGACCTGCTCCCGGATGTCGGACGTCGCCTCCTTCCAGGTGATGTCGGCCTCACCGATGCCCATGGCGCCGGCAATGATCTTGGCGACCTCGACATCGAAGCCCTCCGGCTCGTCCTCGAGTCCGAGCAGACCGAAGCCGGGCTGGTCGAACTTGGTGCCGATCGTGATCTTCCCGGCCTTTGAGAGCTTGTCCATGGTCGTGCCCGACTCGAACTTGGGACTGTCGGCGACGTCACCCCCGCCGCCCTCGTCGTCGCTGCCGCACGCTGCCGTCACGAACGCCAACGCGAGGCCGACGAGCACCGCCTTGGTCTTGGTGAATCGCATCCCTACTCCTGTTCCCGGGCCCGGCTTCCCGTCCCTGTCCGGTTGTGCAGAACTATGTTGTTTGGAAAACGTTTGGTGCAGAAACTCTGTCGTCTTGAGAAGCGTGGGTTCTCAGTGCTTCAGGATCTTGCCGAGGAAGTCCTTGGCGCGGTCCGATCTCGGGTTGGTGAAGAACTCCTCGGGAGTGTTCTCCTCGACGATGGCACCCTCGGACATGAAAACGACCCGGTCGGCCGCCGTCCGCGCGAAGCCCATCTCGTGGGTGACCACGATCATGGTCATCCCCTGCTTGGCGAGGTCCACCATCACGTCGAGGACCTCCTTGATCATCTCGGGGTCCAGGGCGGAGGTCGGCTCGTCGAAGAGCATCGCCTTGGGGTCCATCGCGAGGGCGCGGGCGATCGCGACGCGCTGCTGCTGCCCGCCGGAGAGCTGGGCCGGGTACTTCTCGGACTGATGGCCCACGCCGACCCGGTCGAGCAACTCTCGGCCGCGCGTGTCGGCCTCGGCCTTGCTCTTCCTGCGCACCTTGGTCGGCCCCAGAGTGACGTTCTGCAGGATCGTCTTGTGGGCGAAGAGGTTGAAGCTCTGGAAGACCATCCCGACTTCGGCACGCAGGGCGGCGAGCGCCTTGCCCTCCTCGGGGAGGGCCTGACCATCGAGGGTGATGGTGCCCTTGTCGATGGTCTCGAGGCGGTTGATCGCGCGGCAGAGCGTCGACTTTCCGGAGCCGGAAGGCCCGATCACCACGACAACCTCGCCCTTGCCGACCGTCAGGTTGATGTCCTGGAGGACGTGCAGGTCGCCGAACCACTTGTCGACGGCGTCGAGGACGATCAGGGGCTCGAGCGTCGCTGTTGCCGGGGACGAGCCGCCTTCCTGCTCAGGCTCAGTCATGCCGTGACTCTATGAGGACGAGCACCCGGAGTCGACCCGCGACGCGGCACTGTTGCGCGTTTGTCATGGTGGTACCCGGGCACAGGACCCGATACGTTCCCACGATCACTCGCAAACATGGAGGAAACACACATGACGGTCAAGAATCTGGTCGGTACGCTCACCCGCACGGGGGTCTCCACGGCGATCTCCGTCGTACGTCACCCCATCGGCACGACTGCGTTGGCAGCCGGGCTGGTCAAGGGAACCGCCGAGGCCAGTGCCTCTCTCGTACGCAGCACGTTCACTGGGCACATACCCGCACCCCGCGGGGACATCGAAGACCGGGACGTGGCCGAAGTCGCGACCGCAGCTGCGGTTGAGCCGGCATCCGCGCCCACCGAGACGGTCGAAGCGGATCCGAGGGACCACATTCCCGGACCCGAGCTCGCGGCGTTCGACACGCCTGCACCCGAGGACCTGCCCGAGCCCATCGCGATCGTGGCTGACGCCAGGGTCGAGGAGGCGTTCCACACCGACCCCGAGGCGGCCTCGCCCGACTCCGCGGACGGCGGCCCCGCGGGGGACCGCGAGGAGATCGAGGGGTACGCCGAGGAGATCGTCCTCGACGACCTCGAGGTGGAGACCGACCCCTACTCCCCGGCGGCGGCCCCGAGCCGGGAGTGACGCCACGTAGGCTTGTCCGGCCATGACTCCACCCGCGATTGCACGCGCCCGCACGTACCAGGTCCGCACCCACGGGTGCCAGATGAACGTCCACGACTCCGAACGACTCACCGGTCTGCTGGAGGGCGCGGGCTACGTCGCGGCGCCCGTGGGCGACCAGGCTGACGTGGTCGTGTTCAACACCTGTGCGGTCCGGGAGAACGCCGACAACAAGCTCTATGGCAACCTCGGTCAGCTCGCGTCTGTGAAGAGGAAGAGTCCCGGCATGCAGATCGCCGTCGGTGGTTGCCTGGCGCAGAAGGACCGCTCGACGATCACCGAGAAGGCGCCGTGGGTCGATGTTGTCTTCGGTACACACAACATCGGCTCGCTACCGGTACTGCTGGAGCGCGCCCGCGTCCAGGATGAGGCGCAGGTCGAGATCCTCGAGTCGCTCGAGGTGTTCCCCTCGACGCTGCCGACCAAGCGCGAGTCGGCGTACGCCGCCTGGGTCTCGATCTCGGTCGGGTGCAACAACACCTGCACGTTCTGCATCGTCCCTGCGCTGCGCGGCCGGGAGAAGGACCGTCGTCCGGGCGAGATCCTCGCCGAGATCGAGGCGCTGGTCGCGGAGGGTGTCACCGAGGTGACGCTGCTCGGCCAGAACGTGAACGCCTACGGCGTGGAGTTCGGTGATCGTCAGGCGTTCTCGAGGCTGCTCCGGGCCTGCGGCGAGGTCGAGGGACTCGAGCGGGTGAGGTTCACCTCGCCGCACCCTGCGGAGTTCACCGACGACGTGATCGAGGCGATGGCCGAGACTCCGAACGTGATGCCGTCGCTGCACATGCCGCTGCAGTCCGGCTCAGACAAGGTGCTTCGTGTGATGCGGCGGTCGTATCGGCAGTCGAAGTACCTCGGCATCATCGAGCGAGTGCGCGCCGCGATGCCCGAGGCCGCGATCACCACCGACCTCATCGTCGGCTTCCCCGGCGAGACCGAGGAGGACTTCTCGGCCACGCTTGACGTCGTACGGGCGGCGCGGTTCTCCGGGGCGTTCACCTTCCAGTACTCCAAGCGTCCCGGCACCCCCGCCGCCGTGCTCCCCGACCAGGTGCCCAAGGCGGTCGTGCAGGAACGCTACGAACGGCTGGTCGTAGTGGCCGACGAAGTCGCGTGGGCGGAGAACCGGGCGCTGGAGGGCCGCACGGTCGAGCTGATGGTCGCCGAGGGCGAGGGGCGCAAGGATGCCGCCACCCACCGGCTCTCAGGCCGTGCCCGCGACAACCGCCTGGTGCACTTCACCCCCGTCTTCGGTGACGGCTCGATGGTCGAGGTGCGTCCCGGCGACATGGTCGAGTGCGTCATCTCGTACGGCGCTCCGCACCACCTCGTCGCCGACGGGCCCGTGCGCTCGGTCCGTCGTACCCGCGCCGGCGATGCGTGGGAGAGCCGCACCGTCCCCTCGCCGGTTGGTGTCTCACTGGGCCTCCCAACCATCGGCGTCCCGGCCGCCCTTCCGGTCGACGAGGGCTGCTCGCGCTGACATGGGCGATTCCCAGTCACCAGGCGGGTCGCCGCCAACACAGTTCCTGCACGGCCGGGGACTGCCCAGCCACCCTCTTCGCTGGAGCAGCGGCGCCAGCTTGGTGGCCGTGAGACACGGGCGACCAACCACCTGGCCCCATCCGAGCCGCACAGTCAGCAGTTCGTCGAGGGCAGCATCGAGATCTCTGTCCAGGTCGCGATCGCGGTCGTGAACCCGCGTGTGGTCGAGTCGTCCGTCGAGCTCCACGGCGAACCCCAGCTGTTCGTAGAGCACATCGTGGTAGATCGGCCCGCGGCTCGAGGCGTGGATCTGCCGCAGCGCCGATGGCAGCCCGTGGGCCTGCTCGACGGAGGTCAGGTAGCGGTGCTCGAGGACAGAGCACGCCCCCGCGCTCACGTCCGCCAGGACCGCGGTGAGAAAGGCGCGGCGGGGGAGCCGGGTCCGCGCGCGAGGCGGACTGGGCGCACAACGCAGCCGGGTAGGCGTAGAGCACGCCGGCCCAGGCTCGCTGTCGCCAGCCGGGCGGACCAGTGTGGTTGACGAACGCACCGGGATGAACCCGGGCCCATTCGTGTCGCCTCACCAGCCGCCGCAGATCCGCGTCGGACAGCCCGTGGCTGATGGCCTGATTTCGATTGATGAGCCCGTCCTGCCGGGAGATCAGCGCCAGCGCGTCACGTCGACTCATCCAGGCATCGTGCTCGTGGCGCAGCACGGAGGCCATCGTCAGTCTTCGACCTGTGGAAAACGACGATGGCGGCGATTCCCAGTCACCAGGTGATGCGAATCGCCGCCATCACTCATGTGTGAGCCATCCAGGGGTCAGGCGGGCTCTTCCTTGCCCGGGTCGACGTCCCTCTGCTCCTCGTCGACGTCCTCGGACTCCTCGATCTCGTCGGGGACTTCCTCATCCTCGACCTGCGCGGAGCGCGGCTGGTCGGGCGTTGCGACAGGGAAGTCGTCCTCGTCGCGGTGGACCACGTCTGCTGGTCCGCCGGGGCCATCGTCCGGGGACGGGTCCAGGGTGGGCTCGGGCTTCTCGGCTGGTTCCTGGCTGCTGTTCAACGAACCTCACCGCCCGCCGGGACCATTGGGCGGGGTCCGGTCGGTGTCTGGCCCGTCGGGCGGCGTCGGGGTGTTGGCGGAGGGGAGGTCGTCGAGGGCATCCTTGGCCTTCCCCACACCGGTGTCGATCTTCTCGCGGTACTTGCCGCCGGTCCTCTCGTCGATCGCGTTCCCGGCCTTGTCCAGGCCCTGGTTGATCTTGTCGCCGTGCTTGTCCACCGCGTCGCCGAGCTTCTTCTTCGCGTCGTCCAGGAAACCCACTGTGTCTCTCCTCGTGTCTCGATCTCGTGCCCGTCGGCGTACCCGACGACACCTTTGCCAAACTAGCCGCTGTGTCCATCTCCGCGAGCAGGCCCCCGCTGGTGGTGGCGGTGGTGGGGGCGACCGCGTCGGGAAAGAGCGCGCTCGCCCTGGACCTGGCCGAGAGCCTGGGCGGTGAGATCGTGAACACCGACTCGATGCAGGTCTACCGCGGCATGGACATCGGTACGGCGAAGCTGCCGGTCGCGGAGCGCCGCGGGATCACCCACCACCTGCTGGACGTGCTCGATGTGACCGAGCCCGCGACCGTGGCGCAGTTCCAGGGCTGGGCTCGCAAGGTGATCGACGACTGCCACCAGCGCGACGCGACTCCCGTGCTGGTGGGCGGTTCCGCGCTCTACACGCGGGCGATCCTCGACCAGTTCGAGTTCCCGGGCACAGACGCGCTGGTGCGTGCACGGCTCGAGGACGAGCTCGCGACGTACGGAGCGGAGGCGTTGCACGCGCGGCTGGCGGAGGCCGATCCCGTCGCGAGCCAACAAATGTTGGCGCGCAACGGCCGCCGCGTCGTACGAGCCCTGGAGGTCATCGAGATCACCGGCCGGCCCTACACCGCGTCGCTTCCCGATCGGCGCTACCACTACGACGGCGCCGTCCAGATCGGCGTCGACATCGACCGCCCGACCCTTGACCGCCGCATCGAGCAGCGAGTCGAGCAGATGTGGGCAGCCGGGTTCGTCGAGGAGGTCCGCGAGCTCGCGGGGCGCGGCCTGCGTGAGGGGCGTACGGCGCACCGGGCCCTGGGCTACCAGCAGGTCCTCGCGTTCCTCGACGGCGAGATCTCACAAGAGCTGGCGAGGGAGCGGACCTTCGCCGGCACCCGCAGGTTCGCGAGACGCCAGGACGGCTGGTTCCGCAAGGACCCCCGTATCACCTGGGTGCAGTACGACGACCCGCATCGTGTCGAGCGGGCCATGGAGGTCATCAGCTGAGCTGGTCGAGCTCGCGGGGCAGGTCGCGCATCCCGACCAACGGCGAGATCAGCACCGGCAGCGTGGCCGCGATCGCACCGAATGCGCCGATCCAGAAGACCTGGCGCGCGCCCAGCGCCTGGCCGAGGATGCCGCCGACGAGGTAGCCGATCGGCACCACCCCCCAGACCAGGAAACGGATTGAGGCGTTCATCCTGCCCAGCAACGGTCGGGGGCAGAGTCGCTGGCGGAAGCTGATCTGAGTGACGTTGTAGAGCACCACCGAGAACGACTCGAGGAGCATGTAGCC
>Ga0075530_1000582_pt1 | contig 17315 bp, 19 predicted proteins | sample NGEPerD_2_FD_75101 | JGI IMG/M metagenome (GOLD analysis project Ga0075530, IMG submission 75101) | Arctic peat soil microbial communities from the Barrow Environmental Observatory site, Barrow, Alaska, USA - NGEE PermafrostL1-D | ecosystem: Environmental > Terrestrial > Soil > Wetlands > Peat ... | reverse complement strand
GTATTAGCTTGACCACCTCGGACTTGTACTCCGGGCTGAATGTACGACGTTGTCTCGGCATAAAACACCTCCTGCGGGCATTGTCGCCCTATCTCAGGTGTCCACCAAATCCGGGGAAGTCCACATTGCGCCGAGTGTCACCTGGAGGGGGGCCGCGGCTTTGCGAAGAGCGGGTTTCTTGTGGATAGCTACGAACATGTTATGCGGGGCACGAAATACGGCCCGGTGATCGTCCCCGGATCGAGTACTTCGAGCACCCTGTATCGTCTGATTGCCGGCGAGACCGATCCATCGATTCGCATGCCGCACGGTCGCGCGCCCTTGCCTGAGAGCGAAGTCGAATTGATCGCCGCTTGGATTGATCAGGGCGCAAAGAATAATTAGACCAAAGGTCCTGCTCAAAGTACTGGCGCCATCTTGTGCCGCTCTATCTCAAGACCTGCGGTGTGGACCGAGCGCCTGTCACTGCCCCAAAGAGACAACATCCGCTACATCGTGAAAGGCGCCGTATCGGGGTGGCACAACGCTCGTCGTATTCAAGCCGATCCCACGACAGATATCTCCGAGTTTCCTCGCCTCATGCCGGGTCCGGGCACACACGTTCCAGGACAACCCCCCCAAGTGAGACGATGAACACTAGCTTCCATGAAGACGACGGTGTCTCTGGGGTATAGGGATTAAACCGCCTTTTGGCGATGGCGAAGTAAGAGAGAACGGTAAGGACCGGGCTCGGCGAGTGTCTTGTGCGCCTGCTTGCTGTCGGGCTTGCCCCGCTTGGCCGGCGTTACCTGCGCCCGCCAGGCGCTGTTCGGCGCGAACACCCCGTGGAACCGGGTGAGCTGCACGCGGGGCTTCGGCACCAGAGCCGTCAGGCGGGCGCTGCAGCCCAGCGGCTCGAACACCCCGTGGGTGGTGCCATCGCGAGGGGGAGTTTTCAGGCGTAGTGGACGTAACCTTGTGCCGTTAGTGACAGCCGCTCGGTGGAAACGGCGGGTCGGGCGATGGTGCGGCATAGCCGTTCCAGCTTGCTGCGCTCATCGGCGACTGCGGCCACCCCGGCGTGCGGCGAGCACCCGGCCGCCTTGGCCACGGCACCCGCGTCATGCTCCGCCATGGCCGGCAGCGTCTGAAGGGTGAAGACCTTGCGTCCTGCATGCGGACCGAGGGCGATGCGAGCGCGCCCCTTTCCCCATCATCCTGGGCTTATCTTGCCTCCGCCACCTCCCGCACCGCGCGCTTGATCGAGGGGCCTTCTTCGCTCGTGGTCAAGCTGAAGCCGAGGTGTGCGACGAGACCGAGCATTTTACTGATTGGTGGCGAGGATCTCGCCATACACACGCCCTGAGGTTGACTGGCAAGTTCTTTTCATCGTTGTGTTGTTGTGGCGATATATTGCAACAGCGGTGAGCCACGTTGCTTCAGGGCATTGAGGTAAGTTGACTCGTTATACGGTGTTCGGTCGTTCCAACAGCGGTAGAGGATTCTGATCCACTTGAATGCCAGGGCGCGAAGGGCGCTCTGATGCGAGCAGCCTTTGTCGCGTTGCTGGCGGTAATAGGCCCCGGCCCAGAAGGAACACGGAACTGTTTCACCGGCCCATTCGACGAAGGTTTGTCTGAGAAAGGCCGGACATCGCGTTCGCCAGTGGATCCAGGATTTCTGTCCACTGCGTTCAGTGACCGGGGCAATGCCTGCGTACTGCTGTAACGCATCGGCGCCGGTATAGCGCTCACGGGATACTTGTCAGCTGCGATGAAGTATCACTGAAAGCAGGACAGTCTATCTATAATGCGCTGCAGTCCCTGGCGCGGGCGGCGTCAATGAGTGCGAGCATGAGCTTGGTGCCGATTCCGCGGCGCTGCCAGTTATCAAGCACCACCAGCGCGAATTCGCAGCTTTCTCCGTCCGCATTGATGACGTAGCGCGCGATACCGAGCCCCACGTGTCGCTCCTCGATCGAAGTGATCGCGACCAGCGCCATTTCGCGGTCGTAGTCAATCTGGGTGAAGCGCACCCAGCATGCTCTGCGGCATTTCGCTGATCGCGTACACGAACCGGAAGTAGCGCGATTCACTGGACAATTCGGCGAAGCCCTGTTTCACCAACTCTTCGTCCTCCGGGCGCACCGGGCGAATTACGATCGCAGTGCCATCGGCGAGCAATGGCTCTTTCGCGAGGTGCGCGGGATAGGGGTGGATCGCCATGTGGCTGTAAGCTCCGGTGAATGCCGCTCCCAAGTCATCTACCACGATGCGCGCATCGACGGCGAGCGCGCCGGTGTGAGAAGCAGCGGCCTGCGCGCCTTCCGCGCCGGCCCGCCTTGACTACGATTACTGGCTTGTTGCGCGCCGCGGACATGAATTTGCGCGCTGCCTTGATCGATTCGATATACAGCAGAACGGATTGGATCGTGGGATCGCTGCCGAGATAATCCAGCACCTCGCCGAAATCCACGTCAGCGCTGTCGCCGAGCGAACTAAAATGGGAGAAACCGATGCCCTTGGACTTGGCCCAGTCGAGCATCGCGGTCGTCAGCGCTCCCGATTGGGAAACACCAGGGCATCGGTGTGGGTGAAGCTTGCGTTCAATCCGAGACCGGGGATGAGCAGGGGCCGACGCAATTGGGGCCGAGAATGCGCAACAGGTGCGGCTTCGCCGCGTCGAGCGCTGCCTGCTGAAGGCTGCGACCGTCGCTATCCTTGCTTCCCGGCATCCGGAACGCTTCGACTTCGTTCCACGGCCGAACGACACACTGGCTTGACAGACCACTCTACGCAGTTCACGTTTACAGGAGTAATTATGTATACCTATCTGCCATTCGCGTTTCCCTGATGCTGGTTAATGTAACTCGGCCGATTCGTTTGCTCCGCGTCAACAGGTTTGAGGACGATCTTGCGAAGCTGCCTGATGCTTCGATGACCACGTGGTTCGTTGAACCTTGACAACAGGGAGATATCATGTACGCCATGCGGCTCGCGGCGCGCGGCAGTGGCGCTCGCCGCTGCGCTGGCCGCGTTCGCGCCCGCAGCGAGCCATGCCTGCGGCGCCTGCATCGAAGACACGGTCGCCGCGACCTACGACTACGGCGTGGTCGAGCGCGCGGCGGCCCACGGCGACGTGATGGTGTACTGCGCGGTCACCGGGCCGCTCGATGCGTCGCGCCTGAAGGAGACAGCGCGCCGGGTGCGCGGCGTCAAGCCGCAGAGCGTACGCGTCTCGGCGGCGCCGGCGGCGCTGTCGTTCGCCGTCGATCCGAAGGCGCAGTCGCCGCAGGCCACGGTCGACGCCGTGCAGCGCAGCGCTGCACGAGGCACGCGGCTGACCATCGTGCGCCTGCTGACGGCCGGGCCGCATTGAATCGCCGGCGTTCGGATTCTCTAATGAAGCATATTCGTCATGGCTGGTGCACCTCGGCCCGTTTTCCTTGACTTGATGCAGATCCAGATGCCCGTGGGTGCACTGACACTTCCGGCGGGCACCGGATAACCGGCATCCTGCTGGCAGCAAACGTTCTCGTCGGCATTTATCCAGGCTTCTCGGGGGCAACCTCACTTTTGTGCTGACGCTGCCAAGCGTCTCAACGTTTCGTCGACGCGAAGAACGCGGTATACGCACGGGAGGAAAAGGAACTGGCCCGCGGCGCGAAAGCCCGTCACTGGATGTGGTTCGTTTTTATGGAACTCAAGGGGCGAGCCGCAGCACGATGCCCGGGAATACGATATCGCGTCCGCAAACGACGTGTACAAATTGAGCACATACTTTGACACCGCAAGCAAATTCCGTTCAAATTGAGGGGACGATCATGCATAGAGCACTGAAAGCGTTCAGTTACGTCGTACTTGTGCTGATGGCCGTCGGCATCGTATACGCGAGCTATATCAGTATCAAGTATTGGACCGACATCAGCGTCTAACGCGACAAGGACGACAAATTGAACAAACGGCAAGCACGACTCTTCGCGCTCGGGTCGACCGCGATCGCCACGCTTGCATTTGTGGCGCTGACCATCGACAGCCACCGGCAGTTCCCCAAGCTGACGAATGCGCAAAACATCACGCCTGCGGTCACGCACGGCAAAAATGTCTGGCACAAGAACAATTGCATCAACTGCCACACATTGTTTGGAGAAGGTGCCTATTACGCGCCGGACCTGACCAAGATCGCGCAGCAGCGGGGCGCGCAATACCTTAAGGTGTACCTGCGCGACCCGTCGAAGTTCTACGACGAACAGCGCTACCGCCGGCTCATGCCGAAGCAGGACATGACCGACGCCGAGATTGCCGACCTCGTCGCGTTCCTCGACTGGGTGAGCAAGGTGGACAACCAGGGGTGGCCGCCACGGCCCATCCTGGTGACCGGCGCAAGCATTGCCGCTACGGGCACGCGGCCCCCGGATCAAGCCGCAGCAGTTGCCAATACCGCGCTGCCGCCCGGCACGAAAGCCGGTCCTTCCGACAAGGACCCGGTGGCGCTGGGAGAAGCCGTGTTCCGCACCGCCTCGCCAGCGTGCATTTCCTGCCATTCCCTCTCGCCGGGCGCCAACATGGCGGGGCCCACGCTCGCCGGCGTGGCGACACGAGCGCAGCAGATCTTCACGTCAAAGGATTACAAGGGTAAGGCCAAGAATGTTGAGAGCTACATAAGTGAGTCGATCATGGACCCCAGCGCGCACATAATTCCCGGTGCCATGTACTCGGCGAATGGCGTGTCTTTCATGCCGAACACCTACAGTAAGGACCTGGCACCCGAACAGGTCGCGCAACTGGCGGCTTATCTGGCGACATATAAATAATTGATGACTGATTCCTGCGAGCCGGACATGTCGTCGACCCGGGCGCAGTAAATTCTCGAAGGAGTGTCGCAATGCGTTACAGGTCTCAATCGGTTGCCTATTGGTACTTCGCCGTCGCGATGGTGCTGTTCGGCCTGCAGCTGGTGTTCGGGCTCCTCTCGGCCGCAAAGTACCTGGGACCCGACCCGCTGCTGTACATCCTTCCGTTCGACGTGACGAAGGTCATCCATACCAACCTGCTGATCGTCTGGGTGCTGACGGGCTTCATGGGCGCAACGTACTGGATGGTGCCGGATGAATCACGCGCCGAGCTCCATAGCGTCAAGCTCGCCTACATCCAGCTCATCCTGTGGACGTTGATGGGCGTGACCGCCATCGTCGGCTACCTGTTCCGGTATGGCACCGGCAACAAGCTGCTCGAACAGCCGTTGCCGCACAAGATCGTGATCGTCATCTGCATGCTGCTGTTCCTCTACAACATCGGCATGACGATCTGGAAGTCGCGGCGCTTCACCACGACCGAGGGCGTGCTGCTGCTGGGCCTCGGCCTCGCAGCGGTGCTGTACCTGCCCGCGCTGCTGGAATACGAAAATTACACGGTCTCCATCTTCTACCGCTGGTGGACGATTCACCTGTGGGTGGAAGGCGTGTGGGAAATGATCCAGGGCGGTTTTCTCGCGTATCTGCTGATTCGGCTGTCCGGCGCCGACCGCGAGGTCATGGAGAAATGGTTGTACGTAATTGTCGGCCTCGTCTTTATCGCCGGCATTCTCGGCACCGCGCACCACTACTACTGGATCGGTGTGCCGGGATACTGGCTGCCGATCGGCGGCATCTTCAGCGCCCTCGAGCCGCTGGCGCTGATCGGCATGGCGATCTATGCCTACTCCGCGATAAACCGGTCCGGCCTTGCGCATCCGAATACGCTGGCGCTGCACTGGACGATTGGCAGCGCCGTGTTCACGTTGTTCGGCGCCGGGCTGCTTGGGCTGGCGCACACGTTTCCGGACGTCAACAAGTGGACGCACGGCACGCTGATCACGGCGATGCATGGGCACGCCGCGTTCTACGGCGCCTATGCGATGATCGTACTGGCGATGATCACTTTCGCGTTGCCGGCAATGACACCCGGACGCTCGGAACGCGGCAGCAGCATCGGCTACTGGTCGTTCTGGATGCAGTTGGCCGGCATGTTCGGTATGACGCTGTCGTTCGCGACCGCCGGCATCGCGCAGGTCTATCTGGAGCGCATTCTCGGGATGGGGTACCTCGACGCGCAACTGAAGATTCAGGTGCATTTCCTGATGCTTTTAGCGACCGCGTCGCTCTTCTCGGTCGGCGTGGGCTTGTTCATCTTCGACTTCTTCCGGTACGCGCCTCGCTTCGAGGTAAGCAGCGAGAAGGAGCCGACGCTACGGCCGGGTTCCGCGGGCCGGGCGCCAACGTAGTGATCACGCCGGCATCGCGTGGCGATTTGCGCGCCCACGACAACCAAGCGCACGCATCGGCGCCGATGCGTGCGGAACCGTATTACCTGCCATCGGGCGACGAAGTCGCCATCTTCGAGCATTGTCATGCGAGGCGTCTCGCGGTGATGCTCAAAGAGCCGACGGGCTGCGGCAAGACGCGTTTCGTCGAGCACATGGCATGGCGGTTGAGACGCCCCCTGGTAACCATTTCGTGCCACGACGACCTGACCGCGAGCGACCTCATCGGCCGCTTCCTGATACGCCACGACGGCACGGCGTGGCAGGACGGCCCGTTGACGCGTGCGGCCCGCGAAGGCGCCATCTGCTATCTGGATGAGGTCGTCGAGGCGCGGCAGGACACCGTGGTCGTGCTGCATCCGTTGACCGACTACCGGCGCATCCTGCCAATCGACAAGACGGGCGAGACCATCGAGGCCGCAACGGGCTTTCAGCTGGTCGTGTCGTACAACCCCGGTTACCAGCGGATGCTGAAGGATCTGAAACCCAGTACGCGGCAACGATTTGTGGCGCTCGACTTCGATTTCCCACCGATGGAGCGTGAGGCCGCGATCATCGAGCGCGAAGGCGCCGTTGACCGTGCGACGGCTCTGGCGCTGGTTTCGTTGGGCCAACGACTCCGGGGATTGCGCGACCGTGGATTGGCGGAAGTGCCGAGCACGCGCCTCCTGATTGCCGCGGCCCGGCTGATTGCCAGCGGCATTGGCGTGCGGCAGGCATGCTACAGCGCAGTGGTCTCGCCCTTATCGGACGACGAGTTGCTGGTTGGCGCGATGCGCGACCTGGTCGACGCGACATTCGTCTAGGCCAAACAACGCGCCGTGGCTGAAGCCGAGGACGTCATCACCGATGTCGCGCTGCACGCGACGGTTTATGCGCAGGCACTCTGGCGTCGACACCGCGCGACATCTCGCCCGAGCCGGACGGTCGTGCTGGCCGACGTCGCGCCGCGCATCGGCTTGCTGATCGCGGCGGTGTTCGGGACCATCTATCGACTGCGAGCCGCACAGCAACCCGCCCCACCTACGTTTCTCACGAAAGCGTTCCGGCGCCGCGAGCGGCCCCGCGTGCAGCGCGCGATACCGGCGACGGACGGCGTGAACATCTGGTTGCCGTCCGATGCCGGCACCGCGGACCCGGCCGTTGCGATGGACCGTTTGCGCACCGTTGCCCTACAGCAAGCGATGCGCGCCAGCCGGGGCAGCGCCGCTCTCATCAGCGCCCAGGCAACGCCTTTGGTCCGCGACGTCTATCTGCTTATAGAAGCGCACGCAGCCGATGAAGCGCTTGCGCGTCAGTTGCCTGGAATCGTCGGATCGCTAAACGCGCTGCGCCGGGCGGCGCTGGCGGCCCGGCCGGCCATGGCGAGCTTCCCCGTGGAGCGGCGGCCGCTCGAGACGTTTGTGCGAACGCTGCTGCAGCGCGAATGCGGACCCCCGTACAGCGACGTGCCCGTACCCGCAACGCCGGAAGAGACCGTGCGCGTCGCCCGCCGGCTGGCGGCGAAGATCGTGTCCGACGCCGGGATGACGCGGCTGTTGGGCGCCAATCCGTTGTTCAAGGACTGGTGGACAGGCGAGTTGCGCGCGCCGAACCCCGCGGCAATCCTGGCAGCGGACCACGACCGCGCACTCGGCCACGAAACCCCTGCGGAAACGCGCAGCGCACGTTTGACGCGCCGTCCCGACGTACGCGAATCCAGTGAGGAAGAGGACGACGACCGGCAAGGTGCCTGGATGATCCAATCGGCGCAGCCGCAGGAACACGCCGAAGATCCTTTCGGCATGCAACGGCCGACCGACCGCGACGAACAAACGGCGGCCGAGGAATTCGCCGACTCGCTTTCCGAGCTCGCGGAAGCTCGGCTGGTTTCGAGCCCCGGGCGACCAAAGGAGGTGTTGCTGTCGGACGATCCTCCCGATGCGCGGGCAAGGCGTACCACGCAGGCGCCTGCCGAGGGAGATTCCCGCATCAGCTATCCCGAATGGGACTACCGCATCAATGCATATCGGGAGCCGGGCGCCACGATAAGGATGCTGCCTCCGCAATCCGGACCGCAACAATGGGTAGACCGCACGTTGGCCGACCATCGCTCGATGCTCGATACGATACGCCGGCGCTTCGAGATGTTGCGTAGGCAGCGGACGCGACTGCGCAAGCAACTCGACGGCGACGAACTCGACCTCGAGACATACATCGACAGCCATGCCGACTTCCGCGCCGGATTGCCGATGGCGCAGGCGCTGTATCAGACGCATCGTCGCTCCAGGCGGGACATGGCCATCATGCTGCTCATCGACGTCAGCGGCTCCACCGATGCCTGGATTTCGGCCAACCGACGGGTGGTCGACGTCGAGCGCGAGGCCTTGCTGCTGGTCTGCATTGCATTGGAGGGAATGGGCGAGCCGTATTCCGTGCAAGCCTTCTCGGGCCAAGGGCCGCATGCGGTGACCGTACGGACAATCAAGCGGTTCGACGAGCAATACAATAACGACATCGCGCGGCGCATCGCCGCGCTCGAGCCGGAACAGTACACGCGGGCGGGCGCCGCTATCCGTCATGCCAGCACGATGCTGATGCGCGAACCCGCTGCGCACCGACTTCTGTTGCTGCTGTCCGACGGCAAGCCGAACGACATTGATCGGTACGAAGGCCGTTACGGTGTCGAGGACACGCGCCAGGCAGTGACCGAAGCGAGACTCCAGGGAATCTTTCCGTTTTGCCTGACCGTCGACCGACACGCAGCCAACTACCTGCCCGCCGTGTTCGGTGCGCGTCAGTACGCGCTGTTGCCGAAGCCGGAATTACTGCCGATTGTGCTTCTCGACTGGATGAAGCGGCTGGTCGTGGCGTAAGCGTTCGCCGTTGCATTGCCAAAGTCGAGTGACCCTACCAGGGGCGACGCGCAACTCGTCCGTTACAGCCGCACATCCTCCCGACCGAACTGGGACCGGGATGCGCAGGACCGCTGCGCGCAGGAGTTCTGTAGTCACTGTCCGACAATCTGCCGTTGCGTCTCTCACAGCTGCTCGCGGCGGCGGCCATCCCGCTGTTTTATGTACCGGCGCTATTCTTCGGCAGCCGCATCCATTTTGCGATCGTCGACATGTGGCGCTTCCGGATCGCGCATCTCTGGCTAGCAGGGCTGCCGCGCCTGTTCGAGTGGTTTTGTCTACCGGGAGACGTGGTATTCATCCTGTTCGGAGCCGTGCCGGTCGTGCTGGCGGTCTCGTCGCCTATGTCCATCTCTGGAGGGATCGACGAGCGACAAAAGCGCTGCAGGCCCAATCATCGCCGACAATGGCAGCCCACCCTTGAGCCACCTTTCGCAGACCACGCGTTTTCAGAGTGGGTATTCGGCCCGGTTCATCGCCAATCTCATATCGTCGCAGCAGGCAAAGCCGCTTCGGCTGCGCCGCGAGAATGAGCTCAGCTCGAGACAGTAAAATGGATCGCGGCGAGTGAATCAGTACCCGCCCGATCAGGTGCAAGGAATTACCGGACTGTGCCAGGAACCGACGGCGCGGCGCAGGTCATGTATCCATACGTCTTCCACGCCCGCGGCCTTACGGATGGCGCGTGCAAGGCTTGTTAATGTTCACCGGTGGTCGGCCGTGAATATGTCTCGGCAGGATGTGGGGATTACCTTCTAGGCGAGGCAGGTCTCGTCCCCGGTTACAGCAGCTCAAGCTAATCATCGCGAACGGAAGACAGATCGCGATTCGAGATTCTGCGGCATTGCGGCGCGTCGCCGCCGGGTTGAGTACCGAATCTAGCACGCCCGCCCGAGTTATTGAGGAGATCGATCTTGAACGCGCACTAGATTCAACCCTGGCCGGTGCTGAGCACAACACCTGCCGCTTCACCGGCAATGCTGCGACGCTCAGCGTCCCCCCCTCAATCGCGCGAACTCAAGAGGCGGCGCTAAAATCGTTTCGTCGCAAAGCCGTTGACCTGGATCAGGCCGTCACAGAGCGAAACGCGCTAATTTTAACCCAGCCAACACAGGAGACCGCCGTCATGCTGAAAGATTCTGGTACATGTGGATAATGCCGAACAGTCCGACGGGCCTCTGGAGGCCGCGATCCATCTTGCCAAGCGCTACAACGCTCACGTGAGCGGGCTCCACGTCACCTCCTTGTTTCATTATGTAGCTGCTCGTGGTGTCTGGGTAACAGGGCTGTGGGAGAAGTGCAAAGACGATCTGCGCGCGGCAGCCGCGAGGACACAGGAGCTGTTCACGAATGCATCAGCGCGCGCGGGCGTACTTGGCGTGGCATAATGTCGACGGGGATCCAGCGACGACGATCATCGACTACGGCCGCGTGGTAGATCTCATCGTGCTGGGTCAGCCGACTGAGAATGCATCTCCTATAACACGCGAGATCGCGGACAAAATGCCGCTGGCGGCAGGAAGGCCGGTGAACCCGTCCGGCGATACCGAGCCCAGCATTGCTGACCGGCGCATCACGGAGCGACTGAAAACGTAGCTGGCCTTGATTGACGTGCGCGCGCTGGACCACGTCGTGGTCGGCGGCAATTCAGCCGTAAGCTTCGCCGAGCGCGGCTTTCCCTGACCGAGGCCGTCGCCCCACCCGCACCGCTGATCGCGGCGCGCGTAGCTGACAAGGTGCGTTGCCTGCTAGGGTACGCCCCGTGAGCGAACGGCAATCCGCTCGCAATTCCAGATAGCATGTTTCCCCGCCCTTGTGGCGGGGGTTTTGTTTCAGGCGGGTAGTCGCTCGATCAACTCTTGCCCCTGATTTCGCGCGTTATTGACTTCGCGGCTGATTGGGAATGCCGTCAGCCATACGGACGGGCATGGCTTCAGCAGTTGCCCCACTTCGCGCACGTCGCCCGTCATCCACCAATCAAAGTCCTGCGCATCCAGGATCACCGGCATCCTGTTATGTAGTTTGGACATCATGTCGTTAGCTTCGGTGGTAACGATTGAACAGGATTCGAGTATTTCCTCGCCGCGATCCCACGTTTCCCAGAGACCAGCGAATCCTATGGGTTCCTCGTCTAGTTTGTGGATGAAATGCGGCGTCTTCGGCTCCGCGTCACGCTTCCATTCATAGAAGCCACTGGCCGGAATCAGGCAACGCCGCGCTTTGTAAGCCGCACGAAACGCGGGTTTTGTGGCAACCGTCTCAGCGCGCGCGTTGATGGTCTTGTAACCGATCTTCTTGTCCTTGGCCCAGAACGGTATCAGACCCCAGTGCATATTCGACATGACTCGCTCGCCGTCGATCAAGCGGACTACGGGCACACCTTGCGTGGGCGCAACATTAAAGCGATCCGTCAGCGGGTCGCGGACTTTGATGAGATTGAAATACCGCTCGATGGCGGCTTCATTTCGCGTGACGTAGCGACCGCACATCGGCGCCGGTAATATCTCTTGAAAGTTCGGTGGATGTTCGCCAGCATCCTAGCACCATGCTGGCAACCAGAGAACAAGAGATACTGGCCTTTGTGGCCGCCTACATCGGCAAGCACCAGCATGCGCCCACACTGATCGAAATTGGCCAGGCTGTGGGCCTGCGCGCCAAGAGCAGCACTCACGGTTATGTCCGCACCCTGGAGCGCAAGGGATACGTCGCCAAGGCACCGGGCTGGCGTGGCCTGCGCCTGACCAACAAGGCCGAACGACATCTGGCATCCCTGCCGTTCGCCGGCCGCATCGTTGCCGGCTCCCCATTAGAGCCGGTGCCCGAGCAGTCTGAGATCAGCCTGGTCGACCTGCTGCTGGGCGACGGTCGCTACGTACTGCAGATCAAGGGCGACTCCATGATGGAGGCAGGCATCCTGGAAGGTGACTATATTATCGTGCAGCCGGCCATCGACGTGCGCAGCGGCGACATCGCCGTGGTATTGATCGATGGCTTCGAGACGACCTTGAAGCGCATCCGGCGCCGTGGCCGCCTGATCGAGCTGATCCCCGCCAACGCTAGTCTCCGGTCCATAACCTACGCCGCGGAGCGCATTGAGATCCAGGGCATCGTTGCCGGCCAGTTTCGCCGCTATGGACGCTGAACCTTGGCTCCGCCTGATCGCGCTGGTGGATATGGATTGTTTCTTCGCCCAGGTGGAGCAGCGCGACGATCCATCGCTTCGAGGACAGCCGGTGGCAGTGACCAACGGCCTGACCGGTACCTGCATCATCACCTCCAGCTATGAGGCGCGCGCGTACGGCATCAAGACTGGCATGCGGCTGAAGGAAGCGCTGCAACTGTGCCCTGATCTGATCCGTCGGCCCACGCGTCCGCGGCGCTATGCGGCCATCTCGACCCGAATCATGCGGGCACTGAGCGACATCACCCCGGTCATGGAGGTGTACTCAGTCGACGAAGCGTTTCTGGACCTGACGGGCTGCCAGCGTCTGTTGGGCACGCCCGAACAGATTGGTCACCGCATCAAGCAGCGCGTATTTGAAGTCTCGGGTCTGCGCTGCTCGGTTGGTCTCTCGGCGGGCAAGGGCACCGCAAAGTTCGCGGCCAAACTGGACAAGCCGGACGGGCTGGCAGTGATACCGCCCTGGCAAATACGCGCGCGCATGGTGGACGTGCCGGTAACCGAACTGTCCGGCATCAAGGCGGGTATCGGCGGCTTTCTGAACGCGCGAAGCGCGTATACCTGCGGTGACGTGGCACGGCTGCCGCCGAGCGTGCTGGGCGATCGCTTCGGCAATCCCGGCCGACGGCTATGGTGTATCTGCCGGGGTGAGGATCCGGAACCGGTATGCACTGAGACCGCCGCGGCCAAGTCGCTGGGCCATGGCAAGGTGATGCCGCCCAATACCCGTGACCCACGTATCGTCTCAATCTATCTGCTGCACATGACCGAGAAGGTAGCCGCACGTCTGCGCAAGCATCAGCTCGAAGCGCGTCATTACGCGCTGGGTCTGCTGAGTGACAAAGGCTGGATCGGGGGTAACTTTCGGCTTGAGGCCGCTACCAACGACGTGCGGCCGCTGCGTCGCCTGGCACGCCGAATCTTACGTGAACACTGGCGCGGCGAAGGGGTGCGTCAGGTGCAGGTGACGGCGTTGGACCCGTGTCCCGCCGGCGTGGCCAACGACCTGTTTACGCGTACCGACGCGCGCCGCACACAATTGAATGCCGCCATGGATGCGATCAATGCCCGCTACGGAGACTTCACCGTAGCACCGGGGCTGCTGATGGGGCGCTCCGAGATGCCGGATGTTATTGCACCTGCCTGGCGGCCGGCAGGCCACCGGCAGACAATCGATCAGGATGCGGAACAACGCGTGCGACGCCAGTTGCCCTTGCGAGGCAGCATCTAAAGCCGGGGCGCACACATTTGCCATGACTCATCCGCACATGAGTCATGACCCGCGCGAATTCGCTACTGCGCAGACTGAGCTGGTCAAGACGAAGCAATCAGGCTTGCGACTTGCCGTTTAGCAACTTGCGGCGTGAGGCCAACACTAAGAACAGTTAGTTAATCACGAGGCGCCCCCCGTGACCTTACGCATTACGGCCTAAAGGCGCTGATCACGCTGATAGCCTTGCTGAGCTCGATCAATGGTGACAAGGTACATCGTCCTAGAGGCTTGTCTGGGCAGGGCTGATAGTGATGAAACTGAACGAGTAAAGAGCCAACGGCAACGATGCGCTCGTTATTGTACAATCAGTTAAATCAACAACTTGGGTATTCAGAAGCAATGCCGTGGCAGAAAGGGCAGAGTGGTAATCCAGGCGGATTGTCTAAGGGCTCCAGGCGCAAGCTGACAGACGCCTTTATCCGTGCCTTAGCGCGTGATTGGAAGGCGCATGGTGAGGAAGTCATTCAGCGGGTGAGAGAAGAAAATCCGGCAGCGTACTTCAAGGGCATGCTGTCGCTAGTGCAAAAGGATGTGAGCCTCGAAGGCCACATCAGCCAGATGCCGGTACAATCCGAACCTATATCGGCGACAACGGCCTGGCTTGAGCAAATCATAAGCGAGAGCAAGAACTCGCTGGAAGGTGCTCAGCCTGCTAAGGACGACTCGGAGACCGCGATATGATAGGCAAAAAAGGGCAATGATATACTTGACTCACCATAATACTCGTGATAATGTATAACCATACTAAATGTACATCACGAGTCTATAGGCCATGAAATACCTTCTGATTGCGTCTCCTTCTGGGAGCGCCGGCATATCCAGTCTTCTAAATGCTGCGCAGGCCAGTTCAGGGCTCCCAGAAGGAGTCGAGCCAATAGGTGATAGAGCTTGGCTAGTGGACGCACATAAAGCATTTTCGTTTTGTGCAGCACTTGTTCATAGCGCGCCTTCTCACAAGATTGACCTCGCTGTTTTTCGCGTAGACGACGATGCACGGCTTCAATGACTTCTGAATCTGTATTCACTATTAACTTGACCCTCATACCATGAAACAAGAAACGTTCCCTAACACCTTGCAGGAAGCAATCCTTTACTTTGCTGACCCTGAAAACTGCTCGAACTTTCTAGCCGCATTACGTTGGCCCGATGGAATCACATGCCCGAAGTGCGAGGGCAAAAAGGTCTCGTATCTTTCCACGCGCCGAGTTTGGAAATGCAAAGAGTGCAAAAAGCAGTTCAGCGTCAAAGCCGGCACCCTCATGGAAGATTCCGCTATTGGCCTTGATAAATGGCTCGCTGCAATCTGGCTTATCGCCAACGCCAAGAATGGCATTAGTTCCCATGAGATAGGCCGCTCACTCGGCGTCACTCAAAAGAGCGCGTGGTTTCTCTTGCACCGCATTCGACTCGCCATGCAAACCGGGACATTTGAGAAACTATCCGGTGAAGTCGAAGTTGATGAAACCTTCATCGGAGGCAAGGCCCGCAACATGCACAAGCATGTACGCGCCCGCAAGATCAAAGGCACTGGCGGCGCAGGCAAGACCGCCGTAATGGGCCTGCTTGAGCGTCACGGCGAAGTTAGAACAAAGGTTATTCCTAACGTTCGCAGGCGCGCGCTTTACAATGAAGTAAAACGACATGTAGAGCCGGGCGCTTGCGTATTTACAGATGCGCTACCGTCCTACAATGGCCTTCAGGCCGACTACACACATAACGTGATTAACCATGCCGAAGAGTACGTAAAAGGCAACGTACACACTAACGGCGTTGAGAATTTCTGGAGCTTGCTAAAACGGTCTATCAACGGCACCTACATCAGCGTCGAGCCGTTCCACCTTTTCCGCTATTTGGATGAACAGAGTTTTCGATTTAATACGCGGAAGCGGAACGATACTTACAGATTTATCGAAACCGCCAAAGCTCTTACTGGCAAGCGGCTTACGTACGACGAATTGACTGGCAGCAAAAACTAGCCGCTTGTCTTTTCTTTCTTTTTCTTTTCGTACTTTTCCTTTTCTGCATCTATTTCTGGTTTAGGAACATTGATTAGCTGCTCGGCCAGTTTCTTAAAACGCCTGTACTGTTCAGGTGCTTGGCTTGCCTCACTTCGATGCGCCATTTAATGCCTCACTCTTGAACACTAAGGGTTATCGTACACTTGATGTGTCCCAACGTTGCGTAAAATGGCTTTTCCATCTTCCACTTTGAACGTCATACGATAATGATAGTCAACATATATTTCCCAGACATCTCGATACCCTTCAACCTTTTTCAACCAGCGGCCAGGTGTGAGATTTTGATCCGCTAATAACTCGTCTAATGTATCCGCGACCTTGCTTTGAATTTTTGGATGTAACGCTTTTAAAGCTTTAGTAAACCGCTTTTTTGGCGCTAATTGTTTAATTCCTAGAACCACCTGATCGATACAGGTTAGCTTCTACGAACAAAATCTATCAGTTCCTTTCCGCTTGTAAATACATATCCCTCCAGCTCATCAGAATCAGCATCATGCTCCAATATCTTCCAACGCAAATCAGTAAGGGCAACACCCAAAGTTTGACTAGCAACAATAACTTGGTCATATGCATCTAAAACGGATTCCTCCACATCATTTTGAAATAAAGGATCGCGCGCGACCAGTTCCCGACTCTCGCGGTAAGCGTCGATTAAACTCAAAGTGCTGTGCTCAGCAAACTTTACTTTCTTGGAAACTACGCCGTCCACGTCCAATAATTTTTCACAAAGATATAGCTTTTCACCAACACATAAGTCCTTTGCGACACCACGTGCCGTTTTGCATAAACTGTTAAGCATCTTTTGCTGACCTACTAGCTTATTTACAGTCCATTTCGCAGCCTGAAGAACGTCCAATCGCGTAGAATCAGCGTAAACTTCCACGTTGTCGCAAAAATTCCCAAGAAAGTTAGACTCGCCGGCAGGTTCAACACAGTAGCTATGAATGCTGTCGGACATGACGATTTCCTCTTATCGCGTGGTATACGCGTTAAACTTAATGCTGCCACCTAGCACAACATCAATTAAAAGTCAATTCGTGGTGCGGTACCCCGAGTATATAACAAGATGCGCCACTTGACCAAACGCAAAAAATGTGTATCTGGCAACTTCCCCACAAAATATCGTAGGCGTGGCGTGGTGAGTCTAATATATCATTTCCCAAAAAAGGCCAGCGTGTAGGTTATAGGGACTTGATCAGATTAGCGGAAAAGGCGCCGAAATTGATCCGGCTGGTGACTTAATGGTGACTCAACGAGTCTTCACGCTTTTCAAACCTACTATATCTTATTGTTTTATATGGAGCTGGCGACAGGAGTCGAACCCGCGACCTGCTGATTACAAATCAGCTGCTCTACCAACTGAGCTACGCCAGCTTACTTGGATTTCGTAGAAGCCATCCCTGGCGCCACGCGCCGTAATACTAAACACCGGCCAAGGCTTCCGTGCCTTGGCGTTCGCCGGGAAATCGATTCACTGGATCGATTCTCTCGCGGGGCTCACTAAACGGGCCAGGTCAGTATTGGTATTGTGCAGGTGGGCATGGCGACGTTCAAGATTTTCGCTCGCGCGACGGCGCTTGCAAGGCCGAATCGTCGGCGATGATCGCAAGCCCCTGGAGCACTAGTTTCGGTTCGAACTCGTAGCGGGCGGCCAGATAACCCAACATATG
>Ga0075530_1000579_pt1 | contig 17406 bp, 15 predicted proteins | sample NGEPerD_2_FD_75101 | JGI IMG/M metagenome (GOLD analysis project Ga0075530, IMG submission 75101) | Arctic peat soil microbial communities from the Barrow Environmental Observatory site, Barrow, Alaska, USA - NGEE PermafrostL1-D | ecosystem: Environmental > Terrestrial > Soil > Wetlands > Peat ... | reverse complement strand
CTCCTGGGTCCGGGGCGTGCAAAAAACGGGTCGTTTGCGGCGGGTCTGGGCGCGCCGACCCCGCCAGCATGCATACTCTTCGCCCAGCCAACCAGCTTGGAGAGCCGCTTCTTGGAGGATTCGCTCGCATCCCGGCCGGGGCGCCGACAGCGCCCCCCACGCCGTTCCGAACGGCAGCAGATCCTGCTGCGCCGAGGGCTTGCCCTCGGCGCCGGCCTGCTGATCCTGATCCTGCTCGCGCTTGGAGTGCGCGGCTGCCTCAACGCCCGCAAGGAGCGGGCGTTGAGCGACTACGCGCGCAACGTCACCCAGATCGTCGATGAGACCGGCCGGACCGGCGAGTCCTTCTTCGGCAAGCTCTCGGACCCGGGCGAACTCTCGGTCACCGACTTCGTCGCCGACGTAAACGCCGACCGCAGCGCGATGGACAACTACGTGGCGCGGGTCGAAGCGCTCGACACCCCCGGCGACATGGGCAACGCGCAGGGCAGGCTGGAACTGGTCTACCAGCTGCGGGGCAGCGCGATGACCGTGATCGCCGACAGGATGAGCACCGCGCTGGGCGATGTCGGCTCGGAGAAGGCGACCGCGGCGATCGCCAACCAGATGGCGAAGCTGATGGCCGCCGATGTCCTCTACGCCTCCGTCGTCCGCCCCGAAATCGACGCCGTCCTGGCCGGCAACGGGATTGAAGGCGACGACGTGCCGAAGAGCGTCTTCGTTCCGGACGGCGCCAAGTGGCTCGACGAAAGCGCGGTCGGCGCCGCGCTCGGCTCGGTCAGCGGCTCGAGCGGAACCGCGACGCCGGGAGTGCACGGCCTGGGGCTGCTCGGGACGAGCGTCAACGGCGCCGAACTGACGCCGGAAGGAAGCACCGCGGTGACGGCGGAAGGAACGCCGGAAGTGGAAGTGCAGGTGCAAAACCAGGGCGACTCGACCGAGAACGGGGTCAAGGTCTCGGTCACCGTGAACGGCGGCAACACCCTGCAGGGGGACATCAGCAGCATCGAAGCGGGCGAAACGGCGACGGTGACGATCCCGCTGACGCCGGCGCCGAAGGGCGAAGTGACGCTGGAAATCGAAGCGGTGCCGGTGCCTGGCGAGGAAGTGTCGGAAAACAACGAAGTGTCTTACACCGTCGTCTTTGAATGAGGGGGGCGGGTTGGGCGGTGCCGGTGGAGCCTAGGTTCGTTCCGTCGCGGCAGATCCGTCCCCGTCCTCCCATTGCCCATCCCCGCCCGCTCGTCGCCAGATGAAGATCTCCTTCCTAGGCCCAGCTGGGACGTTCACCGAAGATGCGCTGAAGGAGGCTACGCCCGCGGGTGAGGAGATCGAGGCGTTGCGGACCGCGGCCGTCCACGACGCGATTCTGGCGGTCGGGCGGGGTGAGGCGGAGCGCGCGCTGGTGCCGTTCGAGAACTCGATCGAGGGGTCGGTGCGCAGCACGTTGGACACGCTTGCCTTCGACACCGAGGCTGTGGCGATCGTCGGCGAGCACGACTTCCGGGTGCATGCGCACCTGATCGCGCGCGAGGGGGTCGGGCTGGAGCAGATCTCGGCGATCCTTTCCCATCCCCAGCCGCTCGCGCAGTGCGCCGGCTTCCTGCGCGAGCACCTGCCCGGGGTCGAACGGCGCAGCGTCAGCAGCACCGCCGAGGCGGTCCGCATGGTCGGCGAGTCGGTGCGGCCCTGGGCGGCGATCGGCGCTCGCGCCGCCGCCGAGCGCTACGGCTGCGCTGTGCTGCGCGAGGGCATCGAGGACGAGGCAGACAACGTAACCCGCTTCGTCTGGATCGCGCCTGCCGACGCAAAGCCGTCGGGCGAAGGCCGATGGAGGACGGCGCTGGTCTTTTCCGAGCTCGGCGCCGATCACCCGGGCGCCCTGGTTGAGGCGCTGCAGGAGTTCTCCAGCCGCGGCGTCAACCTGAGCCGCATCGAGTCCCGCCCGCTGCGGCGAGGCCTGGGCCGCTACATGTTCTTCTGCGATCTCGAAGGGGCGGTCGGCGACCAGCCCGTCGCCGAGGCGCTGGAGGCGCTGCGGGCGAAGGCCGAGTCGGTGCGGATTTTGGGCTCTTACCCCATCGGTTGAGGGGCGGGGATGGGCGGCTCCGCTGGAGCCTATGTTCGCTTCGCTCACGGATTTGGTGCCGCTTCGCGGCTGGAATTACTCTGCGGAGCCGCTTCGCGAGGCTCCATCGGAGCCGCCCATCCCCGCCTCGAAGACGTCGCGCACCTCCGCCCGGCACGCCCGAGCATCCGATTCGCAGGCTTCAGGCAGCTACGGGTAAGTACTGCTGCCAGGCAGGGGGGATCGACGGGCTGGCCACCTGGATGAAGATGCTGGGGCCCGGCGGCCTTGGCGACTTGCGCGGGTGCATCTGGATCTCGTGGGGGAGGCGGTTGCCCTTGCGCCGGTTGCAGCTCGCGCAGGCGGCGACGATGTTGCCCCAGACCGACTTGCCGCCCCGGCTGCGCGGGATCACGTGGTCGACCGTCAGCCCGGACTTGGTCGAGCCGCAGTACTGGCAGGTCCAGCTGTCGCGGGCGAGCACGGCGCGGCGGGTGATCTTGCGCCGGTGCGCCTCGCGCGGCACCCGCACGTAGCTGACCAGCCGGATCACGTCGGGCCGCTCCATCGTCATGTGCTCGGAGTGGATCGCCCCTTCGCGCCGCTCCAGCAGCTCGGCTTTCTCCTTCAGCAGCAGCACAGCGGCGCGCCTCAACGTGCAGACGTTGATCGGCTCATACGTCGCATTGAGTACAAGGACCCGTGCCATTCTGCTCGCGAATTCTACGCAGGCGGGCTCTTGAAGCCTGTGAACCGCCTGCGTTGCATCGTCGGCCTGCCTGACCGGAGTGACGGGTCGGTTCCGCTGGAGCCTCGCGAAGCGGCTCCGCAGAGTGGTTTTTCCGCGAAGCGGTCCAACATAGTGAGCGAAGCGAACCTGGGCTCCAGCGGAACCGACCCGTCACTCCCCGGGCGTCGGGGAATCGAGTTCGTCCTGCTGAGGCGCGTCGGCCGGTGCGTCCTCGCTTGACTCGACCACGAGGGCGACGGCGCTGACCCGGTCGTCGTCCTTGATGTTCATCACGCGGACGCCCTGGGTCGGACGGCCCATCAACGAAATGCCGCCGGCTTCGGTCCGCTGCACCATCCCGTTCTGGGAGATGAAGAGCAGGTCCTGGTGCTCGCGGACGATCAGGGCGCCGGCGAGGCCACCCTTCTTCTCGGTCAGCTTGACGGTGAGGACGCCTTTCGTGCCGCGCCCCTTGACCGGGTACTCGGCGATCGAAGTGCGCTTGCCGTAACCGTTCTCGGTGACGACGAAGAGCTCGGTGTCGTCGCGGGCGACGTCCATCGCCAGCACCCGGTTCGGCTCGCGACCCACCTTCGAAGCGACGTTCATGCCTTTCACCCCGGAGGTGTCGCGGCCCATCGGCCGCACCGCGTCCTCGGAGAAGCGCGAAGCGTTGCCGGACTTGGAGACCATCAGCAGGTCGTCCTCGCCCGAGGTGAGGCGTACCTGGACCAGCTCGTCGCCCTCGCGCACCTTGATCGCGATGATCCCGTCGGCGCGGATCGGCGTGTTGTAGGTGAGGAACTCGGTTTTCTTGATCATCCCCTTGGCGGTGGCGAAGGCGAGGTACTTGTTCTCCTTGAAGTCGCGGGTCGGGATGACCGCCATCACCCGCTCGCCCTCGCGCAGCGGCAGCAGGTTGACCAGCGCGCTCCCTTTCGCCGTCCGCGAGCCCTCCGGCAGCTCGTAGACCTTGAGCCGGTAGACCTTGCCCTTGTTGGTGAAGAAGAGCAGGTAGTCGTGGCTCGAGCAGATGTGGAGGTGGGCGATGTAGTCGTCCTCCTTGAGGTTCATCCCCATCACGCCGACCCCGCCGCGGCGCTGCTGGCGGTAGGTCGCGAGCGGCAGCCGCTTGACGTAATCCGACGCGGTCAGCGAGATCACCATCTGCTGGTCGGCGATCATGTCCTCGATCCCGACGTCGCCCTCGAAGTGGCCGATTTCAGTGCGGCGCTCGTCGCCGTAGGAGCCGACGACCTCCGCCAGCTCCTCCTTGACCAGGCCCAGCACCCTCGCCTCGTCGCCGAGGATCGCCCGCAGCTCGCCGATCCGCTCGATCAGGTCGGCGTGCTCGGCCCGCACTTTGTCGGCCTCCAGCGCGGTGAGCCGCTGCAGGCGCATGTCGAGGATCGCCTGCGCCTGCTCGCGCGAGAGCTCGAACTGGTCGATCAGGGCCTCGCGCGCCGCGTCGGGATCGGACGAGCCGCGGATCAGTTTGATCACCGCGTCGAGGTTGTCGAGCGCGATCAGCAGCCCCTCGATGATGTGGGCGCGGGCCTCGGCACGGCGCAGTTCGTACTGGGTGCGGCGGGTGACTACCTCGCGCTGGTGCTGGACGTAGTGGTGGACCAGCTTGAGCAGGCTCAGCGTGCGCGGCACCCCGTCGACCAGGGCGACCATGTTGATCCCGAAGCTGGTCTGCATCCCGGTTTTCTTGTAGAGGTTGTTGAGCACGACCTTGGCCGGGTGGCCGCCGCGCTTGAGCTCGATCACGAGGCGCATGCCGGAGCGGTCGGTCTCGTCGCGCAGGTCGGAGATGCCCTCCAGTTTCTTGTCGCGGACGAGGTCGGCGATCTTCGTGATCAGCCCGTTGTCGCCGCCCTTCTTGACCATGAAGGGGAGCTCGGTGACGACGATCGCGTCCTTGCCCGCCTTGAGCGGCTCGACGTGGGCGCGGGCGCGGACCTTGACCGAGCCGCGGCCGGAGGCGTAGGCGTCGCGGATCCCCTCCAGACTCATGATCCCGCCGCCGGGGAAGTCGGGGCCCCTGATGTGCTCCATCAGCCCGGCGAGATCGATGCTCGGTTCGTCGATGTAGGCGGCGACCGCGGCGGAGACCTCGCGCAGGTTGTGCGGCGGGATGTTGGTCGCCATCCCGACGGCGATCCCCGACGCCCCGTTGACCAGCAGGTTCGGGAAGCGCGCCGGCAGGATCAGCGGCTCCTGGGTCGATTCGTCGTAGTTGGGCCCGAAGTCGACCGTGTCGGCGTCGATGTCGCGCAGCAGCTCGGTAGCCAGCCGGCCCAGCCGCGCCTCGGTGTACCTCATCGCCGCTGCCGGGTCGTCGTCGATCGAGCCGAAGTTGCCCTGGCCGTCGATCAGTGGGTAGCGCAGAGAGAACTCCTGCGCCATCCGCACCAGCGTGTCGTAGATCGCCGAGTCGCCGTGCGGGTGGTACTTGCCCATCACCTCGCCGACGATGAAGGCGCACTTGCGGTAGGCCCGGGTCGGCTGCAGGCCGATGTCGTGCATCGCGTAGAGCACCCGGCGGTGGACCGGCTTCAGCCCGTCGCGGACATCCGGCAGCGCCCGGCCGACGATCACGCTCATCGCGTAATCGAGGTAGGAGGAACGCATCTCCTTCTCCAGCTCGCGCTCTTCTATGCGGCCGGTCAGGGCCTCAAGTGCCATCAGCGATCCCCCTTCCTAGACGTCAAGGAATTTGACCTCCTTGGCGTTGGACTCGATGAAGGCGCGGCGCGGCGCGACCTGGTCGCCCATCAGCATCGAGAAGATCTGGTCGGCGGCGGTCGCATCTTCGAGCGTGACCCGGGCCAGGGTGCGGCTCGCCGGGTCCATCGTCGTCTCGCGCAGCTGGTCGGCGTTCATCTCGCCGAGCCCCTTGAAGCGGGTCAGCTGCACCCCGTGCCGGGCCAGTTCGATCACCGCGGGGCGCAGCGCCTCGAAGGAGAGCGCCTCCGCCGTGCGCCCGCCGAAACGCACCTCGAAGGGCGGGCGGCCGACCTGCTTCAACAGCGCCGCATGCACCTCGGCGAACTTGCGGTAGTCGTGGTGCTCGAAAAGCTCGCGCGGCAGGCGGTGGGTGCGGGCCAGGCCGCTCTTGCGTTCGATCGCCTTGACCGCCAGCCCCGCCTCGGAGTCCTCGACGATCTCGGTCTCGAAGGGCTCGCCCTCCACCGCGTCGGCGCTCAGCACCTTGCGGGCGGCGGCGATCGTCGCGACCTCTTCGTCGAGCAGGCTCGACTCCTCGAGGAAGCGCACGGTCTCGTGACCGAACTCCGCCTGCAGCGAGGAGCCCCAGCCCTCGTACTCTTTCGACCGTCGGGTGTAGCTCTGCCAGCGGCTCTTGCTCAGTTTCGTCGCCTCGCCGGCCGCATCGGCGACCTCGATCTGCTCGACCTTGTCGCGTAGCAGCAGCTCCTCCAGTTCGGACTCGCGCTCCAGGTAGGTCTCCTGGTTGCCCTGTTTGACCCGGTAGAGCGGCGGTTTGGCGATGTAGACGTAACCGGCGTCGATCAGCTCCGGCATCTGCCGGTAGAGGAAGGTGAGAACCAGCGTGCGGATGTGGGCGCCGTCGACGTCGGCGTCGGTCGCCATGACGATTTTGTGGTAGCGAGCGTCCTCCAGGTTGAACTCCTCATGGACGCCGGTGCCGATCGCCGTGATCAGCGCCTGCACCTCGGTGTTGGCCAGCACCTTGTCGATGCGGTTCTTCTCGACGTTGATGATCTTGCCGCGCAGCGGCAGCACCGCCTGGGTCGAGCGGTCGCGGGCCTGCTTCGCCGAGCCGCCGGCGGAGTCGCCCTCGACCACGAAGATCTCCGCGTCGCGCGGATCCTTGACCGTGCAGTCGGCGAGCTTGCCCGGCAGGGTCGAGTTCTCCAGCGCCGACTTGCGACGGGTCAGGTCGCGCGCCTTGCGTGCCGCGTCGCGGGCACGGGAGGCGTCGATCGCCTTGGTGATGATCCGCCGCGCGTCGCCGGGACTCTCCTCGAGGAACTCGGCCAACTTGCGGTTGACCGTCTCCTCTACCAGGCCGCGGATCGGCGGATTGCCGAGTTTGGTCTTGGTCTGGCCCTCGAACTGCGGGTCGCGCAGCTTGACCGAGATCACCGCCGTCAGCCCCTCGCGCACATCCTCGCCGCCGAAGTTGCCGTCCTTCTCCTTGAGCAGGCCTTTGCCGCGGGCGTAGGCGTTCAGTGTCCGGGTCAGAGCGGAGCGGAAGCCGGAGAGATGGGAGCCGCCCTCGTGGGTGTTGATGTTGTTGGCAAAGCTGAAGATCGACTCCTGGTAGGAGCCGTTCCACTGCATCGCAACCTCGACCTGGCCCTCCTCCTCCTCGCTCTCGAAGAAGATCGTCTTGCGGTGCAGCGTCTCCTTGTTCTCGTTGAGGTGGCGGACGAAATCCTCGATCCCTCCCTCGTACTGGAAGGTGACGCTGTTGGTCTGGCCGCGCTCGTCGACCAGCTCGATCTTCAGACCACGGGTGAGGAAGGCGGTCTCGCGCAGTCGCTCGGCCAGGGTCTGGAAATCGAACTCGCGCTCCTCGAAGATCTCCGGATCGGGTTGGAAGGTCAGCTTGGTGCCGGTCTCCTTCGTCGCCGCGCCGGCGGCGAGGGCGCCCTGCGGCTTGCCCCGCTCGTAGTCCTGGCTCCAGACGTGGCCGTCGCGGCTGATCTCCAGGTGCAGCTTCTCGGAGAGCGCGTTGACGACAGAGACCCCCACCCCGTGCAGGCCGCCGGAGACTTTGTAGCCGCTGCCGCCGAACTTGCCGCCTGCGTGCAGCGTGGTCAGCACGACCTCGGCCGCCGGTCGTTTCTCCTTCTTCAGTTCTTCGACCGGGATGCCGCGGCCGTCGTCGGTGACGGTGCAGCTGTCGTCGGGGTGAAGGACGACCCGGACGGCGCCGCAGTGTCCGGCGATCGCCTCGTCGACTGAGTTGTCGACCACCTCGTAGACGAGGTGGTGAAGCCCGCGCGGACCGGTCGAGCCGATGTACATGCCGGGCCGCTTGCGGACCGCTTCGAGGCCCTCGAGAACGGTGATGTCCTTGGCGTCGTAGGAGCCCGCTTCGTTCGCCTTGCCCCCGCCGGCGTCCTCATTCGTCTTAGACAACTGATCCCTTCCGCGTCTCACAGAAAACCCCGACCGCCCGGCGCACTCGGCGCGCCCGGTCGGGGTAGAAGTCGAGTTGACGTAAGGATACCAGTTCAGCCCCCTGGAACGCCCGCGGCCAGGTAAAGAAAGGCCTGCAAACCACGGACAAATGTGACTAGTCTTCGCCAGCATCCGGACGAAAGCGCAAACTCCGCGGGGCATCGTCGCCGAGCCGTCCCCGCAGACCCTCCAGCAGCTGCTCCCCCATCAGGTCCAGCTCCTCCGTCCAGACGGGGTCCGAGCAGGCGATGGTCACCGCCCCGTCGCGTTCGGACACCGGCCGCGCGGCCGCCGCCAGCCGCTCGCCGACGACCTCGGCCCAGACCGATTGCGTCGCCGCGAGCCGGGTCTTGGGAGCGGCCCGCTCGAGCGCTGCGCGGAATGCCGCCGAGGCCGGACGGGGGACGCGGCGGCGGCTCATGCGGCGGCGGACCGAGCGTCGTCGAACGGCGCCCTCAGCACACGCTCCAAGGCCCGCGGCGGCACCGACTCCTCAGCCGCGGCGGTGACCAGCGCCTGACCAGCGCCGGCGAGGCGCTCGACCAGGCGGCCGCGGCGCTCCGGGTCGAGCTCGCTCATCACGTCGTCGAGCAGGAGCAGCGGCGCCACCCGGTGCGCGGCGAGCAGGGCCTCGCGCTCGGCGAAGAGCAGGGCCAGAAGCCCGGCCCGCTGCTGGCCCTGGGAACCGTAGCGCCGCAGGGATTTGTCGGCGACCATGAGCTTCAGCTCGTCCAGGTGCGGGCCCCATGACGTGCGGCCGAGCCGCAGATCCGCCTGGCGACGCCGCGCCAGCTCGGCGCGGATCTCGCCGGCCGAGCCGATCGCGCGCGGGGCGTACTCGATCGTGCCTCCCCCGGCCAGCCCCAGATCGGCGGCGGCGGCGGCGAACGGCGGCGCCAGCTCGGCGACGGCCTCCGATCGTGCCGCGATCAGAGCCTCGGCCGCCGCCGCCAGTGCCGTGTCCCACGCCTCGAGATCGCCTTCCGGATGCCCGGCGGCGAGGCGCGCCAGCAGCGCGTTGCGCTGCGCCAGCGCCTGGCCGTAGCGCCGGCGCAGCCCCGAGCGCGAGGGCCAGCGGGCGGCGACGTAGCGATCGAGGTGAGCGCGGCGCTCACCTGGCGGACCCTTGACCAGCGCCAGGCGGTCCGGCGAGAAGACCGCAACGGGGGGGCGCTGCCGGGCCAGTTCGGCGGGCTCGGCGGGATTGCCGTCGAGCAGGTGGCGGCGGCCCTCGGCGCGGCTGACCGAGGCGAGCAGTCGGTGCTCGATCCCGTCCTCGTCGCGCACAACGGCTTCGGCGCGGGCGAACTGGCCACCGAAGGGAATCAGCTCGCGCCGGTCTGAGGTCCGGAAGGAGCGGCCGGTGAGGGCGAAGTAGAGGGCCTCGAGCAGGTTGGTCTTGCCGGCGCCGTTGGGGCCGATCAGGCTGACGATCCCCTCGCCGAGCTCGACCCGCACGTCGCTCAGGCTGCGCAGTGGCCTCGCTTCGACGGCGGTGACCCGCACCGGCCCCCCTGCTCAGACGTTGAGGCGGATCGGCATCACGAGGTAGCGGAAGTCTTCGTTGTCGACCGGCTGCAGAAGCCCCGGCCGCAGCGGCGAGATCAATCGCAGCACCACCTCGTCGCCGGCGACGCTGTCGATGCCGTCGCGCAGGAACTCCGGGTTGAAGCCGATCTCCAGCGGCTCCCCCTCGAACGCGGCCGGCATCGCCTCCTCCGCATCGCCCACGTCGGGAGTCGACGCCGAGACCTTCAGCTCCCCCGGCGAGAAGGAGAGCCGCAGCGGCGAGTTGCGCTGCGCCAGCTGGCTCACCCGCCGGACGACATCGAGGAATTCGGTTCGCGGCAGTCGCACGTCGTGCTCGTAGGACTCCGGCAGGAGCTGCCGAAAGTTGGGGAACTGGCCATCGATCAGCCTCGTGTTGAGGAGGATCGGCCCTGCCTTGAAGACCGCCTGGTTCGGCAGCAGGCTGACGGCGACCTGCTCGAGCTCGCCGCCGCTGACAAGCCGTCCCAACTCGCGCAACGCCTTGGCCGGGATGTTGGCCTCGAGCTCGCCGCCGATCGCGCTCTCCAGCTCGGTGCGCTTGACCGCGAGGCGGTAGGAGTCGGTGGCGACCATCGTCATCTCCTCACCGGCCGCGGTGACGAGGACGCCGGTGAGGACCGGGCGCATGTCGTCACGTGAGGCCGCGGGAGCGACCAGCTCGACCGTCTCGGCCAGCGCCGGCGCTGGGATCTTCAGCGGCTCGGATCCCTCCTCGGGAAGGTTTGGGAAGTCCTCGGCGGGGAGGACGCGGAGATGGAAGCTGGAGCCGCCGCTGCGGATCTCCACGTCACGCTCGGACTCGCGCAGCTCTATCTCGACGCTCTGGTCGCCAAGCGAGCGGGCGAGCTCCGAAAGCAGCCGGCCGGGAAGCAGGGCCGAGCCGGCGGCGGCCACGTCGGCCTCCATCGCCGTCCGCAGTCCCATCTCGCCATCGGTCGCCGCCAGCGCCGCGCCGCCCTCGGAAGCGCTGAGGAGGATTCCCGACAGGGCCTGGGTCGCGGCGCGAGTCGAGACAGCTCGCGAAACGATCGAGAGCTTGGAGACAAACTCGTCGCGTTTGGTAGTCAACTTCAAATGAGTGATGTCCTCTTGAGTTGGGTTAGTACTTGTGGAAACTGGCGAAACCATAAGAAATCGGCCTGGCCATGGGATTTTCAGGCTGTGGAGGCGTCTGGGGAAAGCATCGATTCTTACAGCGCGGTCGGCGGTCAGGCGGAATCGGTGGAAGGGCTGTGGATGGAGGAGCGCAGCTCGCCGACCCGACGGGCGAGGTCGCCGTCGGCGCCCAGCGTGGCCTCGACCCGGCGCAGGGCGTTGAGGATGGTCGAGTGGTCCCGCCCACCGTAGAGGCGCCCGATCTGGGGCAGTGAGAGGTCGGTTGCCTCGCGGGTGAGGAGGATTGCGACCTGCCTGGCGCGGAGTGGAGTGGCGGCGCGGCTGGTGCCGACGAGCTCGGCGCGGGAGATGCCGAAGGCGGCAGCAACCTGTTGCTGGATCTGCTCGACGGTCGTCGGACCGCCAGGGGCGGCTCGGTTCGGGATCAGCTCGGCGATCAGCTCGCGGCTGAGCGGCTGAGCGGTGAGCGAGGCGTGGGCGATCACCTTGGTCAGGGCGCCGTGGAGACGGCGGATATTGGCGTCGATACGGCAGGCGAGCTCGGGCAGAGCGCCGCGATCGTCGCCGTCGAGGCCGGCCTCCCGGGCGAGCCGCTGAAGGACGGTGAGGCGGGTGGCGAGATCGGGCGGTTCGACCGGGATCGTCAGGCCCCACTCGAAACGATCGCGCAGCCGCGCCTCCAGGGTCGAGAGCTCGCTGGGCAGCCGGTCTGCCGAGAGGACGAGCTGGCTGCCGCCCTCGTAGAGAGCGTTGAAGGTGTGGAAGAACTCCTCTTCGGTGTGCTGCTTGCCCTGCAGGAACTGGATGTCGTCGACAAGCAGGACATCGAGATCGCGGTAGCGGCTCTTGAAATGCTCAGCCCCGCTCGAGCGCAGAGCGCCGACGAACTCGTTGGTGAAGCCCTCGGCGGTCGTGTAGCGGACGCTGAGGCCGGGAGCGTTGGCGCGCAGGTAGTTGGCGACCGCGCCGAGCAGGTGCGTCTTGCCGAGGCCGGGGGGCCCGTGCAGGAAGAGCGGGTTATAGGCCTCCGACGGCGTCTCGGCGACGGCCAGGGCGGCGGCGTGGGCGACCCGGTTGCTCTCGCCGATCACGAAGCGGTCGAAGCTGTAGTTGGGATTGAGCTCGACCGAAGGCGCACGGTCTGACTCGCGATCCTTCTCCCCGCCGCCGGCGAAAGCGATCTCGCTGAGCGGCGAGGGGACGGCGGCGAGGGCTTCGCGGAGCAGCGAGGAGTAGCGGCGCTCCACCCAGGTCTGGATCCCCTCCGGCGCGGCGAGATAGAGCGTCGTGCCCTGGGCGCCGACCGCACGCAGCGGCTCCAGCCAGATCTTGAAAGTCGAGTCCGGGACGGCGGCCCGCAGACGCTGCCGGATGTCTTCCCAGAGGGCATCGAGGTTCTGTCCGGCCGAGTCGTCGCGCACCAGCGAGCGACCATAGCGGTGCCTGGGCCGCCCGGATCGGGGCGGGTCGCAAATGCCGAAGAAAGATTCCCGGCGGCTTTGACTCGCCGTTCTCCGGAGACGGAGATGCGTCCGTATACTGCGTCGGCCAATGAAGCGCACCTATCAGCCGAAGAAGCGAAAGCGGGCCAAGACCCACGGGTTCCGGGCGAGGATGCAGACGCGCGGCGGACGCGCGATTCTGAAGCGGCGGCGGGCCAAAGGCCGGAAACGCCTCACACCGGGATGACCCTGCCCACAGTTGGGTTCGAGTGATGGCGGCGAAGCGACGTCGGCTCTCGCGCAGCCGCGAGTTCGATCGCGTCTACCGCGACGGTTCTTCCCATGCGACGCGCTACCTGGTCCTCTACAGTTTTCCCCGCGTGGACGAGGAGGCGCGGGATGTCAGGCTCGGCGTCTCGGTGAGCCGCAAGGTCGGCGGCGCGGTCGACCGCAACCGTGTCAAGCGGACGCTGCGCGAGGCCTTCTGGAGCATCTCCGACCGGCTTCCGCCGCGGCATGATTTCGTCATCGTGGCGCGGGTGGAGATCGGCGAACTGATCGAGCGAGAGGGTACCGACGGGGTCAGGGCGAGCCTCGAAGAGGCGTTCGCACAGGCGGGCGTCCACGGGGAGCGTTCCACGTGAAACGCCTCCTGCTCGCGCCGATCGCCGCCTACCGACGCTGGGTCTCACCCTCCCTGCCGCGCCGCTGCCGCTATGAGCCGACCTGCTCCGCCTACGCGGCGCACTCGATCCGCCGCTTCGGCGTTGTCCGGGGCCTGCTGCTCGCCTGCTGGCGTCTGCTGCGCTGCAATCCGCTCAGCCACGGCGGCTTCGATCCGGTCCCGGACCGCTTCACCTTGCGGGTCGGGCCGGTCGATCCATCCGACTACCACCGCGGGGCCAGCGCGTGATTCCTCTCGCCAACGTCCTGCAGCCGCTGATCGATGTCGCCAACTCGGTCCTCCAGTTCTTCCACGACAGCGCCGGGCTCAGCTGGGGGATGTCGATCATCGCCCTCACCGTCGCCACGCGGGCGCTGCTGATCCCGCTCACCTACAAATCGCTGAAAGGGATGCGGGCGCTGCAGGCGCTGCAGCCGCAGCTGAAGGAGATCAAAGAGAAGTACAAGAACGACCAGAAACGCATGCAGCAAGAGATGATGAGCTTCTACAAAGAGAACAAAGTCAACCCGTTTGCCTCCTGTATTCCGCTGATCGCCCAGCTGCCGGTCTTCATCACCCTCTTCTACGTCCTCCGCCACCAGCTCCCCGCCGATATCGGCTGCAAGGCGGGGGAGTGCGGCAGCGAAGCGTCGTTCCTCTTCATCACTGACCTGACGGCGAAGGCGGCCGGCGGGGAACTGATCGCCCTGCTCATCCTCTACGTCGGCACGCAGCTGATTTCCGGCCTGGTGATGGCTGTGACGGCGGACAAAAACCAGCGCATAATGATGATGGTGCTGCCCTTCATCTTCGTCCCCTTCGTGATCAGCTTCCCGGCCGGCCTCGTCCTCTACTGGATCACCACCAACGTCTGGACGATCGGCCAGCAGTACACGATCCAGAAGCTGATTCCGACGCCGCAGGTCGCGACGCCGGAGATGGTGGCGGCGGCCAAGCCTCCGCCGCCACCTCCGAAAAAGAAGAAGCGGCGGCGGTAGCGCTAGCCACCAGGCAGCAGGGGGATGACCCCGGAAGCTGCCTATGTTCGCTTCGCTCACGGATTTGGTGCCGCTTCGCCGCTGGAATTACTCTGCGGAGCCGCTTCGCGAGGCACTTCCGGGGCCATCCCCCTGCTGCCTGGGAGCGTTTCGGCTCTCGCTGAGCTGTGGGGGAAGGCACCCGACCCCCACCGGCTTCGCCAGCTGGAATAGGGTGCGGGGGGTGAGTGAGGAGACGAAATGGCCGGCGGAGCCTGCTGCTCGGGTTCGGGAGCTTGTTGAGGGGGTCCTCGGTGAGCTTGACCTTGATGGTGAGGTTGAGGTTCGGGAGGACGACGAGCGGATCGACGCTGTGGTGTCCGGCGAGGACGACTATGGGCTGCTGATCGGCAAACGGGGACAGACGATCGATGCGCTTCAGTTGCTCTGCTTTCAGGCGGCTTTTCGGGGCCTGCGGGATCGCAAGCGGGTTGTGCTCGACGCTTCCGGCTACCGGGAGCGGCGGCGGGAGGTGCTGACTTCGCGCGCCGACCGGGCCGCGGAGCAGGCGCTGGAGAGCGACGCCGCGGTCGAGATGGACCCGATGAGCGCCCAGGAACGGCGTGTCGTGCACGAACACCTCAAAGACCGCCCCGGGGTCGAGACCTACAGCGAAGGCGACGAGCCGCGCCGCTGCGTCGTCGTCGCCCCGTTGGTTTCGGAGTAGGAGGGGGTCCCGGTAGGGGCTTCACTTAACTTTTTCGAAGCTGCGCTATTGGTTGTGGACGATGGCCGGTGACGAAAAAGTACGAGACGTTCCGCCGCTGCCGGGACCCCCTCTTGGCCCCCGGCAAAGGGCGAAGCTCGCGACGGTGCTTGGGCTTCTGGAGAAGGAGCGAGCTTCCGTCAGCTCGGTTACCGAGCCGGAGCGGGCCTGGCGGGTGCATGTGGCCGACAGTCTCACCGGGCTCGAGGTAGGCGAGCTGGCGAAAGCCGCTCGGATCGCGGATATTGGCTCTGGGGCAGGGTTTCCCGGGCTCGTGCTGGCTGTGGCGCTGGCCGACGCGCGGGTCGATCTGATCGAGTCGGTGGGCCGTAAGTGCGGGTTCATCCAGCGTGCGATCGGCGGGGCCGGGATCGCCAACGCAACCGTGATCAACGCCCGCGCGGAGGAGATCGCCGCAGCCGAGCAGCGCGACTCCTACGGCGCGGTAACCGCAAGAGCCGTAGGCCGCCTCTCGACCCTCGCCGAGCTGGCCTCCCCACTTCTCAAGGAGAACGGCGTCCTGGTTGCCTGGAAGGGCAGACGGGACGAGGAGGAGGAGCAACAACTCGAACGAGCCGCCGAGCGGCTTGCGATGCAGCCCGTGCAGATCCTCGATGTAGGAGACCGTGCCGGCAGCAAGCACCGCCACCTACACGTCCTCCGCAAGCTCGGCCCCACGCCCGCTGACCTCCCCCGCCGCCCGGGCATGGCCAAGAAGCGCCCACGGGGCTGAGACAGGCGCGGGAGCACCAGCCCCCGCCAGAGCGTGTCCAAGACCAAACCCAGCAAGACCAAACCCAGGTAACGGGCGGGATTGAAGAGGGGTCGGGAGTGGCCTTGCTGGAGCCTCGCGAAGCGGCTCCGCAGAGTGGTTCCCGCCGCGAAGCGGCGCTAAATTCGTGAGCGAAGCGCAGCGGAGCGAACATAGGCACCTCCCAGAACGACCCCCGACCCCTGCCACTGCCAACCCGAATAACCTGGGCCCAATGGGCCTCGTCTACGCAGTCTCGAACCAGAAGGGCGGCGTCGGCAAGACCACGACCGCGGTCACCCTGACCGCCTGCATGGCCGCCGCCGGCGCCCAGACCCTGCTGGTCGACCTCGACCCCCAGTGCAACGCCACCGTCGCTCTGGGAGGCGATCGCGACGCGCATCCGTCCTCCTACGACTGCCTGATCGGCGACGTCTCGGTGGCCGCGGCGGCGCGGCCGGCGGGGCCCGACAACCTCTGGCTCGTCCCCGCCAACCGGGACCTGGCGGGCGCCGCGGTCGAGCTGCCCCGCCTCGACGGCTCCGAGACGCGGCTGCGGGAGCGGCTCGGGCCGGTCCGCGAGCGCTTCGCCTGCACGATCCTCGACTGCCCACCCTCGCTGGGACCGGTCAGCGTCAACGCCCTGGCCGCCGCCGATCGTGTGATCGTGCCGGTGCAGGCCGAGTACCTGGCGCTGGAGGGGCTGGTGCAGTTCCTCGACACGCTTGGGATGATCCGCCGTGAACTCAACCCCGCGCTGAACGTGTCGGGCCTGCTGATCACTATGCATGACGAGCGTACGCGACTCGCCCAGGACGTGGAGCGGGAGCTGCGCGAGCATTTCCCCGAAATGGTCTTCGAAACGGTCATACCGCGCAGCGTCAGGGTCGCCGAGGCGCCGAGCTACGGGTTGCCGGTGACCGAGCACGCCCCCGGCTCGCGGGGCGCGACCGCCTACCAGGCCCTGGCCGAGGAGCTGGCCGGCCGTGGCTAGCGGCGCGAAGAGCGGTAAGGCGGCCAAGCGCGGCATGGGTCGGGGGCTCGCCGCGATCCTTCCTGACAGCGCCCCCGCCGAGGAGATCGGCGACCTGCGCGAGCTGCCGGTCGGTCTGATCAAGCCGAACCCGAAGCAGCCCCGGACCAACTTCGACCCCGAGCCGCTGGCCGGCCTCGCCGCCTCGATCGAGAGCAGCGGCGTCGTGCAGCCGCTGCTCGTCCGCCCCCTCCACGACGGCAGCTACGAGCTGATCGCCGGCGAGCGCCGCTGGCGCGCCGCACAGCAGGCGGGTCTGGAGAAGGTTCCGGCGATCGTCCGTGACTCCGAGCAGGCCGAGCGGCTGCAGCTGGCGCTGATCGAGAACATGGTCCGCGAGGACCTCAACCCGGTCGAGGAGGCCCGCGCCTGCGCCGCCCTGGTTGAGGATCTCGGACTCTCCAAAGAGGATCTGGCCCGCCGTATCGGCCGCAGCCGCCCAGCCGTCTCGAACTTGATCCGCCTGCTCGATCTCCCTGATGAGGCGCTCGGGCTGCTCGAGTCCGGCGATCTCAGCGAGGGGCACGGCCGCGCTCTGCTCGGCGCCTCCGGTAATGACGTCCGCCGCCGCCTTGCCCGCGACGCGGCGAAAGGCGGGTGGTCGGTTCGCGAGACCGAGAGCAGGGTTAAGCTGGCTGGCCAGCCAAGGGGTGGGAAGCGTGCTGGCTCTGGAGTCAGCGCCGAGGAGGAAGCCGCGATGCGCGATGCGGCCGACCGGCTCGAGAAAGCGCTCGGCCACGAGGTGAAGGTGCGTCCGCGCGGGGAAGAGGTGGCGATCGAGATCCGCCTCGCCAATCTCGACGAGGCCCTCGCTCTGGCCCGCAAACTCGGCTGACCACACCGCGCGAAGGGGATCGCCAGGCCGCCAGCTCGTCCGCCACTACCAATCGGCCTCGTCGAGCGTCATTCGCACACCGAGCTGTCTCAGTACGCGGACTATCCGTTCCAGCTGCTCGGTCTCCTTTCCGGTCTCCAGCTCGGAGAGGTAGCTGCGCTGCAGCCCCGTTCTGACTGCTCTCGTGCTTCAACAAGCTCGCGAACGCCTCGGGCATGCCTCCCGCGCGGCTTCTGGACGGCATTCCACAACCGCTGGATGAGCGTCGCGGCGCCGGATGCGGGTCGGTACGATG
>Ga0075530_1000577_pt1 | contig 17438 bp, 15 predicted proteins | sample NGEPerD_2_FD_75101 | JGI IMG/M metagenome (GOLD analysis project Ga0075530, IMG submission 75101) | Arctic peat soil microbial communities from the Barrow Environmental Observatory site, Barrow, Alaska, USA - NGEE PermafrostL1-D | ecosystem: Environmental > Terrestrial > Soil > Wetlands > Peat ... | reverse complement strand
GTCACAAAGCAAAAATCAACAGATAAGAAAAAACTCTCTAACTATGAAGATTCTAAAAAAAATAATCGCAAAATCATCAATTACCACAATACTGTTAGTTGCTCTGATCTTGACAGTTCAAACGGAAGTATTTGGACAAGACCCAACCGTGGTAGATGGCAAACATTACACCGTAGAATTCGAAAATGATCAAGTTCGTGTGTTACGTATCAATTACGCTCCCGGTGAAGAATCAGTGATGCACGAACATCCCAATGGCGTTGCCGTATTTCTAACTGATGGAGATACAGAAATGAAGTTAGGCGATGGAACCACGATAGAGGACATAAGAAAATCCGGTGAAGCCAGTTGGGCACCCGCAGGAAAGCATTTACCCAAAAACATTGGGGACAACAGATCAGAACTTATTCTGGTGGAGTTAAAGTCACAACGGGAATAAAACGAAAAATCTTAGATAAAACAAAAATTATGAAAAAGCTTATTCTATTGGGACTTGCAACAGTTCTTTTTGCCGCTTGCCAAGAAAAGGCAGCAATACGCTACACTCAGCAATCGCTAGAAATCGAAACGGTAAAGTCTTTAATCAAAAACTATAACAACAAGATATATGAAGCTTCGGTATATGCCGATACTTCAAAAACTTATTTTAATACCAAGGACAATCCCATGCCTTCCAGCGAGGCACTTGATTATCATAAAGCGAACGACACCAATTATTCCAGTAGGGGATTTTTACCAGAAGACCAAGAATATGAGATGGTGGTCACGGATGACGGGGAAACTTGGGTAAATTGTTGGTTGGACTGGAAAGGAACCCTGGCCGCGAACAACAAGGAAATAGCCTTTCCAGTTCACTTGACCTACCAGTTTATCGATGGCAAAATAGTTAGAGAGGTAGGTTTATGGGATCCCACCGAGGTAGTATTGGCACTTCAGGAAATAGAGGCCAACAATAATAGGTCAGCAGATGCAAAAGCAATTCAAACCGCTATTGATAATATTACGAAAGCTTGGAACACCAATGATAAGGATTTGATGTATGCCAATATGATAGGTAATATCATCAGAACTGCAAATGGGGCTACCATTGCCCGGAAACATTCTGATTATGGTGATTTTATGGATATCTATCATAGTGCCTTTCCCGATTTCAAAGTAACCTTGGACCATATTAAAATAGATGGTAATACGGCATATCTAAACTGGACTTGCACGGGTACGAACAAAGGGGAATTCTTAGGGAATCCACCAACCAATAAACAAATTGAGACACATGGATTTAGTATTTGGAAATTTGATACCGAAGGTAAAGCCACACGGGAGGATGCCTTTTATGACAATCTTGCAGTGTATCAGCAGCTGGGGTATTCAATGCCTGTGCCAGAAAATTAGTCGTTGTACCAAAACCCTGACAGGTGTACCGTTTTAAGGTACCATTTTAAGTTGGTCTTCTAGTGAACATTGGAATACCGATCCCAAGCCCACCTGAACGGAATGGGCAGGAAGAGATAAACCGGAAAACTTTGACCGTATACCTGTTCCGGAAATTGGACAACATAGTTTACTAGCTATGTTGCAACCTCGATTTTTAAATATAGAACATAATTAACGTAAAACCTGAATAGAAATATTTCATAATGAAAAAAGTAGGTATTATCGGGGGCTCTACCTTTATTGGCAGTTATATCACACAACAATTTTTATATCACGGTTATGAGGCCAAAGTCTCCGTAACCGACATAACCCGTAATGACAAATACCAGCACTTAAACACTTTTAAAAATTCCGAAAATCTACAGATAAGCGAACTAAATGTCGAGGATAAGGAGGCATTAGGGGTTTTTATTTCCGATTGCGATATCGTTATCCATGGGGAAACCTACAAGGTGTCGGACATCAGTTTGATGCGTAACAATAAAGAACCTAAGGAAAAGCCTATGGTAATTTATAAAAACGATTTGGCGAAAAGAGAAAGAGACCTAAAAGCCGCTTTCCGTCCAGCAAAAAAGACATTAAATGCTTATTCCGCTTAAAATGAGAGCACTAAAGACCTGGCACAACCCACCCGAAAAGCACGGGCCAAAATGCCTAATTCTCGCTGTAATTTAAACGAGTTGAATAGATACAAATGAAAAAGAAAATCCTTTTTAAGAAAATTGTCTTCTCACTTGTTATTCTAATTGTTTTAATCATTGGGACGGTTTATCTATGGTCAACAATTCTTCTAAATAAAACCTACTCCATTCCTCCTACAGCAGTAAACCTTCCCGTTGATGCTGGGTCCGTACGGGAAGGCTCACGACTTACACGAATTGCCCATTGTGGTGACTGCCATGGAGAAAATTTTACAGGTAGGATTTTTGAAGGTATCGACCCTAAAATCGCTACGCTCGTTGCCCCCAATTTAACGCAAATTATTCCTGGTTATACCAATGAAGAATTAAAAAGAGTAATTACATATGGTGTAAAAAATAACGGGCATTCGGTTTACGAAATGCCCGCTTTTATGTACCATGAACTAAAGGAAGAATCCGTAAGCAAAATTATTGCTTATCTCCGCACCTTAAAGCCAGAGCCCAATTCACGAGGTCTTCCGAATAAATCATCCTTTACATTTATAGGCAGGCTATCGCTAATTAAGGGGCAATTATCCCCTATCGCCGATATGATAAAACCAAACACTACGGGCCAATACATTCCTCAGGATACCACACAACTTTCTTTCGGAAAATACCTTACAATGAGCACCTGCACCTCTTGTCATGGTGCTGATTTAAAAGGTTTTGAGGGGTTTTCGCCCAACCTAATTATTGCTGCTGCTTATAAAAGAGAAGATTTATTTAAATTATTAAGAACCGGTGTAGCCATAGGCGATAGAAAACTTGGTTTAATGAGTATCGTTACCAAAAACTATTTAAGCCATTTAAACGATAATGAAATAAACTGCATTTACGACTACCTCCAAACCAAACCAACCAATGAAATTAAATTAGCTGTTGAAAACGAAACCAATATGAAATGAACTACCTCGATGCAAGCATACGAGATTTCAAATTCCAAAAAAAAGAAAAATTCGATACACGCACCAGGGAATTAAAACTCAATACCTACCCATATTTGTGTTGGTAGGCTTCTAACTAATTAAACGTATGAGATTAAACTAAAAATGGAAACAACAAACACAAAAAATGTCCTCATCACCGGCTGCAGCACCGGCATTGGATTTGCGATTGCAGAAACTCTTGCACGCAATGGTTATCATGTTTACGCTACTATGCGCAATCCGCAAAAAGCACCTGAATTAGCCAAACTTGCCAAAAAGGAAAACCTTCCGTTAAAAGTTCTTACCATGGATGTAGATGATGAAGCATCCGTAAAATCTGCCGTTAACGAAGTACTATCAAATTCAGGGCAAATTGATATACTTGTCAATAATGCGGGTATAGCGATAGTTGGCTCAGTAGAAGAATTGCCATTTGATGTTTTCCAAGCTACAATGCAAACCAATTATTTTGGTACACTTCGCTGCATACAAGCTGTACTACCAGCAATGCGTAAACGAAATAACGGGCATATTATTAACATTACTTCAGTATCGGGAAAATTATATGGCCCTTGCTTTGGCTCCTATACTGCTTCCAAGGCGGCAGTAGAAGCTTTGAGCGAAAGTCTCGCGGGCGAAGCGGGACGATTTGGTATAAGGATATCGGTTGTAGAGCCAGGAGTAATTGACACGCCTATCATTACCAAACTAGGCGATAGAAAAGTTCAATCAGAATATCCAGGACACTTTCGAATGGAAGCATACTTAAAAGCATCCGCATCCCACCATGTAATGCCTTCAGAAGTTGCGGAAACGGTCTTAGCCATAGCCAACGGAGAAAAGACGGCATTCAGAAACCCGGTGGGTGCGGATGCAGAGCCATTGTTGAATTGGCGCGCCGCCCTTTCCGATGAAGACTGGATTGCGGCCGGCGGCATTGATGAAGATACATGGGTCGCTGGCATGGAACAGATGGGAATGGACGTAAGGGCATTTATGTAAAGTGCTGGCCTCCTGCCTCGAAAGATTCATTCTGATGGGCCTATCCCATTACGTCATTCAGGCTGGCTCCTTGGTCAGAAGGACAAATTTAGGATGGGGGACGAAAAAAAGACAAAACAACAACAAAAAGAAAAACAACAAACTATAAACTCCAAAAATCATGATCAAAACGACAGTATTGTACGGACATCCAATCGATGCAGCGGCATTTGAAGAGTACTATGTCAACACCCATATGGCCAAAGCGGCAAAAATGAAAGGCCATACAAAATTGGAAATTACCAAGTTCACCAGTGCCCCCGATGGAGGCAAACCCGCCTATTACCGGATGGCGGAATTTTGGTTTTCTGGTCCAGAGGCCATGCAGGCAACGATGGGTTCCCGCGAAGGTCAAGCTGTGGCGGCTGATTTGGTCAATTTTGCAACGGGAGGGGCAACACTTTTGGTGGGGGAAGTGGAGGTATAGTCCTATAAAAAAAGACATCTTTCTTCACGAAGGGAGAAACAGCGAATGACACCATCATCCTAATTCCAAAAAAAAGTGGCTGTTGAAGTTGCCCTCTCAACCTCGCTGCCGAACAACAATTTGTCGTATCGCTGGTTGTCATAAAGCTTTGGCAGCCACAATACCCATTCGGATAAATCCAATTAATATACAACCAAACATAATGAACGAACTAGAAAAATTTACTTGGAACGGCATCGATTTAGAGGGTCTTAGACAACTCATGGACCAGCCGTCGGATGATGCGGTAGCTTCCATTTTTGAATCGGGATCTATGCGACATTTAGGTGCGCTTCTAAAGGGTATGGCAGAAAATGATGACTTTACTTCTAAAGAACTCCCCCCGGCCATGCACGACTTCGTACAACAGGAACTGGAAATAACCTTTTCAGAAAAAGACATCACGCTTTTTAATCAAACCCATGACATCTGGAAAAGGGATGGAATGAAATTCGTATTCATATTATTTTTTAGGGCACTGCCATACACCTATATGGCTGAAAAACCTGCCAACGTACTTCGCACCACAAAACTGCTGGAAACACAGACCAATAGAAGAATTTTTGAAACTGCACAATTTGTTTTTGACGTCATGGACAGGCACTGGTGGAAGCCTAAAAAGCGCGGTATCCTTACGGCCCTGAAAATCCGGATCATGCATTCCGGTATGCGCCATGTGATTTTAGACGCTGATAAACCCGGTGAAAAATGGAACGAAGCTTGGGGCAATCCCATTAGTCAGGAAGATCTCATCGCTACCAATCAAGTATTCTCCCTTGAGTTTTTTAAAGGCATGTCAATGTTGGGGGAAACACTGAACGCCCAAGAACAAGAGGCTTGGTTCCACACGTGGAAAACCATTGGCCGAATAATGGGGGTGCACCAAAATCTGATCTGCAAAGATGTCGCCGAGGCCTGGACGTTACAGCATGCCGTTTACGCCCACTTGTTTAAAGATGAGACCCGATCGGGTATTTTGCTGGCCGAAAAATTGGTAGAGGCCCTAGACCATTTTCACATGCCCGAAGAACTGGTACTCCTCTTGATGAAAAAGATGTTGGCAGATGAGCAGTTCCCCGATTGTTTTGAACGGATGTTGGGCCCCAGCTTTGCATCCAAGCATCCCGAGTATTTTGTTTCGCACAATTCCGACCGTGAAAAAAAAGAACACGATGCCGTACTCCGTAAACATTTTCACACCCATATTAAAGGGTACTACGATATACTAAAGGATAAAAAACCGGAAATTAAGGAAAAGAAAAAAAACTCTGGCCTTTGGGATAAAATACTGTCTTTCATACTGAATCTTTTCGGAATCGATAAAGGGGGCATCCATTTAATAGATAATCAATTTGATCAGTTGCACAACCTACTGCACGATGAGAAGGGACAGCCCGTCGAAGAAATCGAAGAGGAGGTTATCATCAAATTGATGTCGGTTTTAGGTGGGATTATGGTTGCAATCCTGTCCATTTATTTTAGGGAGGGCAAAGAAACCGGTTTTAGGATTCCGAAAGATTTAGAGGACAATTGGGCATTAAAAGGATAGACGACAATTTATGGATGCAGCATACAAAAAAGCCATAGTCAGCTATTATGATAACACCCGCCTAGACTATAGATTGCTTTGGTTTCGTAAGGACACCAAGTCGGTACACTTCGGTTTTTACGACGACCAGGTAACATCACACGCGGAAGCGCTCATAAATTTAAACAGGGTCTTGGCAAAAAATGGAGGCGTAACCAAAGGTGATACTATTTTAGATGCTGGATGTGGTCAAGGAGGAAGCGCGATCTGGCTTGCAGAAAATTTTGATGTGCAGGTTTGCGGGATAACCCTGGTGCCCCATCAAGTAGCGATTGCAAAAAAAGAAGCGGCAAAAAGAAAACTCGGACGTCGGGTGTCCTTTTTTGAACAGGATTATACAAAAACAACCTTCGAAGACGAATCGTTCTCTGTGATCTGGGCTTGCGAAAGCATGTGTCATGCCCAGAACAAGGCAGACTTCTATAAAGAGGCCTATCGCTTGTTAAAACCGGGCGGTAGACTCATATGTGCAGATTACATCCGAAAAAAGCGTCCTCTGACCGCTCAAGGCGAAAAACTCTTGCACCAATGGCTAAATGGCTGGTCCATTAAAGATCTTGATACCCATGCCGAACACGAAAACCATGCACAAAACTGGGGTTTTTCACATTTCGGGATTGAAAACATAACCGTAAACACACGACCTTCGTTGCGGCATTTGTATTCCATGTCAAAAAAATTATGGAACTTGGGTAAAATCTTGAAAAGAATGGGCATAAGAAACAAGATAAATCACGCTAATCATTTCGCATCGATCAAGCAATTTGAAGCCCTTGAAGAAGATCTGTGGTACTACGGATTGATTTCGTTGAAAAAAAGATGAAATGACCGATTTTGACAGACTAGTACGAACCAGTGGCTATGCGCTCATACGCAGGCTGTCTACCAATAGGTATACAGAAATATTTTTGGCAAAGCGTATCGTGGATAACGAGCAGGTCATCGTTAAAAAGTCTTTGGAATCAACGGAACAATTTCTGGGAATCTCTAGAACGGGCCACGAATTTGAAATGTTAAAACAGCTTGATCATCAGGGAATTCCCAAAGTATATGAAGCTATACAAGAAAACAGAATCTTTGCTTTTGTAGAGGAATATATAGAGGGACAGAACGTAAAGGAATTACTGTTTAAAGGAAAAATACGAACATCCCAAGTATTAAAAATTGCCATAGAACTTGCAGATATCCTGCAGTATGTTCATCAACAAGGCGTGATACATAAAGATATCCATCCGGGTAATATTATGCTCAGTGCGACCGGTAAGGTTAAATTAATTGATTTTACGATTTCGTCCCATCTTAACTCCATCACAAGTGAGCTGGTGAACGACCAGATAGAAGGGTCGTTAAACTACATTTCGCCCGAACAAACAGGAAGAACCGCCTTTTCAGTAACCCCGGCTACCGACTTTTATTCTTTAGGTATAATGCTCTACGAACTGTTCGCCGGCAAACCCCCATTTGATTCGGTCGACCCCTTAGAGGTCATCCACTTTCATCTTTCGAGAAATCCCATAGCCTTAAGCAGTGTGGCACCTGACCTACCTGATGGCGTATGGGAGGTCATTTCAAAGTTGATACAAAAAAACCCGGACGATCGCTACCAAAGTGCAGCCGGGCTAAAAGTAGATGTTGAGACCGTTCTGGAGCATCACCTTTCCAAAAAACCGTTAATCGACTTTAAAGCGGGCTCAAAGGATAAATTTAAACAATATAAACAAAGTCAAAAATTATACGGAAGGGAAGACGATATCAAACAGTTATTGAGCTTCTATAAAAACTTGGATGCCTACAGGTCAATGTTGGTTTTAGTCTCAGGATATTCCGGTGTAGGAAAATCGGCATTGATCAGACACATAAAATTCCCCATCATTCAAAGCCATGGTAAATTTGTAAGTGGAAAATTCGATCAGTTTAAAAAAGATATTCCCTATTACGCCTTTATCGAGGCCATACAGGAATTTATTAAAAACCTACTCTCGGAGCCCGAGGAAAAAATAAGCGCATGGAGACTGCACATTGTCAAGGCCCTTGGTGAAAACGCAGGCCTGATTACCGAGGTTATTCCACAACTTTCAAAAATCATCGGAAAACAGAAAACAGTGCCTAAACTACAGCCAGCAGAGCAAGAGGCCCGTTTCAACATGGTGCTTTTGGATTTTATATATGTCTTCAGCACCAAAAAAAACACATTGGTCATTTTTCTAGATGATTTGCAATGGGCCGATTTGGCATCTTTAAATTTGGTGAAACGTATTATTCAAAATCCCCGGCAAGAAAATATCCTGATTCTTGGGGCCTATCGCAACAATGAGGTAGAACCGGGGCATCCGTTAATGATTACCTTAAACCAGATCAAGGAAAACACGAACCAGATTAAAAATCTTCGCGTAAAACCTCTGGATGCCGAAACGACCTGCCAGCTCACCGCGGATTCTTTTGCGATGAACGCCGAACAGGCGAAGGAAATCGGCCTAAAGGTATTCGCAAAGACCAAGGGGAATCCATTTTTTACGCACAGTTTCCTTAAATCGCTTTTTGATAAAAAATTAATAAAGACCAATAGCCAAGAAGAATGGACCTGGAACACTAAAGAAATAGATGCCCTGGGTTATTCCGAAAATGTGGTTGACTTAATGACCGAAGGTCTCACCGAACTACAACAAGAAACGCAAGACATCTTAAAGTATGCGGCTGTGCTCGGCAACACATTTAATCTAAACGATTTGAACAGTATTTCCGGCCGATTACCGGCCCAGGTTTATCAAAGCCTGCGACCCGCAATCAAAAAGGGCTATTTGATTTCAGATCAAAAAGGTTTGCGCACCCTAGTACAGAAAACTGCGAAAAATGATTCTTATCCAGAAAGAACCGCCGAAGATACATCCGTATTTTTCACATTTAGTCACGACAAGGTACAACAAGCGGCGTATGGCCTAATTACCTCTTCCGAAAACGCAGCCGTACATTTAAAAATTGGGAGGCTACTACTGCAAAATAGAAATGAATCGGAGCTAGAGGAAGGTATTTTTGAGCTATTGAATTTGTTCCTACAGGGGCTACACCTTATTGAGGCAAACGACGAAAAAATTAGTATTGCCCGACTTTGTCTCACCGCGGGCCGCAAAGCCAAAGATTCGATTTCCTATAATTTAGGTGTCCGTTTTCTAGAAATGGGCAGACACTTACTAGGTTCAAAAAGTTGGCACACCGAGTATGAGTTGACCTACAATACGCTTTTGGCACTTGCCGAATGCGAATATTTAAACGACAATGCAAATGCGGCAGAGAGTTTTTTTGAAGAAATTCTGGACAATGCAAAAACCAACTTTGAAAAATTAAAGGTCTACTACCTTCATTCCTCCTTATATCTTAAGATAGGAAATACCGCTAAATCATTGCAGTTGGGCCTCGATGCGATGAAGTTGTACCATATCGATTTTCCTAAAAACAAAAAGGCTATTCATGCGAATACACTTTTAACCTTAACACGGTATCTTATTCTGTTTTCCACAAAATATAGAAATCCCAAAAGTCTTTTACACATAAAAGATTGTAAGGATGAAGAAATAATAGCCATCAATAAATTTTTGATCGATTTGGCCACCAGTGCCTATCAGCAAGATCAAAATTTAATGATGCTTGTCGTTTTTGAAATTATTAAATCCTACTTGAAAAATGGCTTTACCGATGCCAGCGGATTTGGTTTTTCAGGATTTTCAGTGGTGGTTTTATCTTCCTTAAGACTACAGAAACAAGGTTTCAATTTATGGAATCTAACCATTCAACTTCATAAAAAAACGAATTCCCCATTGATTAAATGGAGGCTGGGCTACACGGTCCTATGCTTTCGAGATCCTTGGTGTGTTCCATTTAGAGCTAAATACGATCATATACTGGAAACGATTAAAGCCTGTGTGTTGAACGGAGACCAAATATTTACAGGCTATACCGTAGCCCTGTACCTCAGAACAAGGGTTATCGCAGGGGAAAACCTTACTACCATTATCGAGAGCTCCTCGGACCACCTCTCTTTAATCAGGAATGGCAAGGGAGGTGTCGATTTTCTACAGGGGTTTTATCAACTGGCCAAGGCATTGGGCGATCAGACCGAAACCGGAAGTTGGAACGATGATTCCTTTAATGATCAAAAAACCTTGAACAGACTTCAACAAGAAGGCAACAATACAAAAATTGCTTATTACCATATATCAAAAACTTCCCTTTTATATTTTTATCAACGGTACGACGAGGCCTTGGGCCAGAGCGAAAAGGCACTGGATTATCTGGATAATCTTTTAGGAGACGCATCGGTCGCATGGTATGAGTTCTTTACCTGCCTATGTATTTCTGCACATTATAAAAAAACCAATGCTGCAAAAAAAGGTAAGCATCTCCAAAAATTTAAAAAATATCTAAAGCATATGAAACTATGGGCCAAAGGTTGCCCGGAGAATTTTGAACAACAGTATTGGCTTCTGCTTGCCGAGCTTCAGGTACTAAAACATAACAATGAAAAGGCCAGACGTTATTATGATTTGGCCATACAATGCGCAGCTCAAAACCAAATGACCTATGTAGAAGCCATTGCCAACGAAAATGCGGCGCTGTTGTGCCAAGAGCAACAACTCAATCAAGATTCTCAAAATTATATTAACAAATCTTGGGAAGCCTACCGCAAATGGGGCGCGATTATAAAGTGTAATCAGCTGGAAATGTCCTATCCTGAGTTGCTGGGTAAAAAAACGGATACAAGTACCAATTCAAAGGGCGGTATAGGCTACGAGACGTACTTTTCGAGTAAAACATCTCTCGATTTGGCCAGTTTACTAAAGGCATCGCAAAGCATTGCCAGTCAGGTCAAATACAAAGACCTGCTTAAAACCCTTATGCATATCATCATAGAAAATGCAGGAGCCGAAAAAGGGAATTTTCTACTATATAAAAAAGACAGATTATACGTGGAAGTTCAAGGTATTTCTGGAATTAGTGGTATCAAAATACTCCCGTCCATTCCAATGAACGAGTGTGACCTAGTGCCCCGATCACTCATAAACTATTGCTGGCATTCCCAAGAAAGTGTGGTATTGGCCGATGCGCAAAATGAAGGCCGATTTAATTTCGACCCGTATATAAAGCAGCATAAAACGGTATCTGTAATGTGCCTTCCCATTACGGCCTTGGGAAAGATAAATGGCCTACTTTATCTTGAAAACAGTATGCTTAAAGGGGTGTTCGATAAAAATAGAGCTAGCTTACTGCAAATGCTATCCGGTCAAATTGGCATCTCGATCGAAAATGCGTTACTCTACGAAAACCTGGAGGAAAAGGTTGCGGAGAGAACCAGGAAGATCGAAAAAACCCTTACCGAATTAAAGACCGCACAGGCCCAACTCATACAATCTGAAAAAATGGCTTCCCTTGGCGAACTTATGGCTGGCATCGCACACGAAATTCAGAATCCACTAAACTTTGTCAATAATTTCAGTGAAGTAAGTGGTGAGCTGCTAGACGAAATGCAACAAGAAATTACTCAAGGTAATTATACCGATGCGAAGGAAATTGCCCGAGATGTAAAACAAAACCTTGAAAAGATAAACCACCATGGCAAGAGGGCGGATGCCATCATAAAAGGAATGCTAATGCACAGTCGTAGCAGCAGCAACATTAAGGAACCTAGCAATATCAATGCTATTGCCGAAGAGTACTTTCGTTTGGCCTACCATGGATTACGCGCCAAGAACAAATCCTTCAATGCAAAGATGGAAACCGATTTTGATGCATCGATTGGAAAAATCAATATTGTTCCACAAGATATCGGGCGGGTCATCTTAAATCTGATTACCAATGCTTTCCATGCCGTACTAGAAAAAAGCAAAGCAAAAATCGGAAATACCGAAGATGCATATCTCCCAACCGTCAGGGTAGCCACAAAAAAGATTGGCAGTCATGTTGAAATTTCTATTCATGATAATGGCAATGGCGTTCCGGAAAAAGTAAAACACAAAATATTTCAACCCTTTTATACCACCAAACCCTCAGGACAAGGTACCGGACTCGGGTTATCGCTCAGTTATGAAATTATTCAAACACACGGTGGCGAACTGGACCTTGAAACAAAAGAAGGCGAAGGCGCTACGTTTACCATTACACTACCGGACGTATAAAAGATTTTTTTAATTACAAGGGATGCAGTTGATGAACATTTATTCTATCAAGCCAAACAGCATATGAAAATACTAGTAGTAGATGACGAACGAGACGTGAAAATTCTTTTCCAACAACGGTTCAGAAAAGAAATTCGAAATGGGGAATTGCAGTTCGTATTCGCCTTTTCGGGTGTGGATGCCTTGAATGTCATGAAAACCATGGATCAAGAGTCCGTTTTAGTCTTGTCCGACATCAATATGCCGGGCATGACCGGGCTTGAATTGTTAAAAACGATTAAGAAAAATTATGTGAAACCCTCGCCGGTCGTAATGATCATTACCGCCTATGTGGACGAGGAAAACCGGAACACGGCAAAAAACTTGGGCGCTGATGACTATTTGACCAAACCCGTCGATTTTGCACTTTTAAAGAACAAACTAAAAGAATTGACCTGATGGCTAAAATATTGGTAGTGGACGACGAAGCGGACCTCGAAGTCCTAATAAAACAGAAATTCAGAAAAAAAATCCGTGAAAAGGAATATGAATTCCTTTTTGCGGAAAATGGAAAGGTTGCGCTCGAAAAACTGATAGAAGTCCCTGACGTGGATATTATATTGAGTGATATCAATATGCCAGAAATGGACGGGCTAACGCTACTTTCCGAACTCCATGAAACGAGACCCTTAATCAAATCGGTCATTGTATCAGCCTACGGCGATATGGAAAACATTCGCACGGCCATGAACCGCGGGGCATTCGATTTCATCACAAAACCCATCAATTTTGAGGACCTCAATATTACGGTAGAAAAGACCCTAAGACATGCCGAAGCAGTAAAAAAGACCTTACAAGCCATCAAAGAAAACAACATTCTAAAAATGTATGTAGACGAGAATGTACTCAACTTCATGGGCAGTAGGGAATATGAGTCGGCTATTACGGCCAACGAGACTATTGAAGGTACGGTAATGTTCGTAGATATTGTTGGTTTTACTAAAATTAGTGAAACGGCGCCGCCGGATACCGTGGTAAGCATGATCAACACCTATTTCGATATCATGGTCAAGGCCATTATTGGTCAAGAAGGTTTCGTCGATAAATTTATCGGCGATGCGATTATGGCCGTATTTAGGGGGGACTACCATTTAGATCGCGCCATCGATGCGGCTTTGGCAGTACGCAACCAGATCAATATGCTGCCATATGTTAAGGGCAAGGAAAAGTTCAGACCTAAAGTTTCTATCGGGATTAAGAGCGGTGAGATGATTTCCGGAAACATAGGCTCCACCACTTTAAAACGTTTAGACTACACGGTTATCGGCGATACAGTAAACACCGCTGCACGATTACAGGATGCCGCCAAAGAAAATCAGATTGTAATTTGCGAAGCCTGTTTTGAAAGTGTGAAAGAAGCCTTTCACTGCGAAAAATTGGGAAATATTACGATGAAAAACAAAGCACAGCCCCTTATGATTTATTCAGTGTTAGAATAAATTGTTCCGGTGTACCTAAATTTCACGATTCATAAAACTAAATGCATACGACATGCCCGATCCAGAAAAACCATCAGCACCGACGAAATCCAAAAAATCAATAAAACGGCCGGTAAAAAGAGCTCACACCGAAGAATTGGTAGACCATTACTGGGGCAGTATAAACTATGTTTTCGGGCTTATCAAAGCCTCGGAACTGAAAGCCGGGCTTATACTCTCCTTTTACGGAATTTTTTTGAACCTACTATACCAACACCTTGGTACGTTCGTCCAAACCGGTTCCGACCAGATAATTCTTTTCGTCCTTTTGGGGCTGTGGTTGTTATGCACCGGGAGTTCTATCTATTTTAGTATTCGCTGCTTTATGCCCAGAATAGAAGGCAAATACGACAAGAACATTTTCTTTTTTGGGGATGTCATTTCTAAGTTCGGAAACATTCAAGAGTTCTCAAGGACCTTTTACACCATCAGTCTGAACGAAGAGGAACTGTTCCTTCAGTTGGGCCAACAAATTTATATCATTTCAAAAATTGCCGACTATAAATTCAGGAACGTAAACCGGTCCATTCGATTTTTGGCCCTGGGGCTTTTCCTTTTATTGGCCATCGCGGCCTATTATACCGTACTTGTAGTAACCCGATAAATATATCCAAAACAATGAAAAACAACGGAACACATTGGTCAAAAGCTGAATTAAAAGTGTACATCCTATTGCTTTGTGCGAAAGCCGATGCCATAGAGGACCCGGAGGAGCTAAATCTTATCCGATCCAGAACTGCCCCGGAAAACTTTGATCGTCTTTACAAAGAACTTAGCCACGATGATGAAGACAACAGCTTCACAAAAATCGAGAAAACGATTTCAAAACTGGACTATTCGCAGATGGAGCTTGCCGAGTTAAAGAAGGAGATTCGGGAAGTGTTTTCCGCGGACGGGAAATTTCATATCACGGAGCGCAACCTCAGCCGGATATTGGACAATATCATTTATTGACCCTAGTCCATCCTATGCGCCTCGAATTTAGAGCTAATGGACCAGTTAATATACCAGAATTTGGTACTGTAACAGACCCTATAGAATATAAGGCACTTTATGAAATGGATGGTATGCAACATGTGAAAGATGGCGTAAATTACCCAGCCGTTATTTGCATTGGTGGGCGGAATGACCCACGTGTTCCGGTTTGGCAACCAGGAAAATTTGCAGCAGCCATGCAAAATTCCAGCACATCTGGCAAATCCGTATTGATGAAAGTAAATTATGACAATGGCCATTTTACAGAAGACAACGAGGTTACTTGGGCAAATTTTGCCGACCAATTAGCCTTTGCATGTGGCAAAGTTGACATCCAGATTTTCAACCGAATAAGTAACGATTGAAGATTAACGATTGACGAAAATTATAAAACAGAGATAGCATTGAATGTATTTAAGATTGAAACAAATAACTAAAACCTAAACATAATCAGTAATAAAAATCATGAAAAAAGTATCTAAAATTCTTATCGCAGCATTCCTCTTTGTAGGATTCACTGCAACCAGCCAAACATTACCGCAAGCTCTTGCCAAAATCAATACAGAAGGATTTCAGAAGTCGCAGGTTATGAATCTAATTACAGACTTGTCAGATGTTTATGGGCCTCGTTTAACAGGAACGAATCAATATTTCACGGCAGCGGAATGGGCCAAGAAAACGATGGAAAATTGGGGAATGGATAAAGTGTATTTCGAAAAATATTGTGATGACTGTATGGGTTGGGAAGTGAATTCATTCAACGTAGAAATGACCGAACCTACCTATATGAAAATACAAGCTTATCCTTATGCGTGGACAGAAAGCTCGAACGGTGTTCAGATTGGTGATTTAGTTTCAATTGAAAATCACACAGATTTAGAACAGGTAAAAAAGCAATGGAGCGGAAAGTTAAAAGGAAAAACAATTCTTATAGGCTCGGCTCCAAAACAAAATATGTTATTTGATGCACTTTCAAAACGCCTTACGGAAGAACAAATTAAGGAAGCTGAAAAATCGATATTACCTGCACCGAATAATCCATTAGGTTATTCTGCTGGAAATATGGATTTGATTGCAGATGCAATAGCTTTCGAAAATTACGTTAGAAAAGACGATGCTTTTTTTGCTTTCCTAAAAGCGGAAGGTGCTTTAGGTATGTTGGGAACTACACCATTTTATCCAGGTATTATCCATCCGAGCGGGACGTATAATTTTAAGGAGAAAGATGTAAAACCACTTCCTTATTTTGCTATTTCGCCAGAAAACTTTGGCAAATTAAAACGTCTTGTAGATAAGGAAATTAGTCCAAAAATTAAATTCGATTTAGATTCCAAACTTTATTTAAAGCCCGAGAATAACGTGAATATCATCGGGGAAATTACAGGTTCAGACCCAAAATTAAAAGACGAGGTTGTGATGATAGGTGCGCATTTCGACTCATGGCATTCAGCATCCGGCGCAACAGATAATGGCGCAGGTTCTGCCGTAATGATGGAAGTGATGCGAATACTAAAAACATCGGGATTAAAACCAAAACGAACCATAAGAATCGCACTTTGGGGCGGCGAAGAACAAGGTTATCTAGGTTCGTTGGCCTATGCAGAAAATCATTACGGAAAAGTAAAGGAAACAACAAGAAAGAAAGAGGTTGAAAGAATTTCAGCCTATATAAATATGGATAATGGTGCCGGACAAATGCGAGGTATCTTCCTACAGGGAAATGAAGCCGTCAGACCCATTTTCCAAGAAATGTTAGAACCCTATGCCTATTTAGATGTCAACAATCTAACCATAGAAAACACCAATTTTACAGATCACGATGTTTTCGACTATTACAAAATTCCTGGATATCAAATAATTCAAGATGGGTTAAACTACAATACAGTAACGCATCATACCAATTTAGATGTTTTAGAATATGTCCCGGAACGTGATATGAGGATCAACGCAACGGTAATTGCAGCACTTGTTTATCAAATTGCGAAGGAGAATTTACGTTTGCCCAGAGAAGAGTAATCAATAATAAAACATAAATAAATAAGACAACTATTATGAACAACAATCAAAACATCCAAATCATTGACAATCTATACAATGCATTCGCAACAGGCGATATGACAACAGTTCTCGGCAGTATGCATGCTAAAATTGAATGGAACGAAGCCGAAGGAAACAGATATGCAGACGGCAATCCATACATTGGTCCAGATGCTATTTTAAATGGTGTATTTGCACGTCTTGGAGCTGATCACGAGTATTTTAAAGTAATTGATATTGAACTTAACGAAATGAGCAACAATAAGGTGTTGGCTACCTTACGATATGATGCAAAAAATAAAGAAACCGGCAAAGCATACAATGCCCAAGCGGCTCATTTGTGGACATTAAAAGACGGAAAAGTGATTGCATTTCAACAGTATGTGGATACCAAAAAGCTTGCGGATGCGGAGAAAAAATAAAATCATCACAACCCAGCTTTATAAATAAAGTTGGCCTTCAATTAAACCTGATACAAACATAATGAAAAGACTTTCTATTCTATTACTAGCAATTACAAGTGTTGTATTATTAACCTTAAGTTGCAAGAACAATACTGATTCAAAAGATGCTGACAACAATAACAGCACATTAATTGCCAAAG
>Ga0075530_1000576_pt1 | contig 17440 bp, 15 predicted proteins | sample NGEPerD_2_FD_75101 | JGI IMG/M metagenome (GOLD analysis project Ga0075530, IMG submission 75101) | Arctic peat soil microbial communities from the Barrow Environmental Observatory site, Barrow, Alaska, USA - NGEE PermafrostL1-D | ecosystem: Environmental > Terrestrial > Soil > Wetlands > Peat ... | reverse complement strand
CCCTCGACCGTCACAGTCGCCTTGCGCTTCGCGCCTTTGCCGATCACCTCGACCCCTGTCACCCTGGCGCCGAGCTCGAAGCCGATCCCTTGGCGCTTGAACACCTTCAGCGCCTCCTTGGCGGTCTCGCCGTCCATCCCTGGCAAGATGCGGTCGAGGTACTCGAGTACCGTCACCTTGGAGCCGAGCCGTGACCACACCGAGCCGAGCTCCATCCCGATGTAGCCAGCCCCGATGACGACAAGCTTCGCTGGCACGCTGTCGAAGGTAAGCGCCTCGGTGCTGCTCACCACCGTCTCGCCGTCGATCTCCACACCCGGCAGGCTGGCGACCATCGAGCCCGTGGCGAGCACTATGCGCTCGGACTCCAGCTCGGTGGTCTGTTCGCCGTCGACGACTACCTTGCCTGCGCCTGCCAGCCGGCCGCTGCCGCGATAGACCTTTACCTTGTTCTTCTTCATCAGGAACGCGACGCCGTCGGTGTTCTGCTTGACCACCTTCTCGCGCCGCACCTGCATCGTGGCCAGATCGAGCTTCACTTTGGCGTCGACGCCGTGCACGGCGAAGTTGGTGGTGGCCTCGTAGAACAGGAAGCTCGACTCCAGCAGTGCTTTGCTCGGGATGCAGCCGACGCGCACACAGGTCCCGCCGAGAGCGCTCTCCTTCTCGACCAGAGCGACGTCGAAGCCGAGTTGGGCGGCGCGGATGGCGGCGACGTAGCCGCCTGGACCAGCGCCGATGATTACAACGTCGTGTCGTTCGCTCATGGCTCTCTCCTGCTCGCGCGGACTTTCGCCGCTGCTGGCATCGGCTCAGACCTCGAGCAACATGCGTGTGGGGTTCTCGATAGCGTCCTTGATGCGCTTGAGGAAGGTAACGGCCTCACGTCCGTCGATGATGCGGTGGTCGTAGGTGAGCGCTACGTACATCATCGGGCGGATGACGACCTGCCCCTCGCGCGCCACCGGCCGCTCCTGGATGGCGTGCATGCCGAGCACGCCCGACTGCGGCGGGTTGACTATCGGCGTCGACATCAGGGAGCCGAACACGCCGCCGTTGCTGATCGTGAACGTGCCGCCCTGGAGCTCCTCGGGCATCAGCTTGTTGTGGCCAGCGCGCTCGCCGAAGTCGCCGATGATGCGTTCGACCTCGGCGAAGGAGAGGCGTTCGGCGTCGCGGATGACCGGCACGACCAGCCCCTTCTTCGCCGACACGGCGACGCCGATGTCGTAGTAGTTCTTATAGACGATGTCGGTGCCGCGGATCTCGGCGTTGAGCTGCGGCACCTGCTTGAGCGCGTCGATGGCGGCCTTGACGAAGAACGACATGAAGCCAAGGCGCACGCCGTAGCGCTTCTCGAACGGCTCCTTGTACTGCTTGCGCAGCTCGATGACGCCCGTCATGTCGATCTCGTTGAAGGTAGTGAGCAGCGCCGCGGCGTGCTGAGCCGCTACCAGCCTTTCGGCTACCTTTCGCCGGAGCGGGCTCATCGGCACTGTCTCTTCTTGGCGCTCGTAGTCAACCGGCGCCGCGTCGCTCTCGGCCGAGTCACCGCTGTCGGAGGCCGCTTCGTGTTCGCGTTGAGCGAGGTAGGCCTGCACGTCCTCCTTGAGGAGGCGTCCACCCAGGCCGCTCGCTCTCACCTCCGAGGCGACGAGACCGTGTTCGTCGAGCAGGCGTTGTGCCGCTGGCAGCACGCTCGTCGGCTCGGTCCCGGCCGGAGCGGAGTCCCGCTCGCCGGCGTCGGCCGGCCGCGGCGTCTCCGCGGCCGCGGGCTGGGCGACCGACTGGCTAGCGGTCCCCGACACGGCCTGATGGTCGGTTCGCTCGGCGCCGGCAGTGGGCGCCTCGGCCGCCACGACCCGGCCCGCCGCGCTCTCGGCCGCTTTACTCTCGGCCGCTTTACTCCCGGGCGCCTTGCTCTCGGCCGACGCGCTCACTGCCGCCTCGCCCCCGGACGCCGTCGCCGCCGCACCGCTGGCGTCGATCCGTGCGATCACCTCTCCGATGGCGGCCGCGTCACCCACCGACTTGAGCTGCTCGGTGAGCACGCCGGCCACGGGTGATGGCACCTCGAGCGTCGCCTTGTCGGTCTCGACCTCGACCAGCGCCTCATCCTGCGCGACGGTGTCGCCCTTCTGCTTCAGCCAGGCCCCGATGAAGACCTCGCTTATCGACTCACCTGCCGCTGGCACCTTCACGTCTGTTGCCATCTGGAGTTCGCTCCTCTTTCGCCGGCGACCGTGAGCTGCTGCCAGTCCCCTAGTAGCAGGCACTGGCTGCCTATCGCGGCGGAAAATCGCGCTCTAGTCGCCGAACGCTTCGTCGATAAGCATGGCCTGTTCGAGCCGGTGCGCGGCGCCCGAACCGGTCGCCGGGCTCGCCGACTCCGGCCTGGAGACGCCGCTGAACGGCCTGCCGGCCACGCTTTGGCCCCATCGTATCCTCAGGAAACGCCACGCCCCCATGTTGGCGGGCTCCTCTTGAACCCAGAGCACCTCGGCGTTTTGAGCGTACCTGCCGATGGTGTCGTCGATCTGCTGCTGGTTCAAGGGGTAGAGCTGCTCGAGGCGCACGATGGCGACGTCGTCTGCGTGCTTCTCTTCGCGTGCCGCGATGAGCTCGTAGTAGAGCTTGCCGCTGGTGAGCAGCACCCGCCTCACCTTCGAAGGCTCCACCGAATCGTCGCCGATGACGCGCTTGAAGCCATCTGAGCTGAACTCCTCGAGGCTGCTGACCGCCAGTGGGTGGCGGAGCAGGCTCTTGGGGGTCATCACGATAAGCGGCTTGCGGAAGGGCCTGAGCACCTGCCGCCTCAGCAGGTGGAAGTACTGTGCCGGCGTGGTCGGATAGGCGACCTGCATGTTGTCCTCGGCGCACAACTGCAAGAAGCGCTCGAGGCGGGCGCTGGAGTGCTCGGGACCTTGACCCTCGAACCCGTGCGGCAGCAGCATGACGAGGCCGGAGAGGCGGTTCCACTTCTCCTCGGCGCTGGCCAGGAACTGATCGATGATCACCTGCGCGGCGTTGGCGAAGTCGCCGAACTGCGCCTCCCAGATCACCAGCCCGTCGGGACGATCGACGCTGTAGCCGTACTCGAAGCCGAGCACACCCGCCTCCGAAAGCGGGCTGTTATGGACGTCGAAGACGCCGCCTGCACCTCTGGCCAGCTCCGCCAGCGGGACGTGCTCGTGGCCGTCGACGGTGTCGTGGAAGACCGCGTGACGGTGGCTGAAGGTGCCGCGCTCGGTGTCCTGGCCGGTGAGCCGGACGCGTGTGCCGGCAGTGACCAGGCTGGCGAACGCCAACGCCTCGCCGGCCGCCCAGTCGAGGCTGGTCTCGCCGCGAGCCATCTCCAGCCGGCCCTTGAAGTTTCGCCTCAGCTTCGGGTTGAGGTTGAACTCCTCTGGCACCTGCGTCATCGCCTCGAGCCAGTTGGCGGCATCGGCCCTTTCGATGCCGGTATGGACCTCAGGAGCGTCGGCGTCGCGACCGCCGACGAAGTCTTTCCAGATCCCCTCCAAGGTCGAGTACACGAGCTTGTAGTCCTCACTGCGCGCCTCGAAGAGGTGCTCTTCAAGCAGCCGCCTACGATCGTCGGCGATCTGCTCGGCGTCCTCCATGCTCACCTCGCCAAGCCTGAGCAGCCGGTCGCGGTAGGCCTCGCGCACGCTCTTGCGTTGGCGCACCTTGCCGTACATCACCGGTTGGGTGAAAGCCGGCTCGTCGGCCTCGTTGTGGCCGAGGCGGCGGTAGCAGTACATGTCGATAACGACGTCACGCTTGAACTCATGACGGAAGTCGAGCGCCAGCTCGACTACCTGGGCCACCGCCTCGGGATCCTCGCCGTTGACGTGGAAGATCGGGCTCTGCAGCATCTTCGCGACGTCACTGGCGTAGGTGGTGCTGCGACCCTGACGCGGACCGGTGGTGAAGCCGACCTGGTTGTTGACTATCACGTGCAGCGCACCGCCGACCCTGTAGCCCTCGAGGGCACTGAGGTTGAGCGTCTCCTGCACGATGCCTTCGCCGGCGAAGGCCGCGTCACCGTGGATAAGCACCGGCAGCACCGACTCCCTGCCGAGGTCAGCGCGGCGGTCCTGCTTGGCGCGCGTGCGACCGAGCACCACGGGGTTGACGTACTCGAGGTGAGACGGGTTGAAGGCCAGTGAGAGGTGGACGTTCGCGCCGTTCTCCGCTGTCCTGTCGCCGGAGAAGCCGAGGTGGTACTTGACGTCGCCGCGCCCGAGGTGCATCTGCGGATCCTTGTCCTCGAACTCGCGGAAGATGCTGCTCGTGCTCTTGCCGAGCACGTTGGCGAGCACGTTGAGCCGACCGCGGTGGGCCATGCCGAAAACGACCTCGGCGGTGCCCTGCTCGGCCGACTTCTCGATCACCAGGTCGAGCAGCGGGATCAGTGTCTCGCCGCCTTCGAGCGAGAAGCTCTTGGCGCCGACGTACTTCTTCTGCAGGAAGTCCTCGAAGATGGTGGCGTCGGTAAGCTTGGTAAGGATGCGCAGCTGCTTGTCACGGCTTAGTGGCAAGCGGTTGCGCGAGCCCTCCATGCGCCGCTGGAGCCAGACGCGCAGCTCCAACCGATCGATATGCATGAACTGGGCGCCAATGCTGCGGGTGTAGGTCTCCTTCAGCCCCTCGATTACCTCCCCGACCGTGCTCGCCCCCGGCAGCACGTTGCCGAGGACCGGCCGGTCGAAATCCGCCGCCGTCAGTCCGTAGAAATCGGGGTCGAGCTCGGGGGCGGCGAAGGGCTCGCTGCCTAACGGGCTGAGCTTGGCGAGCCGATGTCCTCTTACCCGGTAGTTGCGCACCAGCCGGTCGAGCTTCTGCTGCAGGACGGCCGCCGCGGCGCCGACCTCGGAGAGTTGGGCGTCGGTGGCTCCGCTCGGGGGGTTGAAGAGGCTCCTCGGCGAGAACGACGGCGCCAAATGCCTACCGGCTAGACCGTTCGGTCCAACACCCGCGAAGTACTCCCGCCAGTCCTCGTCGACCGAGGACGCCTCTTCGAGGTAACGCAGGTAAAGCTCTTCGACGTAATCGAGGCTGCCGCTACCGATAGCCCTCGAGGCGGCGTCGGGGTCGGAGCCTAGGTGATTAGCGGGTCTGTGAGGCAGCTCTGAGGAGCCGTTGGGTGCCATGTCAGCTTGGTTGTAACACGCGTCCCCGTCGCTACAGCGTGCCGCATCCGACCTACGTAGAACGCCCCGGCGGGCGCCGTGTGGCTTACCCTCAAGAAGATGGCAGGCAACCAACCCGCTTCCACCACCGCGACGGGGCCGGCCGCCGTTGACCACCCGGTCGCGGTGGTGAGCCTCGGCGAGATGCTCATCGACCTCGTCCCGGAGCGAGGCCTCGGCGGCGGCACGGGTCTCGGCGAGGCCCGTCGTTTCGTCAAAGCTGCCGGTGGGGCACCCGCCAACGTCGCTGTAGCCACGACCAAGCTCGGCGTCAACGGCGCGCTGATAGCCGCGATCGGTGATGATCCGTTCGGTCGCTTCCTGTTGCGAGAGCTGGCCGACAACCGGGTCGACGCCAGCGCCGTCGCGCTCGTTCCTCAGCAGACCGCGGTCGCGTTCGTGGGCCTGAGTGAGGCGGGCGAGCGAGACTTCATGTTCTACCGCGCCGACGCGGCACACGACCGGTTGAGCGTCGAGCAGGTTGAGCGCGCCTTGGCCCTGCCTGCCTTACGGGGAGCCAGCGTGCTGCACGTCGGCTCCAATAGCCTCGCCGCGCAGCCGGCGGCCGACGCAAGCGAACGCGCTATCGAGCTCGCGACGGGCGCGGGCATGACCGTGTCGATGGACGTCAACCTTCGACTACCCTTCTGGGACGATGAGCGCCGAGCGAAAGCGGCGGTAGAGCGCCTCCTGCCGCATGCCGGCCTCGTGAAGCTGAGCCTCGAAGAGCTCGAGTTCCTGGTTGGCGAAACCGGCCATGACGCCGGCCATGACGCCGGCCATGACGCCGGCCATGATGCCGGCCTTGACGCCGCCCATGACGGCGCCCATGACGGCGCCGAGCGCTTCGCCGCCAGCCTGCTGGCCAGGAATGCGCGTCTGGTCTGCGTCACCCTCGGTCGGGGCGGCGCCTGGTACTTCACCGCCGCCGGCTCGGGCAGCGTGGCCGCGCCGGTCGTCGCCAGCGTCGACACCACAGGCGCCGGCGACGCCTTCGCGGCGGCCATCCTCGCCGCTCACGTCGCCACCCCTTCGCGGTGGGCCGATCCCGCGGCGACGCGCGAGGCCGTCGGCCGGGCGTGCGCTTACGGTGCGCTTACCACCACCCGCCGCGGGGCGATCCCGGCCTACCAGGACGCGGCCGCCCTGCAGAACTTCATCACCTCCGCCGGTATCGCGTGGTAGGAGTGAGGACGTGAACGGGTCGCCCTCGGACCACGTCCTCGACGTCAACTGGCCCGGGGTCGATGTCTTGGCTGCCGCCGAGCGACTCGCCGGCAGGGTGAGGCGCACGCCGCTGCTCGAGTTCGAACTGCACGATGGCCGGCCGTTCTTGGTAAAGCCCGAATCGTTCCAACCTATCGGCTCATTCAAGCTACGCGGCGCCACCAATTTCCTGGCCGTCCTCGACCCCGAGGTGCGTGCGCGCGGGGTGGTAGCTCAGTCGAGCGGCAATCACGCCCAGGGCGTGGCCGCCGCCGCCAGGGCCTTCGGCGTGCCGGCGACGATCGTGATTCCCGAGGGCGCTCCCGAGATAAAGGTGAACAACACCCGCGCGCTCGGCGCCACCGTCGTGCGCTGCGAGAACACGCAGGAGGCTCGCGAGCGCACCGCGGCGGCCATCGCCGAACGGACGGGGGCGACGCTGGTACCCCCTTACGACGATCCCCACATCGTCTCCGGCCAGGGCACCGTCGGCCTCGAGATCCTCTCCGACCGTCCGGACGTCGCGAACGTCATCGTGCCCATCGGTGGCGGGGGGCTGGCGGCAGGCATCTGCGTGGCGCTCGCGGGTCGTGGCAGCCGGGCCAAGGTCATCGGCGTGGAGCCTGCGTTCGCCGCCGACGCCAAAGACTCGCTGGCCGCTGATGCCCCCGTGAGCTGGCCCGCCGAGCTGGTCAACCGCACCATGGCCGACGGGGTGCGGACGCAGAGCATCGGCAGGCTCAACCACGCCATCCTCAAACACCACTTGACCGGCGTCGTGACCGTCGAGGAGGACGCGATCAGCGAGGCCGTGCGCTGGTACGCGCGGTCGGCGCGCCTTCTCGTCGAGCCCACCGGAGCGCTCTCGCTGGCAGCCTTTCGGCGGCTGTTGGCAGAACCGCTTGCCGACGGCGTCGCCCTCGCCGACGGACCCACGGTGGTGGTGGTCTCCGGCGGCAACGTCGACCCATCTAGGCTGTGCGAGATGCTCGTTGGTGGCTGAGCCGGTCACGGACTATCCTTAGGACGTGAGTCCGCTCGTCGCGCTGCTGCTGTTCGGCTTCATGTTCGTCATCGCCCTGTCCTTGACGATCTGGGCAGCGCTGACGCTCGGCGACCAGACGAGACGAGCCGAAGCGGAGAGCCAGTCGGTCGCCTACGTCCCGCTCGGCAGCTCAAGGCCGGTGTGGCGCAGCGAGGAGAACGAGGTAAGGAAGGCCGGCGGCATCGAGCGTCGCAGTCAGCCAAGCGGGGAACGTGCCGACGGCCGGCGCAGCACCGATCCGGCCGAGCGCCGAACCGGACTGCCCCCCGTGCCGCAGCCAGTGCCGGCGGCGTCGCCGGTCAACAAGGACGAGAACCACAGTGCCGGCGGCCCTGCCGACGGTGGCGCCAGCGGCATCGCGGGCGCCAGCGCCGGCGGTGGCCGCAGCAACGACGAGTTTCGCGGAGCGCGAGCTACGGTTACCCAGCGCCCCAACAACGACGACGCGTTCGAGCGCTTCCTGGAGAACGACCGCGACTGAACCCGGCCGCGTTGCGCCTCAGGCCGGGGTCTGCTCCAGGCCCTTGAGGCGCTGGTAAGCGCTCTCGGCGCGGGCGCGCAGCTTGCTGTTGTCGGCCTTTCCGGCCATCATCAGGTGCATGTTGATGTGCTGATCGACGTCGCCGAAGATCGAGTTCAGAGCCTCTACCTCGTCGCCAGGGCGGAGGGTCGAGTCGTCACGGAACATGTGGGTGTAGGTGAACTCGAACTGCTGGTCGTCGATGTCGCCGTTGAGGTACCGCTCGAGCACCGTGAGGTAAGGAGCGAGGTTCGACCGGGCCGAATCGCTCGCCACGGCCACGGCCTCACCGGACGGTAGCTGCGAGAAGCCGGAGGTCAAGGCCTCGGGCGTGATGGCCCAGTTGTCGACGTTGAACACCGGCTGACCGTCGGCGAACATGATCACCTGCGGCGACTCGTGGTGGACGTTAGTGCGTTCGGCGACCAGGTTGCTCGCCGCCCTCGCCTCCACGACGCGGATCACGCCGCACATGAGGTCCTCGCGCGGCTCGAGCTTCTCCTGCACGAAACCGAAACCTTGCATGGTCTTGTGGCACGTGCCGGCCTTGAAGATCACGCTGGTCGGGTACTGGTCGAGGAACTCACTGACGTCCTCGGGGCTGGTGAGCAGGACTACGCGGTCTTTGAGCATCGGTAAATCGGTCTCCTTCAAGGTCAGTATGTCAAGAGTGTACGTGACGCCCACGCGGCACGGCGTGCCTCAGTTAGCGGACGCGGAGAACCCGCGCGGGCCGGTGGTATCCTCAGCAGCGTGCACAGGACGTCACAACGGCGCGCCATCCTACAGGCGCTCGAAGAGGCGCCGGGGCCGTTGACGCCGCAGGAAGTGCTGGAGCGTGCCGCGGCCTACCACCGCAGCCTTGGGCTGGCGACCGTATATCGCAATCTCAACGCGATGGAGGCCAAGGGCTACGTGAGCGCAGTGCACCTTCCGAACGAGTCGACCCGCTTCGAACGCGCCAGGCACGAGCATCATCACCATTTCGCCTGCGACTCGTGCGGGCAGGTGTACGAGCTCGACGCGAACTGTCCGGTCGCCGTGCTCGAGGGTGCCACCCTGCCCGGCGGCTTCCACGTGCGCGACCACTCGCTTACGCTCTACGGCTCGTGCCCGAGTTGCAACGCGCACGCCTAAGGCGAGTGCGCCGCCTGTGTTAACCTTGTGAGCGGCTTATAGCCGGGCTGTTCGCCCGGATCTTGGCCAAGGGACCACCCGCGGAGAGGTGTCCGAGTGGTTTAAGGAGCATGCCTGGAAAGCATGTGTATGGGGCAACCTGTACCGAGAGTTCGAATCTCTCCCTCTCCGCCATATCAACTTCAACAAACCGTCAACGGCGCTCAAGCGCCGGTGGACACCCCGGCCTGCGGCCTGCTCGCCACGGCCTCCTTGAGCGCGTCGACGAACGCGTCCTCGGGCTGGGCCCCGAGCACGCGTGTGGTCTTCATGCCGCTTCCTGGTGCGCCCTCGACGATGGTGTCGGGCACGCCGGAGATCCGGTAGCCGCTCGACAAGGTTGGGAACTCGTTCGCCTCGATGCCCTCGGCCGTGATGCGCGGGTTAGCCAACGCGAAGCGGAAGGCCGTTATCACCGCCTTGGGGCAGTACGGGCAGGTCGGCGTGACGAACGTGCGCAAGCGAACATCGGCGTCGACCTCGCTCACCTCCTGGAGGGAGCTGTCGACAGCACGTTGGCTGTCGCCCACCATGAGGATCGTCTCGAGCAGGGTGCTGAACTCGTAACCGCTCGGCAGCCCTAAGAAGCGCACGTTGAAGCGCTCTTCGCCCTTACGCCTGAACACCGTCGTCGGGGTGAGCGTTATGCCGGCCGCGGCGGCGGCCGCGTCGCCGGCCAGGGCCTTCTCGGCGACCGTGATCTTGTCGTTGGTGGCCGCAACTTCGCGCAACAGCTCGAGCGTCGCCTGCTGTTCGCCTGGCTCGTCGCGACCAGGCACGATGAGATTGCCGCCGGTGTAGACGAGCAGTTCGACCTCGCTATCGAGCGGGGCGAGGACCTGCTCGACCTGAGCGCGTACTTCATCATCAAGCAATGGCATCTTTTACCCCTTCTTCCTTACATCTGACCAAGCGTACCGGTAGCGATACAGCGCGCGTGTTCCCATGCCTACCGACGCGCGGCCTACGGCTCCACGACGTGCACGCCGGCCCGGGGGCGAGTCGGTAACCTCATTCCGTGGCTCATCCAGCCGGTGGTAAGCTCGCGCCGTGTCAGGACCGGCACAAGCAGCCCCCAGTACGACCGTAGGCAGTCGACCGATAGGCGTGTTCGACTCGGGACTCGGCGGCCTCACCGTGCTCGCCGCCCTGATGGCGGCGCTGCCGCACGAACGCTTCGTCTACCTAGGCGATACCGCGCGTGTGCCGTACGGTTCGAAGCCGCTGGCGATGGTGCGGGGCTTCGCCGACGAGATCACCGCCGAACTCTTGGGCCGCGAAGTGAAGGCCATCGTCATCGCCTGCAACACCGCCTCGGCAGCGAGCCTTCCTGAGCTGGCCGAGCGCTGTCCCGTACCGGTCTGGGGGGTGGTCGAGCCCGGCGTCGCCGCCGCCCTGCGTACTCACGCGGCCGACGATTCAACCGAGGCGCGCATAGGTGTGCTCGGCACGGTCGCTACGATCGCCGCCCGTGTCTATCAAGACCGCCTCGAGGCTGCCGGCGCCACGACCTGGGCGCGGGCCTGCCCGCTGTTCGTGCCGCTGGTCGAAGAGGGCCTGCAGGATAGCGACATCGCCAGGCTCGTGGTGGCTCACTACCTAAGCGACCGCCCTGCACTGGCGGCGGTAATTCTCGGCTGCACTCACTACCCGCTGTTGAAGCCGGCTCTGGCGCTGGCGCTTGGCGTAGACGTCACGCTCATAGACTCATCGGAGGCCGTGGCCGCCCACGTAGTCGGCCAACTGAGGAGCCTCGCCTTGCTGGCGCTGCCGGCCTCAGGAGGTCCGGCCGCCGCTCCAGGCGAGCGGCTCGAGTACCTGGTAACCGGCGACGTCGACGTCTTCCTCCACACCGCCGGCCGGCTTGGCGGGCCGGCAGCCCCGGCCACGCACGTTGACCTCGGCCGGCCCGGGCAGGCCCGCCCGGCGAGCGTCACGCGGCGGGTTCCCGCGCCGACCCGGGCCGTCAACATCAGCCCCGAGGCGGCGTGAGCGCCGCCGAGCGTGGCCCCGCCAACTCGCCGCGCCAGGGCCGCTCCGCCACCGAGCTGAGGCCGATCGAGGTGAAGGTTGGCTATGTGCCGCACGCGGAAGGCTCCGCCCTGCTCACCTGGGGCGCGACGACCGTCCTGGCGACGGTCACCATCGAAGCCAAGCTGCCGCCTCACCTACGCTCGAGCGGTCATAAGGGCGGCTGGCTCACCGCCGAGTACGCGCTGTTGCCCCGCAGCACGCAGGAGCGCTCGCAGCGCGAGAGGCTGTACAGCGGCGGCAGGACTCAAGAGATCCAGCGGCTCATCGGCCGGGCGCTGCGCAGCACCGTCGACCTCGATCAGTTCAAGGGCAAGACCATCACCGTCGACGTCGACGTCCTCATCGCCGACGGCGGCACGCGCTGCGCGGGCATCGTGGCCGGCTACGCCGCCCTCCACCAGGCCTCCGACAAGCTCGTGTTCGCAGGCGCCCTGGCCGAGTGGCCGTTGCGCCACGAACTCGGGGCTGTGAGTGTCGGCCTCGTCGGCGGGGAGACGCGGCTCGACCTCGACTACGCCGAGGACATGCGCGCCGAAGCGGACCTCAACGTGGTCGCCACCGCCGACGGCGACATCGTCGAGGTGCAGGGCGCCGGCGAGGGCGGACCGATAGCGGCGGAACGCTACGTCGAGCTTATCGCGACCGGCATCGAGGGCGCCAAGGGCGTCATTGCCAAGGTGAGACCACAACTGCGGGTCGGCGCCTGATGCCGAGCAAGCCTCTCAAGCTCGTCGTCGCCACGAGCAACATGGGGAAGCTGGCCGAGTTCAAGGACGCCCTCTCGCGGCTCGACCTGGTACTGCTCAGCCTGGCCGACACGGGCATCGAGTCGTTGCCGGCCGAGACGGGCGCCAGTTACGAGGAGAACGCGTTGTTGAAGGCCGGCTTCGTCGCGTTGCGGACCGGCCTGCCAGCACTGGCCGACGACTCTGGGCTGGAAGTCGACGCCCTCGGAGGCGCGCCTGGCGTCTACAGCGCACGCTTCGGCGGGCCGGGACTCAGTGACGGCGAGCGCATGGCCCACCTGCTCGGTCAACTACGGCAGGTACCGGCGACAGCCCGCGGAGCGGGGTTCAAGTGCGTTGTCGTGTTGGCCACGCCTGGCGGCGAGATCGCCAGCTTCGCGGGCGAGACCCGCGGCGAGCTGACGGCCGGCCCTCGTGGCGAGGGCGGTTTCGGCTACGACCCGATCTTCAGGAGCCGCGAGCTAGGCAAGACGTTCGCTGAGGCCAGCTTGGCCGAGAAGCGCGGCGTTAGCCACCGTGGCCGGGCGCTTGCCAGCTTCCTCGACTGGGCTATGACACCCGTTGGCAAACGCACCATCGAGTCCTTGACGCCGCCGCGGGAACACGGGCAGTAGGAACCGCCGCCGGCCGGCTCTTGCCATGCGCGAGCGCCCGAAGGCCCTCCATCAGCGCGCCGGCTCACACCTGGATGGTCACCCTGGCGCCGTCGCCGAGCAAGTGCACCGAATCGGTGAAGCGAATCACCCGCGACTGGTAGCCCATGGTGATGCTGTGCGTCCTGGCGCCGTTCTTGAAGAACTTCACGCCGCGCAACAGGTCGCCGTCGGTGATGCCAGTGGCGCTGAACACGATGGTCTTGCCCGGTGCCAGGTCCTCGGTGCGGTAGACCCGGTCGACAGAGCCGCCCTTCTCCTCCAAGCGCCTCTTCTCGTCCTCGTTGCGGGGCTTGAAGCGGCCGTGGATCTCACCACCGAGGCACTTGAGCGCCGCCGCCGCCAGCACGCCCTCGGGCGCGCCCCCGGTGCCCATCACGGCGTGCACGTTGGTGCCGCGAACCGCCGCTGACAGCGCCGCGATCACGTCACCGTCGCCGATTAGCTTGACGCGCGCACCGGCATCTCTCACCTCCTGGATCAGTTTGGTATGCCGCTCGCGGTCGAGGATCACGACCGTGAGGTCGTCGACGTCCCGGTCGAGCGACAGCGCGATGCCGCGCAGGTTCGCGGCCACCGGCCAGGTGAGATCGACCTTGCCCTTGGCGGGCGGGCCGACTATAAGCTTCTCCATGTAGGTGTCAGGTGCTTGGAAGAGTCCGCCGCGCTCGGCTAAAGCGATAACTGCCACGGCGTTGTTGATCATGCGCGCGGTTATGCCCGTGCCCTCCACCGGGTCGACGGCGATGTCGACTTCCCAAGCGTCGTCGCCGCCCCGCCCTAGCTGCTCGCCGATGTAGAGCATCGGCGCCTCGTCGCGCTCGCCCTCCCCGATGACGATCTCGCCATGGATCTCGAGCTCGTTGAGCACCCGCCGCATGGCGTCGGTGCCGGCCTGGTCGACGAGGTCGGAATCGCCCTTGCCGGCCACGCGGCTGGCGGCGATGGCGGCCTGCTCGGTGACGCGCACGGTGTCGAGCACCAGCGCCCGCTCGAGCTCGAGGCCCTTCGCGTCGGTGAGCTTGAGCGGCTCCTTGCGCCTGGCATCGCTCTTCACCTGACCAACTGCCCGGCGATCGCCGGCCGCCGCGCCGCTCTCGGCCTCGGTTTCGTGCCCGCGGTCGTCGTTGGCGATTCCCCTACCCATATCCGTAGCCGTGTCGCTCGCTCTTGCCATGACCCATCATCCGTCACCATCGCTTCACAGATGTGAGGTCGCGCCGCGGTTCGGAAACAGCCTCATGGTGAGTCGTCAGCGCTCTCCTGGTACTCGAACTCGCTCGGGGCTGGCGGCAGCACGAAACTCGACATCGGGTAATCGGCGTGGTCGGGTAGGCCGAGAGCGGTGATCATCGCCGTTACCCAGGCGACCGAGGTGTTGTAGTAGCGGCCGAGGTCGCTGTGCGTCTCGCGCGCCTCGATGCCCCAGATGTTGGTGCCGGTGCCGTTTATCCGCAGGTTGGGGTCGTCGTCGGCAAGCACGTTGGGATTCAACGAGAACAGCCGCTTGTTGGTGCGCGCCTCCAGGCCGAAGATGACGTTGGCGCTGACGACGTCGTTTACGTCCATGAGACCGGCGCCGGGGACCGCGAAACTGTCACACGGGTCGCCCTGGTCCAGCGGGAACGGCAGCGGCCATGGGCTGTCGAGGTAGGCCTGGGAGATCAAGCCCTTGTGACGACCCCACCACTGCCAACAGATGGCGTCGAGGGAGATGAACGCGTCGAAGGTGACGTCGAGGTTGTTGAGCGCCAGCAACGAGGCCCACACCGTGCCGTGCGAGTGGCCGACGAGTACTACCCTGGTCGGATCGGCGTAGCCGCTTATCCAGTCGCGCTTGACCGCGTCGAGGTAGGCCTGCGCCTGCAGGTAGCCGGGCTCGAGCTCCTCGCTAATGAGGCTGTAGTGGGCGGTGACGAACGACGAGACGCTGAAGGTCTCGACCTCGAGGCCGAGGTTCTCGTACGCGCCTGCGATGCCAGCCAGCACCGCGACGCCGCCTGTCTCGTCACTTGCGGTGTCGAGATACGACCAGGTGTTACGGGTGTGGCAGACAAGGCTGCAGTGGCCCGAGAACGCGATGATTACCATGTCGGGGGAGTCCTCGGGGCGCTGCCTATGGCCCCGGTCGCCTCCTGCTTTTGTCGGCACGAAACCGGCGAAATCGGCCACCGAGGGTGGGCTGGTGGTGCGGCCTGACGCGGCCTCGGCGAGGCGCTCGGGGCTGCCGGCCCTCGGCGCACACGCGGCCAGGAGCAGGCAGGTGAGCGCCGCAAATGCCGACCACCGCCAGCCGGCGTGGCTACGGCTGTTCCCTTGCTTACGTTCACTCACTGCCGGCGAGCGTAACCGTCGGGGGCGCTACGAGTGTGTGTCGCGGTGCCTGGCGACGATCGTCTGGGCGACGTCGCTCATGTCAACGCCCGTCTCCGCCAACAACACGGTCAGGTGGAAGAGCAGGTCGGCGGCTTCGCCGCGGAGCTCGCCGCGTCTGCCCTCCAGAGCAGCGACTATCGTCTCCCCCGCCTCCTCGACGACCTTCTGCGACACGTAACCGAGGCCACCTTCGTGCAGGCGCCTGACGTACGACCCCTCAGGAAGCGTCGCGAGCCGCTCGGCGACGACCGCCTCGAGCAGGCTAAGCGCCTCACCTAGTGATGGCCGGTCGTCGTCAGCGTCGTGCGGGGCCCCGGCATCTCGAGGCGACACACCCGCCACCGCCAGCGACCGATGGAAACAGCTGCGCTCACCGGTGTGGCAGGCCGGACCGGATTGGCTCACTCGGTACAACAGCGTGTCGGCGTCGCAGTCGTAGAGCACCTCATGAACCCTCTGGACGTTGCCGCTGGTCTCCCCTTTGCGCCACAGCCGCTGCCGCGAGCGGCTGAAGTAGTGGCCGTCGCCGGTGGCGAGCGTGCGCTCGAGCGCCTCGCGATCGGCGTAGGCCAACATCAGTACCGCGCCGTCGCTCACCTCCTGCACGACCACGGGCAGCAGGCCGCGATCGTCGAACCTCAGCGCCGGGCCCTCCTCGGGCCAGCCCTTCACCCTTGCGCTAGTCACCCTTTCGGTGGGTACCCTTTCGGTAGTTACCCTTTCGATACTGACCCTTGCGGTAGCGCGCTCAGCCGCTAGTCGTTGCATGCCTCTCCCTCGGCGCGACGCCGTCATCCTGCGTGATCCTCATCGGCAGGCCGGCGGCGACGCAGACCCTCTTGACGCTCGCCACGTCGGCCTCGCCGCGGTGGAAGATGCCGGCCGCGAGGGCCGCGTCGGCGCCGCCAATGAGCAACGCGTCGCGCATGTGCTCGGCGTTGCCCGCCCCGCCAGAAGCGACGAGCGGCACATCGACGAGGTTCGCGACGAAGCGGATGGCCTCCAGGTCGTAACCGGTCTTCATGCCGTCGGCGTCGATGCTGTTCAGCACTATCTCACCGGCTCCCAGCCGCTGACCGCGCTCGACCCAGTCAGCAAGGTCGAGCCCGGTGGGCTTGCGCCCGCCGGCAGCGTAGACGTCCCAACCGCCGCCTTGGCGACGCCTTACGTCCACCGAGAGCACTACCGCCTGCGAGCCGAAGTGGGCGGCGGCCTCCTCCACCAGGCTCGGGTTGGCCAGGGCGCCAGAGTTGAGTGACACCTTGTCGGCCCCGGCCAGCGTTAGCGCCCTGATGTCGGCCAGGCTGCGCACGCCGCCACCGACAGTAAGCGGCATGAAGCAGCGCTCGGCGACGCGCGTGATCACGTCGAGCAGCGCACCGCGCCCGTCGGCCGTCGCGGTGATGTCGTAGAACACCAGCTCGTCGGCACCCTGCTCGTCGTAGCGAAGCGCCAACGCAACCGGGTCACCGACGTCGCTAAGCTCCCCGCGCTCGGCGCGGCCGAACTGCTGTCCGCGGGTGACGCGGCCGTCGTGGACGTCGAGGCAGGGGATGATCCGGCGGGCTAGCACGCTGCGTAAGGATACTGCACTCCTCACCCCCGCTCGAGCAGCGACAGCACCTCGATGTGGTGCGTGTGTGGATAGAAGTCGTACGGCACGAACCGAGTAAGGCGCAGTCCGCGGCGCTGGAGGTCGGCTACGTCACGGGCCCAGGTCGCGACGTCGCAGGAGACGTAGAGCAGACGCTCGGTAACAGCGGCGGCGAGCCCGGCGCGCAGCTCGGCCGCCAGCCCGGCGCGCGGCGGATCGACAACGAACAGCTCGGGGCCGGGCATCAGGTCAAGACGCCTGGCGTCGGTCCTAAACAGCTCGACGTTGTGAAGGCCGAGCCGCGCGGCGTCGCGTTTGCCGCGTTCGACGGCGCCCTTGTCGACCTCGATGGCGGTTACCAGTTCGTACGAGCCGGCCAAGTGCATGGCGATAGCGCCGCCGCCCGCGAACAGCTCGACCGCCGCCGAGCCGCTGCCTGCCCAGCGCTGAAGCTCGGCGAAGAGCGCTGACGCGGCCGCGGGATTGGGTTGCGAGAACGTCGTCGCCGTCACGCTTAGCGGGTACGGACCGAAACGCTGCAGGATCATGCGTTTGCCGGTGAGCTTCTCGCTGCCACCGCGGAACCGCCCGCGCGGGTCGTATGGCGCCCATGAGACCCCGGAGATCCCGCGCTCGACGAGCCGGTGAGCGAGGTCGAGCGCCGCCGAGCTGGGCCCGCTGCCGATTAGCGCAACCAGCGCCTCGCCTTCGTCGTTGGCGCGGATGGCGACCTCGGCGAGCCTCGGGACCCTAGTCGGTGGCTTACCTGACGTCGTCTGCGCTGCGCCGGCCGGGACCGAGGTCCCCCCGCTGGCGCTTCTTGGCTCCTTGCCGCCTGGGCCGCCGACGCCGAGGCCCCGCAATACTGCCCAGGCCTCGTTCACGCCGTGGTTGG
>Ga0075530_1000575_pt1 | contig 17453 bp, 14 predicted proteins | sample NGEPerD_2_FD_75101 | JGI IMG/M metagenome (GOLD analysis project Ga0075530, IMG submission 75101) | Arctic peat soil microbial communities from the Barrow Environmental Observatory site, Barrow, Alaska, USA - NGEE PermafrostL1-D | ecosystem: Environmental > Terrestrial > Soil > Wetlands > Peat ... | reverse complement strand
TACACCTCGCAATAACAAAATTCCGTTAACTCTGACGGTCGTCAGAGTTAACGGAGACAACCAAGGCTAAGCCTTAGGAATTTAAAAAGGCTTAGCCTTGGTTGTTAGTTTATCTATCTCTACTGCCAAGGTATCAGAGACATTGGAGGGTAATAAAAATATTCATTTTTGGGTTGTCATTGCTTATTTTTAAGCGTAAAAATCAGCAATGACACAAGAACAGATGTTGATAATTTCATTTGTTACGTAGCATGCTACGTAACAAAATTTTTAAAATCATATTTTCTAACCAACCACCACTGAAATCAAATTAGACCACACTTTCTACCTTTTGTTTGGGTGCCCGGCACCCAAACAAAAGATTTCAATATTTTACCCTTTAGCTTAGCCCTCTTTTGCCTGAACGGCTCAACGGGTTGAGCCGTTCAATTTTAGTCAAAAATAAGGTGAAATTCGGTTTTATTAATAACTGGAAGGACAGTCCTTCCGATGTGGGGATTTTTATCTTAATTCCGATAACCATACATATAAAACAGATTTAGTGTCCTATCCTCGCAGTAAACTGTCGAGGTATTGGTCACAAAATACCGTGGCTGTTTTTTTGGAATAAGTATGTCCACCGGACATACAAAGCACATCGCTGAATCAGAGTTTTTTGTAAGCGAAGCGTTCCTTATCAAAAAAGCTCTGATTCACGTCGCAGTGTTTCGTCTAGAAACACCAGACGCCTCATCCTCGCGGTAAACCGACGAGGATTCAAACATCGCACTCCAATAAAAAGCCCTACGATAAACGTTATCGTAGGGCTTTTTATATTAGTTTTAAGAAATAAGGTAAGGCATTAGAGCCATAAAACGAGCTCGTTTGACAGCAGTAGACAATCCCCTTTGGTGTTTAGCACAAACAGAGCTTCGGCGATGGTTAACGATACGTCCATGAGAATCAATGAATTGCTTCAAAATTTCCACTTCCTTATAGTCAATTAATTTAATACTGTTAGTGCAAAAATAGCACTGTTTCTTTGATTGGGTCATATTTGTAAATTATAAAATAGATTTTGTGTCCTATCCTCGCAGCGAGCTGTCGAGGTATTGGTCACAAAATACCGTGGCTGTTTTTTTGGAATAGGTATGGCCCGAGGGCCTATCAAAGCACAACGCGTGTTCTCATCCTTGCAGTAAACTGACAAGGAATTAGCCCAAGACATGAATCTGCTGATTCAGAACAGCGCACTCCAATAAAAACTTAGCGGTTAATTAATAACTCCCTGTTAAGTAACCATTGGCTCTTTTTTAAGAGATTAACAGAGATTTAGGAGTAATTTGAATTTAAAAATCAAACAACTCCAAGAGATTTCAAAAACTTAAACTCTAAAAAGGAATATCGTCAGGATTAATATCTTCTTCTGGATACTGAATAGTGTCCAGAGGTGAAGGGGCCGTCTGATTATCCTTAGGGGCTGACTGAGTATCAGTACTACCGACAGGAGCTCCACCTTGAGGCTTAGGACCAAATTGTACAGTATCAGCGACAATTTCAGTCCGATACTTCTTTTGTCCATCAGCCGTGTCCCAACTTCTCGTTTGCATACGACCTTCCACAAAAGCACTCGAACCTTTCTTAAGATATAAAGCAACATTATTTGCTATTGGTCCAAATGTTACTATATTATGAAATTGGGTATCTTCTTGCTTTTGTCCATCCTTATTTTTCCAAATGCTAGTAGTGGCCAGACTAAAACTGGTAACAGTAACACCTGAAGGCAAGGCCTTTTTTTCAGGATCTCGGGTGAGATTTCCATAAACGAATGCTTTGTTTATATACATATTTTTAGTTATTTCTAACTATTAATGTTTTGGGTATCTGGGGTATCGAGAAGACCTTCTATTTCTTTATCAATTTCTTCACTACTCATCTCCTCCACCTTTTCTACCTCAATATTATCTACATCAACAACCTTCTCAACAACCTTCTCAACAACCTTCTTTGTCGCTACTCCAGAACGAAGGACGACTTTTTCAGAATTCTTGGGGATATTCACTGTCAAAAATCTGATAATATTGTTGTCTTTATCCAATAGCTCCTTTATGGTCCGGATTTTCTCCGGGGAGATCTTGAATTTGACGACACCAAAGTAAGCTTCACTGAAGATACTTTTCTTATTACTAATAAATTTTGATACTGGATAAGACAAAGCTCGCATTTTAGGGGTTGTTTTAAACACTGCTAAACCACCTAAATCATCGATCATGGCCTTATACATAGCCTCTACCGTTTCTTCAACTTTATCAGCTGGAAGAAACGGAGTTAGAAGATAACCTATCTCGTAGGTTTTGGCTTCTTTTTCTTCTATTTCTGGTTCATTTTCCACGTGACTATCTTAACAGAGTTTCAACTAAAAGTCAAAAACTTTTAGTCACCTAAAAACAAGGCTAAATTAACTAATAATTCTTTTAAATACCAAACAATCTTTTGGCGTTTTCTACTGTAATTTTAGCTATCTCATCATAAGCAACACCCCGAAGTTCAGCTATTTTTTTTACTACTAGAGAAACATAAAGAGGCTCACAACGCTTACCGCGATACGGTACCGGAGAAACGTATGGGCTATCAGTTTCTACCATAATCATATCGCTAGGAATATTTTTTATCACCTCATCATAATCATTAGTAAAAGTTATTACCCCAGTAAAAGAAACTGTAAATCCCAAATCCAAACATTTTTGAGCCGTTAACAAATTGCCAGCAAAAAAATGAAAATTCGCTTTTAGTTTACCTTTAGATTTTTTTTGATATTCAGACAAAATTTCGATTGCCTCTTCGTAGGAATCTTGACTCCCCTTGCTTGGTCGACAGTGAATCATTAACGGCTTATTTACTTCAATAGCTAATTCAATATGTTTTCTAAAAATTTCTTTTTGCTTCAATTTTTTTATCTCAAAATCTTTATCAGTAGTTAAGTTAAAATATTCCAAACCACACTCGCCAATAGTCACAACTTTATCGTCATAAGCCAACTTAACTAACTCTGACCAATCTTTTTCTAAAATATCCACTACTTCAGTAGGATGTAACCCAACTGAAGCGTATATTCCTGTTTCGAATTTATGAGCTGTTTCGACAGACTTAATTGAAGTAGCCATATCTGCGCCAATATTGATAACCCAAACATCTTGATCTAAAGTTTTTTGCAACACAACTAAGGCATCCGTTCCAAAACCGGCAAAATTCAAATGAGCATGAATATCAATTAATTTAGGCATAAACCAATAGTAACTAATTTTAAAACTCCATAAAGACAAAAGAGTAACTAAAAGATTTTAGAATCTTAGTCTTGTCTAGCAAACAAATTTTCTTCAAGTTTTCCACTTTTTACAGCTGATTGTATTTTTTCAGCCGTCACAGGCATAAAAGGCAATAGAGCGACAGAAATACGCCACAAGGCTCCTAGCAAATAAACAATATGTTCCTTGGCTTCTTCTGGATTGGTTTTGATAAGTTTAAAGGGCTGAGTATTTTGAATATATAAATCAGCTTCCCCAATTTGAGTCCAAACAAAATCAGCGGCTCGACTAATTTCATAAGTATCTAAAAGCTCTCGAAACTCTTGATAAAAATCTGTCTTGATTAATTCTTCAGCAACAATTAAATCTTCTGACTTAGCAGATATTTCATACAATGAAGCCATCTTCATTACTCGACTAACTAAATTACCCAAGCCGTTGGCAAGATTAGCATTATAAGATGTCTTAAACTTCTCTGCTGTAAAATCACCATCTTCAAATGGAGTAATTTCACGAGCAAAATAGTAGCGTAAAGCCTCAGCTCCATATTCTTCAATTATGTTATAAGGACTAACACCGTTACCCAAACTCTTGGACATTTTTTGACCATTAGCGGTAATAAAACCATGAATCATTATCTGTCTAGATGGTGGAAGATTGGCCGACAACAACATTGCCTGCCACATAGCTGACTGCTGACGTAAATTATCTTTACCCGCAAATTGTATGGCTGGCCACCAAGCTTCAAAATTGGCTTCATTATCAGGCCAACCAAGGGTGGAAATATAATTTATAAGAGCATCAAACCAAACATAAATCACCTGATCTGGATCACCTGGCACTTCTATCCCCCACGGCATTTTACTTTTTAACCGTGAAATACTAAAATCTTGCAAACCACCAGCCACAAAGTTGTTAATTTCATTTAAACGACTCTGGGGGACAACAAAACCCGGAGTGGCATATAAATTCAACAAAGCCTGCTGATATTTTGAAAACCGGAAAAAATAATTTTCTTCTTCAATTAATTCTATCGTCATATTGGTATGAAGAGGACAGCCACCATCAACCAACTCAGAGTCTGTCTTTTCTAATTCACACCCGACACAATACTTAATTTTATATTCCTTTTTATAAATATCTCCCGCCAGAGCACACTTTTGCCAAAATATCTGCGCCACTTTTTTATGATGTTCATCTGTCGTTCTAATAAAATTATAATTTGGATGTTTAGTGTCTATATTTAAAAGTTCTAAAAGTTTCTTAACTCGCGACACATAATAATTAGTATATTCTAAAGGGGTTTTTCCTAACTCTAAAGATTTTTGGTAAATTTTTTGTCCGTGTTCGTCTGTTCCGGTATTAAAAAGAACTTCCTTACCCATTAGTCGAAAATAACGAGTCATAATATCAGCCTGAACAAATTCCAAAGCATGACCCATGTGAGGGTCAGCATTTACATAAGGCAAAGTTGTAGTTAGATATATTTTTTCTTTCATTTTAGTCTATTTGTTCTACTTTTATCCCATTTTGTCGAATAGAAACCTTATGCTTTTCCATGTCATCAGCTAACTCCATAATTATAGTTGCCAATGGTACTGAAATTACCATTCCCAAAAAGCCATAAAGCTCGGCCCCGGCCAAGATAGATAAAATAACTATCAAAGGAGGTACTCCAATAACCTTTTTGGCTACCAAGGGATAAATAACATGGCTCTCTAATTGTTGAACAATAACATAAAAAATCAAAACAATTAATCCTAAACCAGCACTAGTAGAAAAACCCAATAAAACTCCTGGGATAGCAAAAAGAATTGGACCAAAGAAAGGAATAATCTCAAACACCGCCGAGATAATACCCAGAGTCAAAGCATATTTTACTCCCATAATCGACAGGCCAACAAACACAGTTAACCCAATCAAAAGACCCAAAAGCAACTGCCCCTGAATCCAAAGACCTATTTTACTTTGAGTTCGACGCCATAAATCTAAAAGATACTCTTCATATTTTAAGGGTGTAACAATTCGTAAAAAATTTTCAATCCCGTCTTTTTGAACAGATAAATAGAAAGAAATAACTAAAATTAAAATAGAACTAAGCACTCCCCCAAAAACAACACTCGCCATACTAAAGAGGCTGTCAGATAGCTGTAAAATAAATTTTTGAACGGCCACAATCAAATCACCCAAAGAAAAACCCTTCGCCATCCCTCCTGTAATAGAAGACAGTGGATCAACCGCAGAATTTACCTCAGTAATCGCATTCAACCTGGAAGGTAAATCATTAGCTAAACTAGTCAAATCATTAAACAGAGGTGGTAATAAAAGAGAAAAACCAACAAAGAAAACAGCAAAAAAACCAACATAAAGAATCAAGACGGCCCAAATACGAGATATCCGATAGCGAGCCAAAAATTTTACTCCTTGGCCAACCGCCGTGGCAATAATAACCGCCACCAACACCAATAAAATTAAGTGTTTTAATTTTATGGCCGCCATAAAAACCAAACCAACAATAATGGCCTTGATAATTGTTCCCGTGGTAATATTAATAGTCATATTTTTATTACTATCCATTACTAAATACTACTATAGAGTGAGAATATCCACAAATTCTTGTGAATTTTTATAAGGCCCCAAAATCGCTAAATTCATTTTTCCAGCCACAAAAATCTTCCGCGCCAACCTTCTAATATCCTTAGCTGTTATTTCTCTTATTTTTTTACCCAATTCTTCTGGAGAAATAATATCTTCTCTCATAATTTCTTGACCACCATAAAAACCAGCTAAATCGGAGGGGGTTTCTAAATTCAAATAGATTGAACCAATTAAACTATCTTTGACTCTTGATAGTTCTTCCTCTCCGACTAATTCTGTTTTTAAAATATTAATTTCAACTAAAATCTCTTTAATTACCTCTTTTAATTTTTTGTTTTGTACTCCGCCGACAATAGCCAAATAACCATAATTAGCAAAACTTGTTTGATAAGCCCCAATTGAATAAGCGGCTCCCATTTCTTCACGAATTTTTTGAAACAAACGAGAACTCATCGTCCCACCCAAAATTCTCGCCAAAACTTCAGCTATATAATAATCCTTATGACTTGAACCAAATGTTCGAAAACCTAAAACAATATTGCTTTGTCCCCCCTTACGATATTCTAGATGTAATTTAGGACTTGTTTGAATTTCTTTTAATTTAGAACTGACCTTAACATTTCCAACCACCGCCAATGAAAAAAATTCTTCCACTTTTTTTACAACATTTATTTTATCAACATCGCCAGCCACTACCACAACAGTATTACTAGGATGATAGAACCTTTTTTGATAATTTAAAAAATCTGGCCGATTTATTTTTTTTAAACTATTTTTTGTCCCCAAAGTACTCCGACCATAAGCCGAATCTCCATACATTAATTCAGAAAAGACATCTTGCACCCGATGAGCAGGCATATCAAAGGAACGATTTATTTCCTCATAAATAACACCTTTCTCTTTTTCAATTTCTGAAATATCAAAAACCGGATTTAAATACATGTCTGATAAAATATCCAAAGCCTGATCCATTTTGCTCAACAAGCAACTAACATAATAACCGGTATATTCCCGGCTCGTAAAAGCATTGTATTCAGCCCCCAAAGAATCTAATTCGGAACTAAAATTCATCGCTTTTGGTCTTTTTTTAGTCCCCTTAAAACTCATATGCTCAATAAAGTGAGAAATACCATTTAACTCCTTTGTTTCACTGTTAGAACCCACCCCAACAAGGACCAATAAATTTACCGAAAAACTTTCTTTTTTTGGTACAACAATAACCCTTAAGCCATTTTTTAAAATAGTTTTATGATACATAGCATCATTTAATCTTTCTCCTTAATGTTAAACAACAAAAGTTAATCACTTTTAAGATGAGTTTCTAATTCAACAATTTTCACCCGCTTCTGTTCTCCTGTATCTCGATCACGCAAAGTAACTGTTTCATCATCAAGGGTTTGGAAATCTATTGTAACACAATAAGGTGTTCCTATTTCATCTTGACGACGGTAGCGTTTACCAATATTTCCATTATCATCAAAAATAGACTGAGGGATTGTTTTTTTAACTAAAGAATAAACTTCCCGAGCCTTCGCCACTAATTCTGGTTTATTTTTTAACAATGGGAAAATAGCAACCTTAACTGGAGCAACCTTATAATTAAATTTCAAATAAGAACGAACTTCACCATTCATTTCATCTTCAGTATAAGCATTTACCAAGACAGCCAAAAACAACCGGCCAACCCCAAAAGAAGGCTCAATAACGTGAGGAATAAACTTTTCACCAGCTGATTCATCGAAGTAAGTTAATTCTGTTCCACTAAATTTTGAATGCTGAGAAAGGTCATAGTTTGTTCGATAAGCCAAACCCAATAATTCACTTTTACCAAAAGGAAATTCAAACTCAAAATCAATAGTTTTTTTAGAATAATGAGCTAAATCATCTACTGGTACATGAAATTCACTTACTGTTTTAGGAGAAAGACCCACTGTCTCTAAAAACTTCCAAATATCCTGTCGCCAATTTTCAAAATATTTTTCCCACTCTGCTTCACGAATAAAATACTCTATTTCCATTTGTTCAAATTCACGAGTTCGAAAAATAAAATCACGAGGAGTTATTTCATTACGAAAAGCCTTACCAATCTGCCCCACCCCAAAAGGCAAAGAAGGATGAAAAGAATCCATAATATTTTTAAAATTGGCAAAAATTCCTTGAGCAGTTTCCGGTCGCAAATAAGCCAAAGAAGAAGAATCTTCCATCGCTCCTAATTGGGTTTTAAGCATCATATTAAAAGGCCGTTCTGAGCCCATTTTACCCCCACAATCTGGACATTTTTCCTTATCTGGAAGTTGATCAGCTCGAAAACGCCTTTGACACTTTTCACATTCAGCCAAGGGATCAACAAAAGTATCAACATGGCCAGAAGCCTTCCAAACATTTGGATTCATAATAATATCTGCGTCCAATCCATACATATCATCACGAGACTCCACAAACATTCGCCACCAAATATTTTTAAGGTTATTTTTTAGAGCGACCCCCAAAGGACCATAATCCCAAGAACCAGCTAATCCACCATATAATTCTGAACCCTGATAAACAAAGCCCCGCCGTTTAGCGAGTGAAGCAATTTTTTCCATTAAATCTTTCTGTTCCATTTTTTAGTTAATTATCTAATTTAATACCAACTATACCCTACTCTAATACTGGTTGTCTACAAAGTAATTATTTTATCACAAAACCAGAAATTTTATCAGAACCAGTATCGCTAAGAATAGTAGTCAAAGCTTTCTGTTGAATCAAAAAACTAGAACCAGTAAAAGTGTCTATTCCTCTAAAATCTATACCTCCCGTCAAGTCAACCGCTTTATTGAATTGATTAATTGAAGGAGTAAGAGACACTTGGAAACTAGCTGTCCGACGAGGTAAAGTTGTTCCTGTACCAGCCTTAATAAAATCTAAATTCCAAACCACTCGGTGTCTATCTGAATCATATTCAACAATTTCATTAGTTGGCGAGGTTACCCCAACCCACTCTACCCCTAAAGGTAAAACTGTTTCAATGACTGAATTTTTTAAATCATTGGTAGTATTTTGTAGTGACCAAGTTAAAGTATAGGTAGTGGGATGATCTACCTTGGGTGGCAATGGACCAGTATTTATTAGGGGTCCATCACGATAAAAAGTTTTAGCGTCAAAAAGAACAGTTGAATCCACTACTATAGTCCGAGATAAGTCTGTCTGAATTTTTTCATTAGCAAAATCCTCAGACACCCGCAAGCCAGCAACTGATAAATCAACATAAACCTTGGGTGTCTTTACATTATTACTGTTTTCAGAATAAGGCAAAGTAGAAAAACTTAAATCCAATCGTCCGGTGTCTCCGGGGTCAACTGATTCAAACTCTGAACTAGTATGTTTATCCCAGACAATAGTATTATCCACCGATGAATAATAACCCGTTCCCCCATTAACACTATTTTTATCTAAAACTTCTCCAGTTAGACGAGCGGTAATTCGCAAATCCTTAACCTTGACTGGTAAATTATTCACCCACTCAATAAAATACAATCCTCTCTTAGTACTTTTAATTGTAAAAGGAATACTATTAGTTGTGCCATTTTCTATAAAAGTTAAACCCAAAAAAGGTTTTTTTATTTCTATTGTTTTGAAAAAATCATTATACAAAACCGCAATTGATTGCTCTTGATTTAAATCCTTGATACCAACTTTAACCTGAAAAGATTTCAACTCTTCACTTTGACCCTCTATCACCCCTTTAATATTTATTACTCTCTCTACTCCAGGCAGTAAGTCGCCAAGCAACCATTTCTGTGAATCATAAGTAGGCGGAACACTAGCACTCTTAAACTGGAAACCTGATGGATAAACTACTTCTAGTAAAATATTATTTAAAGGTTTGTCGGTATTAGCTAATATTTTCAAACTTAAATTTAATTCTTGATTGGAATTTATTTCTGGAGGAATAATCACTTCTAAATCTATCGGCGAAGCATTAATTTTTATTCGATAAACTGCTTCTTTTTCAAATATAGTATTAGACCCAACCAAGTGATAACCTAAATTTATTTTAATTTCTAATTCATCATTTTCTTTTCCATAGACAATAGCCTTGGCAACTACATTGACTGTTTCGCCAGCTTTTATTTGCCCAATCTTTTCTACAACATAAGTGGTCTCTTTAGCGATATTTTCAGAATCTCGAGAACCATCTGGCCAAACCGTCGTCATTTCAACCTGGTCAATCCCCGTAATATTTTTATTCGTTAAAGAAATATGCAAATCAAGCTCATCGCCAGCCTTAAGAGAGACTGGGCCATTAACAACAATATCTATGTTCTCATCGGACACTACATTTGTCCCATTGGAAAAGACGAACCAAGCCAAACCAAGAGCTACCAAAAAAAAATGAAAAGGAAAGAAGTAAAATTTTTAACCAAAGACTACTTATTTTTTTAGGAGAAATTGAAGTAGTTGGCTCTTCCCAGATTTTATTGACTGTTTTATAAAAAGGAGTTAATTTACTCCGACGAATCTGAAAATCACCACTATCACGTTCGTATAGTTTTTTATTTAACTCATCTATCCCATGATTAGGCCGAATATTATCCTTTGGTTCCATTGAAAATATTATATCATAAATTATTTACAAACCACCTATCCAATCACTAGACCTTTTGTGAATCTATCTAGATATGACTAATCTCTATTGCTTCATTTATAATACCCACCAAAAAACCCTGATTAATACTAACTTCTTTTAAGATACTTTCTGTCCAAAGATCAAACACAATAAAAGGTGCTAACTTGGGAATATCTTTAATGTAGCCCAAAAAATGGAGGATTCTTAAAACAGTTACTTGCTCCCAAGCTGATAAAAGCTTCCGACTAGTTAAGGGTAAATCTAATTTATCCAAACAAGCCAAAGATTTTTTCAAATCTTCAAATAATAATTTTTGAGGAGTTTCCCCGTGGATAAATCGTTGCAATAAAAAAAATATTTTAGAGGCATATTGAAGTTTATCTGAATTAGCATAAACATTTTTATACTCTCTAATTTTTTCTGAACCAATCAACCGCCACGTTTCTTTTCCTCTAACTAAAACAATCTTAACATATGAATACTTATTCATATGAAAACGAAGTTTAGATTTTAATAATCTAATCCCCTGAGCCGAAGCCATCACTAATCCCAAATCAGGAGTTAATAAATAATAAACCTTGTTAGCTTCACCAAAAGGTCGTTCATCCAAAACAAACGCTTCTGTTTGATAAAGATGGTAAGACATAAATAATATAGAATTTTATTCGATAATAACCTTAAAAGTAGAGCCACCAATTTGCACTTCCCCCACCCCTGTTTCAAGTTTGATTTGCTTAGTACCAGTTCCAGATTTTATTTCCTCAATAAAATTATTAACCAAGGTTTGCCCCAATTCATCAGTTACTATTTTTAAATTAATCATATCATCAGGATTTAGACCTTTCTTTTTTCTTTGTTCTTGAATATTTCGCACCAATTCACGCATCTCCCCTTCAGCTCGCAACTCTGGGGTAATTTTTTTATTCAAGTAAATATCACTATTAGGAAAATCTAAAGTTGGAACAATCGCCTCCCAGTCTTCCCCTTCCGGTTTACCTTCCTCTTTAACAAAAGATACCTGTTTAATATTTAATTCACTACTAATAATTTTAATCACCGAATCAGACAATTTCCAATCAGCACCAAGTCTAAGTTCAGACAAAGGCTGTCTAACTTTAAATTTCAAATTATCACGCAAAGCCAGAACTAACTCAACAACTTTTCGAGCCTTAATCATTTCCTCTATTATCTGAGAATCGTATTTCTCAACCACTGGCCAAGTATCCAAATGAACACTCTCTTTAATTCCTGCTGTCTTACGATAAATATCTTCAGCAATAAACGGCATAAAAGGAGCCATCACTTTAGCCAAAGAATTTAAAATAGAGCGCAATGTTACAATCGCCCAATTTCGGTCTTGTTCATCATTTGACTTAAAACGGTCTCTCGAACGTCGCAAATACCAATTTGATAAATCATCAATAAATTCATCAATCGGACGAACAGCTCGATCAAGTTCATATTTATCAGTTGCTTCTGTGACTCCATTTACCAATTCTCCAAAACGAGCAATAATCCAAACATCCAATACATTTTCGGAAACACCAGAATCAACAATATTTTCTTTAGTTGTGTACATCTCATAAAAAGAATACACATTGTTAAGACGCATTATTATCTTTCGATACACTTCAGCCACCCCTTTTTCAGAAAAATTCAAATCCTCAGCTCTCATCACAGGAGAAGAAAACAAATAAAAACGTAAAGCATCGGCTCCATATTTATCTACTAGATCCATTGGGTCAGGGTAATTCTTTAAACTCTTGGACATTTTCTGACCATCGTCGGCCAAAACCATACCATTGACCACGACATTTTTATAACTAGACTTTCCAAACATTGCCGTAGACAAAACCAACATAGAATAAAACCAACCACGAGTTTGATCTAATCCTTCAGCAATAAAATCAGCTGGGAAACCAATACCCTTTTCTGGGTCAAAAATATCTTTATTTTCAAAAGGATAATGAGCTTGAGCATATGGCATTGAACCCGATTCAAACCAACAATCAAAAACATCAGGTACTCTTTTCATCTCTCTCCCACAATTACAAGCAAAAGTAACCTCATCAATATAAGGACGATGAAAATCTAGTTCATAATTGGCGTTATGGGGCAAAAACTTAAAGGCCAATTCTTTAACTTCCGCATTTTGGAAACTACCACCCCAATCACTCTTTTTTTCTACCTCTTTTTCGTTCAAGCCATAACCCGCAGACATCATAAAAAACAAAGGCAAACTATGACTAACAATCAAAATATTTTTACCTTGATATTTTTCATTCAATTCATACAAAACTTCACCCACTCGTTTTTTAACATCTAAACAAGACTCGCCACCTTCATGTCCATACAACAATTTTTCATGTTTAGATTTAAAATTTTTATTGAAATCCAACCACTTACCACCATTAGCCTTCCCAGCATTATATTCACGCAAACGAGCATCAAAAATAATCTGACTTTTATCAAAACCAATCGTTTCAGCCACCAACTCAGCTGTTTCTTTGGTTCGAACAAAATCCGAAGAAACAATAAAATCAATCTTAGCAGTTTTTAATTTTTCAGCTGAAACAGAAACTTGTTCCTTTCCTAGTTCAGTTAAATGATAATCTCCGCCAATCTGAGAATCAATAACATCTGTTAAATTATTTTCTGATTCACCGTGTCGCATTAATAAATAATTATTACCGTTATCTTGTTGGTTATTTTTTATTTCTTCAACGCTAGCCACAACTTTTATTTTTTGACATTCCGAACAACGCCACACCGGAATTGGCGAACCCCAAAAACGAGTTCTCGAAATAGCCCAATCTCTCGCCCCCTCCAACCATTTACCAAACCTCCCCTCTTTGATATGTTCTGGAACCCAAGTAATCGTCTTATTATTAGCCACCAAATCATCTCTAAATTTGGTTACTTCCACAAACCACGAAGAAGTCGCATAATTTAATAAAGGAGTTTGACAACGATAACAATGGGGATAAGAGTGAATTATTTTTTCTTTCGCAAAAAGAGTCCCCTGTCCAGCCAAATATTTAATAATTTCAATATCAATTTTCTGATGATCGTCTTTTGGTTTAACTGTCTGTCCAGCAAAATCAATTACTTCTGGTTTAAAAGTTCCATTCATAAAAACATGCTGAATAAACGGCAAATCTTCTAGAAGAGCGAGTTGATAATCATCCTCACCAAAAGCTGGGGCAATATGAACCACTCCTGTACCATCTTCTGTTGTCACAAAATCAGCTCCATAAATCTTCCAGCCGTTTTCTTTGTTCTTTATCTCTGGATCATTTACATAATAATCAAAAACCGGTTTGTATTTTTTACCAATCAAATCTTTTCCCTTAACTTCTCCAATAATTTCAAAATCTTCTTTAAAATATTTTTCTAATCGTGATTTAGCTAAAATAAAAATAGAACCATTTTGTTTAACCTTAACATATTCAATTTCTGGATTAATCGCCAAAGCAACATTACCTGGCAAAGTCCAAGGAGTGGTCGTCCAAGCTAAAACAAAAATTAGGGCTTGCCCTAAGTCTGTCGAAGGGTCATCAACTAATTCAAATTTTACTGTCACCGAAATATCGGTAATATCCCGATAACCTTGATTGACTTCAAAATTGGATAGGGTTGTCTCGCAACGAGGACAAATCTGCATAGATTTATAACCCTCATAAATAAGACCTTTGTCGTAAAGATTTTTAAAAATCTGCATCACCGATTCAGAAAAATACCAATCCATCGTTCGGTAATCATTTTCCATATCAACAAACCGTCCCAAACGAGGTACTATTCGTTTCCAGTCAGCCACATACTCTTGAACCATTTCACGAGCTCGACTATTAAATTTTTCAATTCCATAACTCTCAATATCTTTCTTTGATTTTAAACCAAGTTCGTTTTCTACCAAATTTTCTGCCGGCAAACCATGACAATCCCAACCCCAACGACGACGAACAAACCGCCCTTTCATAGTTTGATAACGAGGAAAAACATCTTTCATGTTTCCCCCAACAATATGTCCATAATGAGGTGTCCCAGTCGCAAAAGGTGGTCCATCATAAAAAACATATTCCTTACCGTTTTTTGTTTGCTCTAATGATTTCTCAAAAATCGTGTTGACTTGCCAAAAAGCCAGTATTTCCTCCTCTTTTAGAGAAACATCAGACTTGACCTCCTTGCCCGCCGAAGCTTTAGCTGAGGAGGAACTTAAATTCCTTTTATTAGGGTTTTTTTCTGTCATTAGTAAATATTAGCTTATTATCCAAAAAAACAAAAGCCCACAAGGATTTTTGACTCCACTAAGCTTTGTATTCGATATTTTACCACCGTAGTTGTTGACAGTATTTTGTTAGTGTATATACTTAATATGTGGTCAAAAGCCATCCTCGCCTATTAGGATAATTAGGATCGTATTTATGCCTCCGCCCTTATGGGCGGAGTGTTGTTTTATAAGAGACATTTTTATACATTAACAGATCCTTAAGTGTTTTAGCGGGTATATATTTATGAGCAACTTCTTCCAATTCTGTGCTCATACTCCTTCTTGTACAGACAATGACTACTTTTTTACCTAACGATTTTAAATATTTAAGCAAGCCACCAAAATCACTGTCACCAGAAAAAAGCATAACTGTATCGTAATTTTCCACTTCTCGGATTAGATCCATGGTGATTTCCACATCAAAATTACACTTTGGGAATTTGCCCAAAAATTTCCCCTCGTCGTCGTAGTGAGGAATCATTTTAATTTCTTTTGTTGAGACCTTAAAACCGTTTTTACGAGCTTTATTAATTCGGAAAATAGAATCGCGATGTTTTTTGTTGTTTTCGTGATTAATATCAAATTTCAAATTTTGACCGAAATAACCATAGTAAAATTTTTTAACAACTGGATTAACCCAATCACAAACTTTAGCTAATTTACTTATATCGATTTCCTGACATAAACGAAATTTATTTTCTTCCGGCCAAAATTCTTTGGCCCAAGGTCGAACATTACCAAAATCAATAAGAGTATAAACCCGACCATATTCTTGCAAATTAAAAAAATAATATTCTGTTTTAAGCTGACCCATTTTCATATTAGATAAATGTAGTATACCAAACAAACAGATAGAACAAAAAACACATGAGTGCTTTTTTTGTAAATTATTTATTCAGAAAAGTTTCAATCACACTTTATTGGAGTGCGATGTTTGAATACCCCGTCGGTTCACCGCGGGGATGAGGACACGCGGTGTGTTTTGTATGGCCTGGTGGGCCATACCTATTCCAAAAAAACAGCCACGGTATTTTGTGACTAATACCCCATCCGCTCTGCGGTGGGGATAGGACACAAAATCTGTTTTATTTGACTAAATAGTTTTTAGCGGCAAAATCATATTGCTCAATAAATATATTTTTAAAAGGTACTATTGAGTTTAATTCGTAAAAAACCAAAGTCGCCGAACGATACTCCTCTTCTTTAATACTTCTATAAGAAAGAGGGGCATATCCATAAGCCAAAAGTAAAGCATTAGCCAAAAGTCTTCCTGTTCGCTTATTCCCATCTTCAAATGGTTGAAGGTAGCTAATACCTAAAATAGCGATTAGAGCTTTACTATAGGCAGTTTCAACTCTATTAATTGTCTCAATCAAAATATCTAACTGTTCTCTAATCTGGTGTTCATTATCAAGCGGTTGATAAACTGACCCTGTAATACCTACCACCCCATGACGAAAACCCTTTCCAATATCAAGATCTTTTACCATTATTTCATGTAATTTTTCAATATAGGGGCGAGTTAGTATTTTAAAAGAAGCGGAATTATTGTGGACAAAAGTAAAAGCCTCTTTGTGATTAAGAATCATTTGTTTTTCATTCTGGGTGTGTCCGAGAGCTTCTTTATTTTCTAAAATTAGTTTTTCAGTATCAAGGAGAGTATAAGTATTACCTTCAATCTTAGAAGACTTCCACGACAACTCAATTATTAATCTCTCTAGTTCTTTTTTCTCTATAGTAGGAGAGGCATTTTTAATACGGCAGTAATATTCAGCTGTCGCAACTTCTAATTTTTCTAATTCTTGAGCGGAAAAAATAATATCAGGAATTGCTGAAAAAAGATTTTGATTATAACAATTTTGACCGTAACGACGATCTGGTTCAATCGCACAATATTCAGTAGCCTCAATATCAGAAAATAGCCGACCAAGAGTACTTATTTCATAAGAGGAAGACCGGCCCAAGCCATCTTTTAAAATAAGTTTTTTTGAAACCATTCCAGAAAGAGCTCGTTTAACGGTTACAAGCGAGATGTCATCACCTGTCCCCACAAATTCCTCATGAATTTTTGAAGAAGACAGATTATTCTGACGAAGTAGTATTTTTATTATTTTTTGTTCTCTTGAAGAAATATCCATATTTTTCGTATCAAAATGATACGATTATATTAGCACTATGATACGATTAAAGCAATTTACTATTGTGGGTAACTATAACCTCTTTTACACGATATCTTTTCTCTTTCTCCGATAACTCTGACGACCGTCAGAGTTATCGGAATTTTATCATTATCACTCTCCATAGAGATCTAAATTCACTTGGAGGCCTTGCCTCCAAGTGAATTTAGAGGCAAAATAGACTCGAAAAAGAGGAAAAAAGCAAACAAATTAGCACAGTTGAATATTCGATATTTTACCCTTTATCTTAGCCCTCTTTTGCCTGAACGGCTCAACGGGTTGAGCCGTTCAATTTTAATCAATATTAAGGTGAAAATTCGATTTTGAAATACAATAAATTAATTATCGGAAGGAAGGACCTTCCGATAATAGTGTCATACCGGCGGCGGCCGGTATCCAGAGTTTAACAACAAAATACAAATTGGAATATTGCCAGAGTTCAGTTGTTCCACCCTGGACCCCGTTCTGCAACGGGGTGACACAATACAGGCGATATAACAACACAGAGATAGTGT
>Ga0075530_1000574_pt1 | contig 17454 bp, 16 predicted proteins | sample NGEPerD_2_FD_75101 | JGI IMG/M metagenome (GOLD analysis project Ga0075530, IMG submission 75101) | Arctic peat soil microbial communities from the Barrow Environmental Observatory site, Barrow, Alaska, USA - NGEE PermafrostL1-D | ecosystem: Environmental > Terrestrial > Soil > Wetlands > Peat ... | reverse complement strand
TCGCCCGGCCGAACCGACTGATCGTGTAATTTGTAAGCATTATAGGGAACAAAGAGCTCACGCTTGCCCTTCAGAACCCAATCATACTGATTCGGAGCGCCGTTATACATATCCTTCTGATCGACCGCGCGCAGAGACGAGGAATTTGGTAAATCCGTCTCGTAGGCGAGATTCGGTGACCGCCTCAGGCGCCGGGAGCCAGAATCATAAAGCCACGCCAAGCGAGGCGAGCGCACCTGATCCAGTGTTTCGTGCACAAGCGTGATGGTGCCAGCCAGCGTAGAGGGCGAAATCGTATCGGTCTTGAGATAGAAAATCTTGTTGTCGATATCAGCAAGCTCTGTACCCCTCTTGCTGTAGGCAAAATAATAATCGTATTGATTGACGACCGGGTTGTAGGAGCCGTCCACCTGAGGCGTGGCGGAAGCGCTGCGAAATGACACCTCTTCACCGCGGTAACGCAGAATGTGATTCCACATAACTTCTAGCCCATTCTCAGGTATCGGGAACGGACTGGTCATGATGGTGTTGCGCACACCATTCCCATTATCGAGCACTTCTGCGCTCAGAGCATTCTCATAGAACTTGTCATACACATGCTCCGGAAACGCGGCGGTACGGCGGGTCGAGTATACCGGCATGAAAAAATTCGGGCTATATTGGGCCAACATCCTGAGCGCGCCATCAGAAAGCCTGTCTTTATAAAGATGCATGTTGTCCGCCGTGATCACGAACAGCGCCTCGTCCTGAGGAAACGGATCCACTTCAATCTCACCTTTACGGCCGTTGGCAGGCGGCTCAGTCAACCCGCCGGTCCACTCGGGAATGCTACCCGAAGCGTTGGCTCCGCGCTCGGCACCGACCGGCGTCAGATCCTGTTTTAGCCGTTCCGCTTCAGCTATCGACAGCACTGCAACGCATGCAACAAAATGGCTCCGCATTCCTAACACCTCCAGACAATCCACAAAACCCAAAATCAGGGGTGCTTTTTGCCAAATTCAAACGCCCGTTTCAAGCGATTGTTTGTGTTTTATTGTCACTCGATCGCAGAACGGAAGAGGTAAAGAAATCTACACGCTGAAATGTTATGATGGTGGATTATTTTATTCGGCTGGTTTCCGACGAACATCCTCGGCGGGATCTTTGCTGCAGGGCGTTTTTCAGAGACTCCGAAAATGCACAGCAGGCACTATTAATGGCATCTCAATGGTATTCGCTGGTTTCACAAAAGCTGTTTCTTGCAAGGACGCTTCTTGAAACACCGACGGAGACAGCTGATACCGGCAACCCGGCTCTTACTCCTGTGCAGAAATTGCAATATGAAGCGGCTACCCAAGGCTCTATCGAGCTTCTGCTAAGAGCAAGGCGGCTCCTACTGGTGATGATTGCCCGGTTCTACCAGAAGCGCTCGGAGGAGCCTTCATCTCTGGAGGAACTTGCAAGCCTGATTGGCGAGCAAACCACTGAAACCGGCCAACTGAGAACCCTTGAGCAGGAGGCGGGAAGCTGGTGGAACTGTCTTGACCAGCTCGAAACCGCGCAGAGCAGGCCCGCCGCGACACGGAAAACGGTTAATGCGGAAAATATCATTGCCGTATCTGCCGAATCCGGTCCAGACCGCTCCGCGCAATCGCTTATGAAGACTCTGAACGCTATAAAAAAGTTTGCCGACAACCTGGAAGAACAACACGGCGAGTGGTAATCACACCGGCCCACTGCTTCCGGTTTTCAATATTAAAAGGTTAATGAAATGTCACCATCGTTTTTCGAAATTGTACAATTAAGCAACGGCGACTATGCCCTGCGACGCATCGACGACGACAGTGCCCCACTGGTCAGGGTTTCGTTTTCAACGGAAGCCCGCGAAATGATGGAAGACCGGGAGATGTCGGTCGCCAAGGCAATGATTGCTGCCGGAATAGAAGCCGCTGGAAGTGTTACGCACGATATTGACTGGGACGATGACGAGCTGGACGTTTCAGACGCTCAGCCCGCTTACACTCTGCACTGACAGCGACACTCAGCGTTGCCTGAGTACCACGCCGTGGCTGTTGCCTTCCGCCGCCGCTTTCTGCAGGGAATCAAAGGCTGTTTTTCCCAGTTTACGCGTCCACATGACCACTGCGTGACAAGTACCCGCGCTCAAAGCTCTTTCCGCGAGCTGACGAGCCGGGTATTCAGCAGTGGAGCGCAAAACCAGAAGCTCACCAGCGACGATACCGTGCATCTTCTGCCACTTACTCACCAGCGCCTGGGGAGGATCAATCCACGCCAGCCAGCGTTTTTCCTGGTTGAGTTGAGTCAGCATTGGTAGCAATAGCTGAAAGTTTTCCACCTGCCCTTCTGGCAAAATGATCTCTGTGACGTTGCCTACCGGAGTGGTGTCCCCGACATCCGGCTTATGCCGTGCGCGAATGACGGTACGCTGTTTCCGGGCGGTGTACTCCGGCGCCGGGCTAGGTAGACAAGGTGAGCAAGGCAAAATACCTTGCTGCCACGCCATGTTCTGATTGAAGCTAAGCTGTTCCATAATTCACCCGTTTTTCAATGTGCCTGTGGATATACCAGCCCGGTCAGTGCAGATCAGAACGCCGGATAACACCTACACCCAGCCCTTCAATGAACAGCTCCTGCTCCTTCAGATCGACTTCTATCGGCGCAAACTCTTCGTTTTCGGCAATCAGATAGACCTTCGAGCCTTCTTTCCGGAAGCGCTTCACCGTCACTTCGTCACCCACTCTGGCCACGACGATTTGGCCGTTATGAACATCCTGAGTGCTGTGTACTGCCAGAAGATCGCCGTCAAGAATGCCGATGTTCTTCATGCTCATTCCCCTGACCCGAAGCAGGTAGTCGGCTGAAGGCGAGAAGAAGTCAGGCTTCAGCGTGCAATGATCCTCAATATGCTCCTGAGCCAGAATCGGACTGCCCGCAGCCACCTGTCCAATAACCGGTAGCCCCGGATCTTCAGCAACGTCTGGCAAGCGAATACCGCGACTGGTACCCGGCACCATTTCGATAGCACCTTTGCGCGCCAAAGCACGCAGATGCTCTTCAGCGGCGTTCGCCGAACGGAACCCCAGCTCCGCAGCGATTTCTGCGCGAGTGGGTGGATAGCCGGTTTCATCCACGGATCGGCGAATAATATCCAGTACCTGAGTCTGTCTTGCTGTCAGCTTCATTGTTGCGCTGCTCCGCTTGCTGCATGCAGAACTTATACATGCTGGGCCTGTTATCTGCCGGCGTATACAGTGCGCCAGACATCCTGTTTGTTTATACAGTGTTTTGACTATATACAGTGTTTTATCCAGTGTAAAGTCAGGCGGCTTATTATCTTGCAACCCCTTAATCACCGCCGCTGCAGGAGTGTGATATGGTGAAAAGATCTTATATTTATCATCAGTGCGTCATATGAACCAAGCCATCCCTTGCAAGATGCCAGACATACTCAACACCACTGACGGGAGAGAGCGCCGTGTGGGAGTGGAAATTGAATTATCAGGGCTCGGCTACGAGCAGCTTGTAACCTTGGTTGGAGAACTGCTTGGCGGAAAAGCGGTCCTTGAGTCCCGCTATGTGAGCAAGCTTGAGACACCTATGGGGCGCTTTGTTATCGAACTGGATTCGGATCCGGTGAAGGATCTGGACCTCACGGATGAGAGAGTGCCCGAGGCACTCCGTGAGCTCGGCGGGCAAGCTATGGAAGTCATCGATGCAGCAGCCGAGCGCATTGTGCCGCTGGAGGTTGTGAGCCCACCTATGCCGTTTTCAGAACTGCAGCGGATTGAGACTCTTGTCAAAGAGCTACGCGAGGCTGGCGCACTGGGTAGCCGGGAAGCTATTTATTTTGCGTTCAGCTTGCAGTTGAATCCTGAACTGCCCGACCTTAAACCAACAACACTGGTTCGCTACTTTCAGGCCTTCGCCGTTCTTTATGACTGGCTCAAAGCCCGCCATCAGCTGGATATCAGCAGGAAGTTCACACCCTACATTGAACCCTGGAGCAGCCGTTACACCGATCTGCTGATAACTGAGGGCTATGCACCTGACCAGCATCAGATGATGGTGGATTATCTGGAATCGAACCCTACGCGCAACCGAGCTCTGGACCTTCTGCCGTTGTTTGCCCACCTGGACAAACCGCTTCTCGACCAGTACGTGAAAGACCCACGCATTAAAAGCAGGCCCACGCTTCACTACCGGTTACCGGACTGCGACATAGATAATCCGGAATGGAACTTCTCCAACGTGTGGAATGACTGGGTGGTAGTTGAGCAGATCGCCAACAATGCGGACGACCTTGCCGAACTTCGGGTTTTATTCCGTGAAAGCCGTAAAATCAGCCTGCGCAATCTGACTCAGAGTTGGCAGGACACTTCAGCAAACTGGTTGCACAGCAACGGCTATGTCTGAACAGGCTCCTACCGAAGACAACCTGCCCGGCCTGACCATTGGCATCAGCGGTCCTGCCCGCAGGCGTGTTGCACAAAGGCTGATCAGCTTTAGTCTCAGGCTGCAGGGTGCGCGTACCTATTACATAAGACCCGGTGCCCGGGTGGACGTTTCGCTGCTGGACGGATTGGTGCTCTCAGGTGGCACGCATGTTCATCCGGGACGTTATGGCCAGGAACCTCAGGTGAGTGCCCGTTACGATCATGCCCGGGATACAACCGACTATCTCCTGTTGAAACAGGCAGAATCTGTCGGGATTCCCGTGCTCGGCATCTGCCGTGGCGCGCAGCTTATCAACATATTTCACGGTGGCTCGCTGTGCCAGAACGTAACACCCCTCAGGGTGAATACCCGGCACAGGCCACTGCTGTTGCCCATGCAGACCGTTCGACTTGTGAACACCAGCCGTCTGGGACAGCTTATGCGTGCCCCGGTAATCGGCGCCAACCGGATACACAGCCAGGCCATAAAGCGCTTGGGCAAAAATCTTCAGGTGACAGCCGTAGATAATGATCTTTTCGTCCAGGCCATCGAAAGCACCCAGGGCCAATGGCTTATGGGACTGCAATGGCATCCGGAATACCTGCTTTACCACAGTAGACATCGGCGGATTTTCCACGAGTTCGTGCAGGCGGCCCTGTCATTCAAATTAGCGCGGCTGAAGCAAGAGGCGCCGACACAATCTCAAGTGTCGGCGAACGGGAAATCAACGCATCTGTGAACGCAACGTTTGAACTGGACTGAACTCAGAAGTCCCGGGTGTAGAAGATATCCAGAGAGGCTGCCAACCCGCTGGCAGCCTCAAGATAAAAGTACCTGCCCAGATCGTAACGCAGAGCCACGGTACTGACAGGCTCAAAGATACCCACTCCGTAGCGGATACTAAGGTCATCACTCAGGTAACCGCTGGCGACAACCGACGTCTGGTCTCCACTGCCCTCAGCCTCCAGCGTTAACTGGCGAATACCGAAACCTTCTCCGATCTGGCCGGTTACCTTGTTTACCTGGGTCAGCCCGAGCGAGATAGTGGCGCGGCTCATCTGCCCGTCATCACTTTGCCCCCTGGGCGCCCGGCCAAGAATCACGTAGGACAAAGCATCTGCCTGTGGCATATCCGGGCTGGAGAACACTTCGGTGGTGGGGGACTGAACCGGGCCACTCAGGCGAATCCCAGCCACCACCGTGTCCACCTGCCTCACTGCTTCAATATCCAGATACGGCTGAACCAGGCTGCCGACAAATAGCAGCCGTGCGCGCCGCAACTCAAGCTCCTGGCCATAAGCTTCGTATTGACCGTTCACCAACTGCAGGGTGCCCCGGGTATCCATGTCGTTACCAATCCTCAGAGAGCCCTCAAGATCACCCGTCACGCCGAACGCGACAAAGCTCACCCGGTCCTCGCCTACTACAACGGTTACATCCATATCCAGAGACCGGATAAGTGGCTCTTTCTGCTCTACTCCGACAATCACCTCATCTTCGGACACAGAAACAGCCTGCTCCGGCAGCCCCTCTATTTCAATATCACCCCGAGGCACCTCAATCCGGCCTTCCACACGCAACGCACCTTCACGGAATGCTATGGTCAGGTCCGGCGCCACTTCCAGATGGGCATAGGGCTCCAGACTGAAGGGTAACCTGTCACCGGTAATGCGAATCTCACCACCGGGTGCGTCCTGCCAGTCGACCTCGCCCCGAATAAGGGCCTCGCTGCGAGCATTGCTGCTAATCCGGCCACGAATGTCTGCGGAATAGCCGTCGAGCTCGACGCTGATAACCACTTCTTCCATGGGTAAAGGCAGGCGAGGATCGACAACCCGCCCGTTGGTTAACGCCACTTCCCCACGCACTGCAGGCTTCATCAGCGGTCCTGAGATAGTGCCCTCGCCGTTCACCTCTCCGGCCACCTCTTCAAGCCCGGTAAACAAGCCCGCCAGGGCGATATCAAGGCCTTCCAGTTTAAACCGCCCCTCAACCGGACGGCCTTCGGCCATCGGATCCAGTGCCATATCCACCGAGAGCCTGCCAAGCTCCGGGCCGGACAACCGTACCGCAAGATTCGCCTTGTCGGGTTTGAGATCCAGTTCCGTAGTCAGGGTCTCGTAACTCAGGCTCTCCCACTCCCCATCCAAAAGCAGCTCAAATCTACCCTCACCGGCATCCAGTGCTATCCGGCCATCGGGGCCGCTATCGGTTGAGGTAAAGTCAATTTCGCCGCTAATGCTTGAATACCAGCGCAGCGTCTCTGGCAAAATTGGGGCCAGAGCGGCGGCAGGAAAATTGTCGATACGGTAGGCAATGCTGGGCACGGGCAGCAAGGTCTGCTCGTCTGCACAAACAGAACTTTGCTGCCAGCGCCAGCAGTGGGCCGCAAAACTGAGTTCGCCGTCTTCTCCGTACGTTAACCCGGTGGGAGATTCCAGCACCCAGCTCTGCTCCTGTCCGGGCACATCAATAACGCCCCGCGCAAGCGCACCTTGCCAACTTGTCCATGCCTCACTCGCAGAACCCTGAAAATCCAGCTGCACCCGGGCATCTTCGTGCTGAGCATCAATGGCAACCTCGTGATCGCCCTGGGTGCCCTGTGCCTTGACGGCAAGCGACTCAATAGTTTGCCCGGCGACCGTAATACCCTTGCTCTGCAGTTCGCTTTTAAGACGGAATCCGGAATCCAGCTGTGCATCCAGGCTCAGCGTGTCAACAACCAAAAGATCCTGCCAGCGCAGATCGACGGCACTGGCAGCCAGTTCACCACGGGGATCATCGGGAGTTCCGGCAAGCGCAAGCTGTAGTTCGGCCTTCCCGGCCAGGCCCGGCATAATCTTCTCGGGATCTGGCAGTTTGAGGTCCAGATTGGCCTGCAACTCCTTGCCCCAGCTACCGTTACCTTCCAGGCGGTTATCACCAATGACCAGCTTCAGCTCGGGGACAACCCAGTCTCCAGTCGACGTATCAATCCGGCCCGAAGCTACCGTCGGGCTGGACCGCCACTGGCCCTCCAGATCCCAACTGGCTTGCATTGCCGGGACCGGGCCATCGGTAAGCTTTCCTTCTGAAGTAACCTTGCCGCTGAGACTGGCCTCAAGAACCGGCACCCAGTAACCGGGGTTGAAACCTTCGAGTTCCAGAGCCGCCTGCCAGCTCAGCTGGCCCGAAAAATCCAGTGCCCCTTCACCAGTGAGGGAACCTGCACCTGTCACCGCCGAGAGTTCTGTTAGCCTGAGCTGGCTGGTATCGCCATCGATAGCGGTAGCCAACTCCGCGTTGCCTTGGGGGCCGTCCACTTCGGCAGTCAGGTTCGCTTTATAACGTCCGTCCCGCCATGACACATCTCCGTCCAACTTACGAAGCGCAACGGGCGGCTCACCCATCCCGGGAACGAGTGTATACCAGGGGAACTGCCGCAACTGTAACTTCGCCTCTGCACTGAGGCCTCCCTGCCATTGCGTATTACCGGTGACGACAACCGTTTGAGGTGACTTGTCTGCCTTGCCTTTCTCTGACTTGCCTGTCGCGGAAAGCACCAGCCGTATATCCCGGGCCTCAGCGGTTGTAATCAGGCCCGCAAGTGTCAGGTCAACCGGCCCTTCGGTGCCCGGAAGCGTGGCCTGTGCTTGCGTTTTAAATCCGCTCTTCAGACTGCCCTTGGCCTCAACAAACCAGTTTTTCAGCACCAGAGTTTCCGGCAGCGCTTCTGCAGCCCGGAACGTTTTGGAGGTAACTCGCAAGCGTGCTGGCAAGTTCGGCGCCAGCGGCTCTACTTTACCTTCCAACGCGGCGTCGAGATAACCGCGACTCTGGCCCGTGACCGCAAGGTCCCGCACGCTGCCTGAAAGCGCCAGATCCATTGTCCAGGTATCGCCATAGGGCGGCGGCAGTGTGGCGCTCACCTCAAGATTGACCGGCCAGTCCCGCCGTGTTTCCACTCGGCCAGAGGCCACTACGCTATAGTCGTCGAGCTGGTAGTGGACCCGCTCGAGTTTCCAGTCTGCCCCCGAACCACCCGCATCAAGCTCAAACCTGTCCCACACCTTGCTGCCATTGAAGGTAAATATGCCCAACCTTACATCGTTGACTCTCAGCCCCAGCGGTAACTCGAGCCCTGGCAGGCTGATGTCTTCGGCAGGGCCCTGCGCTTCTGAAGAAGGTTGCACGTTAACGTCCAACTGTTCCAGGTGCAGAGTTTCAAGGCAGAGTTGCAGGTCCAAAAGGCAGGAAGGCGACCAGTCTATGAGCGGGGATTCAACCGCCACATCAACACCGTATCCCCGCCACTGAAGGTGATCTGCCTGCCAGGTTCCAAACAGCGACCCGTTGTCGTTGACAACCTCGAGCCCGGGTATCTGTCCAATCACCCAGGCGGTTCCTGTCTCAGAGCGCAACGCCAGCAAGACAGCCGAAACCAGAACAACAGGCAAAAGCACGAGCAGCCCAAGAAGCAGAAGCAACCAGAACCGAATACGACCCGTTCGCTTGCGCTGAGGCTGTTTTGCGCTATCCGTTCTTTCGTGGTCATTATGAGTTTCGGTCACAGCTCCGGCCCCATCGAGAAGTGAACCCGCCACTCGCCACCAAGCTCAGGATTCAAGCCTTTGGCAATATCCAGCCGTAACGGCCCAAGCGGGCTGATCCAGCGAATACCGGCGCCTACGCCGGTGGCCAGAGGATCAAACAGATCGTTAATCGCGTTGCCATGGTCAACAAACAGTGCAGCACGCCACCTGTCCGCAAACTGGTACTGGTATTCAGCACTGCCCACCACCGTGTAACGGCCACCAACCGGAACGCCGTTATCATTCTCAGGTGATAACGTCTGGTAACCGTAACCGCGCACACTCTGGTCGCCGCCGGCGAAGAAGCGCAGAGAAGGCGGCACGTCTTCAAACCGGTTAGTCCCCACGCCTCCGAACTGAACGCGGGACAGAAATCGGTGCTTGCCGGCGAGTGTAAACAAGCCTTTGGCAACGGCGTTCACATGCAGGATATCCACGCTGGACAGAGCCGCCCTGTGAGAACCGCTCACATTAATCTGCAAACGGTAACCGCGGGACGGGTCCAGCGGTGAGTCTGCGTGCAGTTTGGAGTAACCGACGCCCGGGAGCAGCAGTGTACTTGTCCCTTTTTCATCATCACCAATATTGAAACGCTCGCCTTCCCAGCGTATTGACAACACCTGCAGCCAGCCATCATCCAACTGGTGCTGCCACTGCTGCCCGAACGTCAGCAGCTCGGACTCAACGTTCTCAATATCTTCGCGCTGATAACCTGCCGTAAACCGGATCAGGTCTGTCATAGGTGGGTCCAGCGGCAGCTCATACCAGGTACTCAGGTTTTGCCTGGGCCCAGAAATCTCTGTTTCAGCCCCGCGCTTGTGCCCCATCTGGTTGACCCAGTGCTCCCGCCAGGTGCCCCGAAAGCGCGGGCCGACATCCGTTGAAAAGCCGAGACCGGTGGCTAAGGAGCGGCGATCTCTGCGGGTCAGTCCGATGCGCACGGGAATCACCCTGTCTTTAGCGTTCCCCGGCACAGCATCTATGTCCACACCCGAGAAGTAGCCACTGCCGAGGAGACCGCTGTTTAGTTTTGCGATTTCATCTGCGTGGTAGGGGATGCCCGGCTCGAAGGTCACAAACTCGTGAAGAAGGCGGCTCTCAAACCAGTGCCCGTCTTCAAACGTGACGTCTCCCAGTTGATACCGGTCGCCACTCTCAAACACCAGAGTGATGTTTGCTGTCAGGGCTTCCGGATCAACCTCGAGGGTACGGGTAACTAGACGGCCATCAAAGTAGCCACGGCGCCGGGCCCGGGTCTGCAGGGTATTCCGGAGATAGGTGTAGTCACCGTGATTCAGAATATCGCCTTCGGCGGGGTGAACAGGCAGATTATCGGTAAAGCGCGAGTCCGATGCGGCAGCACCCCGGATCTCAACAGTTCGGGACTTGATTCGCACCGGGTCACCAGGCGTAACAGTCAGAATCAGCCGGGCGGTTTCTTCTGCGCCACCTTCTTCTACCTGCCAGTCCACAACCGGATTGTAATAACCCAGGGCCCGCAATGCCTTGCTGGCCTGGCTGACTGCAGTCGATGCATACCGACGAAGGTTATCGGCACTTCGGCCTTCCACCTCGCCAATGAATGCTTTGGCATTTTCCTGGAGCCCCGGATAGTCACCTTTAACACGGACTTCAACTTGCTGAGCCAGGCCCGGGGAAGACCACAGGAAAAGCAGCAGTCCCAGAAGCCGGATCTGGCTCGATTTCAAAATGTGATCAAGTGATAGCATCCGGCTGTTTCGGTGTTGGTCGTGATGGGATTGATGGGATTGATGGGATTGATAACAGCGATTATCACTCAAGCGTGAGAGTTTAATGTCAGACGGTCAAGTTAATCCGGGCCTGGACAAGTCGTCGGCCGGGTTCAAATACGCTAACCTGTTAAAAGATCTGCGACCGCTATTACACCACAGAGGACGGATACCAGCGAATGCTGAACATTAACCGCGAGAACCTCAAGTCCAGCCACCAGCTCACATGGTTCATCATCGACTTCCTGATGCTGGGCCTGCTCATTATCAACCTCGCGTTTATTATCTGGGACTCCGTCTATAACTTCGCCGCTATCCAGAACCTGCTGAAAGAGAACCTTCCGGCGTTTCAGGCGGCCTACCATCCGATACATGAAAACTTCATCCTGTACGACGCGATGTTCGTTGCGGTCTTCCTGTCAGAATTTTTTGTGCGCTGGGGCTATGCGATCAGGGCCAAAGTGTATGACCGCTGGTACTTCTATCCCTTTATCCACTGGTATGATGTGGTGAGCTGTATACCCGTAGGAAGCCTGCGATTCCTGAGAATCCTGCGGGTTATTTCCATTGTGTACCGCCTGCACCAGTACAAGATAATCGATGTGACCGGCACCGGAATTTACCGTTTCGTAAGCTTCTACTACGAAGCCTTCATGGAAGAACTTTCCGACCGCATCGTGGCCAAGGTACTGAGCGGCATTCAGCACGAAATAAAACTCGGTTCTCCACTGTTCGAGAAAATCCAGAACGATATCCTGTACCCGCGGCGCGACATGCTGTCCGGATGGATTTCCCAACGCGTCGCAGAGGCGGCGCAGGAAGGTTACGTACCCAATCGCGGGGCGCTGCGAGTTTACCTTGAAGACCGGGTTGATCATGCGCTCAAGCAGAACGTAGAACTTTCACGGCTGAAATACCTGCCGGTTGTGGGGTCAACCATCAAGGAAACCCTTGAGGACGCTGTCGGCGATATTGTGGCCAATGTTATCCAGCAGATTCTGGAAGACCTGGCTTCCGCCTCAAACCACGCGTTTATTGAAGACATTGTAAACGCCTTTATTCGCGGGCCCGGCGAAGCGGATATCAATCAAGGCCGCAACGAAGCACTGATCGCCCTGATCATTGAAGTTATTGATGCCATTAAAGGCCAGGTCAGGGTGAAGCGCTGGCGGGAGCAGCTTCCTTAGTCGCACAATCAAAGAGACATCAAATGGATGAGTTGCACTACCAGCCAGCGCGCTTCCGGCGCTGATATCGGGGCCCTACACGGCCGGGCCCAAACCGGTTGATAGCCGATGTTGGCAACTGGAAATGGCGCCCTCACGCCTGGAAACCCTGAAACAGGCGCGGGTCGGGCCGATTACTTGAGGATGCCGGCTTGGCAGGGTTTCAGGTGCCAAAGGGATTCTGAAATGCTTCAGGTAACAAATAAAAGCCCAGGATTTTCGGCAATAGGTATCATTCTCATTGCAATCCTTAAACATTCATCTATTATATTAGTTAACGATAGATGGGAGGTGAACCATGAGATACCAGAGTATTCTTGGCAACTGTAACGAAACAACCATTGGCAGCATGATCAAACAGTGCCCGGAAACATCGGCAGTGTTTCAGAGATACAGCCTTGATGTGAGCCATGACCACAGCAAAACCGTGCAAGAGGCTGCAGCCCATGCCGGCATAGCGGGGACGACTCTGTGCAGGCAACTCTTCGATGTTTGCATGGAGCACAAACCGCTGGAGGATATGGAAACAGACGCGCTACTTGAACTTCTGAGTACTGAATATGACGCGGCTCACCTTCAGCAACTGCCTGCACTGCATCGCCTGGCAAGAAAAATTGAGGCCGTGCATCGGGCCAGCCCAGACGTACCGCAGGGAATCACTCGCGCCGTAAAGCAGCTTGAGCAGACTCTGGCCGATCACATCAAGCGGGAAGAAGCCTATGTCCTTTCCCGCCTGGCCCGCCTGGAGCACGACCAGCCACCAAGGCCCGAAACGCCCATTGGCCAGATGAATGAGGAACACGATGTTATCAAGGCGCAACTTCGGGGGCTGAGAGAGTTGACCCAAAACTACAAAGCACCGGAAGCGGCCTGTCGCTCATGGCGCAGGCTGTATGATGAGCTTAAAAGCCTGGACTTCAGCCTGTCGGAACAGATCTATCTTGAGCGAGACATCCTGTTCCCGCGGTTTCAATTCTGAAGCTAAACTGGTACAGGGGGCGAATTGAATCAAGCGGATACAATCCCCCCGTTTAACCGCTTACTCATTCTCGGTAATGTAAGACTGATAAACGGTAATCGACGCGTTCAGGCTGTCCCGATAAGCTGCACCATACTGGTTGCCACCTGAGTCCGCTTCACGAATAGCGGCGTTATACTGCCGAAAACCCTGTTGTGCAAACGCCATAGCAGCAGGTACGCCGTCCCTTCCCGCTACAAAAGCAATACGATCCCACTCTTTGGTTCCTGCGTCTTTCATAATGCCCTTAATAGGTAATCAGGTTCATTTCAGCGGTTGATGTAACATCATCGGCGTACGCTCCTGCTCTACAATACCAACCCTGACAAGAAAATCACCAAATCGCTCCTGGCAATCACGTTCCTGCCGGTAAGCCCGGAACAGTGGGCGCAGTTCATTCAGAACGGTATCTGTATCGATGTTTTCCCGGTACAGCCTGTTCATGCGCTGGCCCGAAAAATCAGCTCCGAGATACAGATTGTATTTGCCCGTCAACGCGATCTCCCCCAGATATGGGCGGGCACAGCCGTTGGGGCAGCCAGTAATGCGTAAATTGATGGCATCGGGTTCCAACCCTTCTTCCGCCATGGTCTGTTCCACTCGGGTCACAAACTCCGGCAGGAAACGCTCGGCTTCGGCCATCGCCAGGCCGCAGGTTGGAAAAGCGACACAGGCCATGGAGTTCTGGCGTAACGGCGAACTGCGGTTGCCGGCATCCAACTTGTACTCCTCTACGATGGCATCCACTGCTGCCACCGTCTCTGGCGGTACGTTGGCGATAACCAGGTTCTGGTTGCAGGTGATGCGAAAGCTGCCATTGTGAATTTTCGCGATTTTGCGCAGCGCCGTTCTCAGCATCCCGTTTTCAGTATCCGCCACCCGGCCGGTAGAAATAAGCAGCGTCAGATGTTGATTGCCATCCTCGCCTTCAACCCAGCCAAACCGGTCGCCGTTGCGGCTCAGGCTGAATGAGCGCGGCTTTTCAAAGTCTTGCCCGTGGTATTCCGCAAAGCGTTCCCGAAACCAGTCCATACCATAGTCGTCGATGGTGTACTTGAAGCGGGCATGGGCGCGATTGGTGCGATCACCGAAATCCCGCTGAATGGCACAAATGGCCTCACAGGCATCGACAATCTGCTCTTTCGGCACATAACCCGCCATGGTGGCCAGGCGCGGATAGGTAGCCGGGTCGCCATAAGTCAGCCCCATTCCACCGCCAACTACCACGTTGAAGCCGCGGATATGGCCGTCTTCAACGATGGCAATCAGGCCGATATCGTTGGCGAACACGTCGCAGTCATTTTCCGGAGGAACCGCCAGCGCAAACGCTCACTAATCGCCAGAGACAACTCATGAATTTCTCCATGAAGCTGCGATTGATGAGGGTTAACGTTGCTGATCACGTTGCGGTTCACGTCTCCACAGGCACCGCGACTGTCCAGGCCCAGCCACTGGTCTGTGGTCAGAACACCGCCCGGCAAACGCAGGCGCACCATAAACTGGTACAGCGGCTCCAGCTTCTGGCGCCGGCGCTCGTCCCGCACCTCCCGGTTTAGCTGGCGCAAGTAATCTTCAGCTTGCTCGTGGCTCAGCCCACCCTGTTCAATGGCAATATCCCGCAATGCCTGATGCACATCGGGGGCCATTTTGTCGGCATCGCCACACACATACAGGCTGGCGCCCCGTTGCAGCCAAGCCCATACATCCGCGCTGTTCTCTTTCAGGCTATGCTGCACATAGCGTTTTTCTGCCTGATCCCTGGAGAAAGCCACATCCAGCCGCGTCAGCAAGCCATCACGACGCCACTTGAGCCATTCCGACTGATAGAGGAAATCACTGCGGAACCATTCTGGAAGGCCTGGCTGGAACTGATGGAATACAGCCTTGGGGGAAGCTTACGCGGAAGGTTTACCAGTTCCTGCGGTGCCAACGTTGCAATCGGCCAGGCCCGAACCAAGTCCAGAAGGTCCCGCCCTTCCGTCCAAGCCTTCAGTTCGCTGCTGTCAGCCACCAGGGCTTTGAGTGCATCCCCTGGGTTGTAGGAAAGCCCGGAGTCTTCTAGTGACAACTCAATGTGCCGCACTTCTTTATCAGAACCACGACCACTGAGCAGTTGGTTGGTCAAAATAACAGCCGCATACGGATTCTTGCGGTTAAAGGCTGAAGCCGGGGCCTGCTCTGCGCCTACCGTGGTGGCAGCCGCGGGCTGGCTAGCACCGGCTTCACTGGCAATGGTTTCCAGCACACGGTTAATCCAGTCCTCGGCCAGATCTTCATAATCCACATCACAATCCACCCGTTCGGCAAGAGCCGTTGCTCCCAGAGTGGCCAGCTTGCCGTCAAAATCCTGGCCGGTTTTGCAAAAGTGCTCATAACTGGAATCACCCAACGACAGAACGCTGTAACGCAGGCCCTCCAGCTTGGGTGCTTTCTTTCCATGGAGAAACTCATGGAAATCCAGGGCACTGTCCGGCGGATCGCCCTCCCCCTGCGTAGACGTCAACACCGCGAGGTACTGCTCTTTCTTCAGTTGCTTCGGTTTGTAGTCCGCCGTATCCACCACCTTGGCGGATACGCCTTTATCAGCAGCACGGGCAGCCATCTGTTGTGCGAGCTCTTCGGCATTACCGGTTTGCGAACCAAACAAAATCGTCAGTTCAGGGACTGCAGAGGCCGGCGCACTGGCGGCAGCAGCCGTGTTAGTGGTCGCGCTGGCAGAACCGCCTGAGCATTTGCCAGCGAGAAATCCAGCAAGCCAAAAAAGCTGTCCTTCATTCATATCAGTAAGAAGGTCTGCCAAACGCGCTTGCTGATTCCCCGAAAGAGGAGAGGAGTTCAGATCTGTCGTCATTTTGGATGATCCGTGTGGGCTGTAAATAGATGGCTGGTTCCAGGTACTCCTGAATGAAACCTGCACACACTCTAGAAACCACAAAATGAACGATAAAATGGAATAGACCGGACAAATAAATCGATAAATTCGATATAGAAGCTAGCTGGCTGATTTTAATGAATATTAAACATATTCCAAATAGCTCTAAATGAAATGACCTTAATCATTTCAGGGAATAACGGAATTATTTTAAGCTAGCGTCACTTATTTTCCATACCTTTCCATAGATAGGGAGCCGCTGAACATGCTCCTGCAAGGAGTATTCATAATGTCCCCGAGCACATCTCTCCACACCCATCAGGTGGTCGTTATCGGCGCCGGCGCCGCAGGCACCAGTGTCGCGGCCTCTCTGCTCCGCCAGAGGCCAGGCCTGGATGTAGCCATTGTTGAGCCCAGTGATGTTCACTATTATCAGCCGGCTTTCACACTTGTGGGTGGTGGGGCCTATTCCCTGGCGAAAACAGCACGGCCCCAAGCACAAACGCTTCCAAAAGGGGCACGCTGGATTGGGATAAAATAGAAGGCCTAAGGGAAACCCTCGGCCGTAACGGTGTATGCAGCAACTACGACCCTTCACTGGCAGAGTACACTTGGCAGTGCATTCGGCAATTCCGGGGCGGCAAAGCCTTTTTCACGCAACCACCCGCGCCCATCAAGTGCGCCGGCGCACCCCAAAAAATCGCCTACCTGGCGGCAGACTATTTCCGCAAAAAGCAGATATCCAGCCAGAGCGAATTAAGGTTTTACGCAGCTGGCGGCGCACTTTTCAGTGTTCCGGATTTTGTGAAGAACAGCCCGCTGGCCAATGCCGACGGCTGGGTAGATGTAGATCAGCACACTCTGCAACACGTTCGCTTTCCCAACGTATTCAGCTTGGGCGACAGCAGCTCTCTGCCCACCTCAAAAACAGCGGCGGCGGTACGTAAGCAGTCTCCCGTGGCGGTAGCCAATATTCTGGCCCAGCTTGCCGATGGTCAGCTGAAAGCAAGCTATGACGGCTACACCTCCTGCCCCATCGTGACCGGCTATGGCAAAGTGATGCTCGCGGAGTTCGTGTATGGCGGCAAGGTAACGCCCACACTGCCGCTGAGCCCTTTCAAAGAGTCCGCATTTTATTGGCAGGTGAAGAAGCGCGCCCTGCCTCCGTTCTACTTTGATTACATGCTCAAAGGCCGGGAGGGGGATATCGCCCATAAACCACGCGGCTGAAGCATGCTGGGCTCGGCGATTCAAACGCTTTACTTGCATACCGGGAATGAATGGGTGACTAATGAGACCTATTTCCCGGAACGGCGAGCAATCAACCCATGGATTACCGTACCTACCGCGACAAACTTCAGTCCAGGTTTCCCGATCCCGTACTGGCATTCAAACCGGATGAATACGAGGCTCGCCTCGCCTCCGTTCGTCGGGGGATGGTTGAAGCAGGGTTTGATCTGCTACTGCTGACCGACGCCGGAGAACTGTGTTATCTGACCGGATATACTACCTTCGAGGTCTCGGTTCAGTGCGTGCTGCTGGTCGCGACCGATCGAACAGTTCTGTTCGTGCCGGCCATCGA
>Ga0075530_1000573_pt1 | contig 17457 bp, 12 predicted proteins | sample NGEPerD_2_FD_75101 | JGI IMG/M metagenome (GOLD analysis project Ga0075530, IMG submission 75101) | Arctic peat soil microbial communities from the Barrow Environmental Observatory site, Barrow, Alaska, USA - NGEE PermafrostL1-D | ecosystem: Environmental > Terrestrial > Soil > Wetlands > Peat ... | reverse complement strand
CGCGGCGAGGAGTTCTGCAACGTCCGCCCGGAGGACGCCTCGAAGGTGGTGCGTAGCCGGGGTCGCTCGCAGCTGACGATCGACGAGGGGATCGCGCTGGTCACCCAGGTACCTCAGGTCCTGGAGAAGAACAAGTGCTTCATGCTCGCCGGGTCCCGTAGGCACGACCGACGGGTTCCCGCGTTGTGGATCAGCGAGCGGGCACCGAAGCTCGGCTGGTGCTGGGACGGCAACCCGCACACCTGGCTCGGCATGGCGTCTACCGGAGCACGCGTCGCGGGTTGACATCCGCGCCTCAGGACACTCCCGACCAGGTGGTGCCCGCCGGGTGCAGCTCGAGGCGCAGTACGTCGGGGCGGGCGTAGTGCCCGACCACGTCGAACTGGCGTCGGGCCTCGGCGAGCTCGGCCAGGTCGATGGTGGTGACGAGCATCCCCGACCGGTCGAAAAGCGGACCTTCGAGCACGGACCCGTCCGGTCCGATGATCGCCGTACCTCCGCGCGACATCAGGTCGTCCCGGTCGCCGTACATCGCGTCCGCCCCCGGCAGCGTCCTCGGTACGTCGGCACCTGTCAGGAACGAGTTGGTGCCGACCACGAAGACCCTTCCTTCCCTGGCGACGTGACGCAGCGTTGACAGCCAGGCCTCGCTGTCGTCCCAGGTCGGGGCGAGGAAGATGTCGACGCCCTGCTGCCACATCGCGGCGCGGGCCAGGGGCATCAGGTTCTCCCAGCAGATCAGCCCGCCGACGCGACCGAACGGTGTCGGCACGACGGTCAGTGTGGGGCCCACGCCGTTGCCCCAGACCGTGCGCTCCCCACCCGTGGGGACGAGCTTGCGGTGCAGCCCGGCGACCTGTCCCTGCGCGTCGAGGTAGACGAGGGCGTTGTAGACGGTCCCGGACGTGCTCCGCTCGGTGACGCCGACGGCGACCCAGACCCCGGCGTCGCGGGCCGCCTCACCGAGGCGCTCGGTCACGGGGCCGGGTACGTCCACCGCTTGGTCGTACAGGCGACCGTAGAGCCCGCGGTCCGCCCAGGCGTGCTGCCGCCAGACCCAGTCGGGATAGCCGGGGACGACGGCCTCCGGGAAGACCACCAGCCGGGCGCCCTGCTCCGCCGCTCGGGCGATGTCGGTGACCAGGCGGTCGACGGTGGCGTCGCGGTCCAGGAACACAGGAGTCGCCTGGACCGCCGCCACGGTCAGGCTGCCATGGCCGGTCATCGCGTGCCACGAACGACGAGCAGCTCGCAGGGACCGACGAAGCCGTCCGAGGTCTCGTACTGCCGCAGCTCGTCCTCCACCTCGGCCCACACGTCCTCGCGCTCCTGGTTGGGTACGCCGGCCAGCATCTGGTGCAGCGCCCCGAACGACTCACGCTCGAACCGAAGGCACTCCGCAGCCGACGCCAGCCGGAGGGGCGCGTCCAGGGCCTCCACCGCGACGTCGTCGAACCCCGCGGTGCGCAACGCATCCTCCACAACGCCGGGCGAACCCAGGCTGAAAGGCCCGGGCAGTCCCGGACCGGGTGCCGGAAGACCTGCCCGGCGCCGGATCACGCCCACCGGGCCTGCGAAGAACCCGTTGCGGTCGGCAGTGGAGTACACGACCGCCGACATGCGGCCCCCGTTCCGCAGCGCCGCGTGGAAGCCGGCCAGCGCTGCTGCCTGGTCGGGGAAGTAGATCAGCCCGAGGCGGGAGATCACCGAGTCGAAGTCACTTCCGACGGCCTTCCCGAGGCGTTCTCCGTCGGCCTCCACGGTGTCCAGCCTCAGGCCGAGCTCCGCTGCCTCCTTCGCGGCGTACGTCAGGATCTTCGGCGAGATGTCGGTGGCCACCACCGACCCTTCGGTGCCGACGCGTCGGGCCGCGGCGATGCTCTGACCGCCGGCGCCCGCGGCCACGTCGAGCACGCGGCCGCCCGGGCCGACCCCGGCGCCGGCCAGCATCAGCCCGGTGGCCTCGGCCAGCCAGGTCGTGAGCGTCGGGTCCCAGTTGTGCCAGGCCTCGGCGGCGTCCTCCCACTGCTGCCGGGTGGTGGTCTTGTACTGCAACGGGTCGAAGCTCATCAGGTCCTCCTCGGATGGATTCGGTGCTCTCACTCCTGGGGCGCCAGTTCCGGACGCGAAGACGGAAGATTCGATCTGGCGGATCGCCAGACCCACGCAGTCGCCAGACCCACGGCGCGACGTCAGAATGGGCCGATGGAGAGTGGCCCCGAAGAGAGCGGCCCGAAAGAGAGCGGCCAGGGTCGATGGCTGGTGGGACGCGACGACGCCTTCGCCCGCGTCTCGGATGCTGTCGACGCCGCGCGTCGGGGCAGCGGCGGCATCCTGCTGGTCAGTGGGGCCGCGGGCATGGGGAAGACCGCGCTGCTCAGGGCAGCGCTGGAACCTGTCTCCGATCTCACGATCACCTGGGGGACCTGCGTCGAGGGTGGGGGAGCTCCCGGCTTCTGGCCCTGGACCCAGGCGTTCAACGGGCTGGTGCGACAGGTGGGAGTGGAGCCGGCGCGAGCCCTGGCGGGCGACGACTGCGGGTGGGTGGCGACACTCGTCCCGGCTCTGGGGGAAGCAACGCCCGGCGAGCAGTCCGAGCGCGGCCGGATGCTGCTGCTCGACGCGGCGGTCGCCTGGTTGCAGGCCATCGGCACGAGTCGCCCGGTCGCGATCGTGCTGGACGACCTGCAGTGGGCCGACGAGTCCACGCTGATGCTGCTGGAGCTCCTGGTGCGCTCGCCACGTCCCGGGGCTGTCTGTGTCCTGGGCGCCTTCCGGCCCGACGAGGCGGCGCGCGGAGTGCAGGCACGCCTCGCCGCCCTGGTCGAGCACGCCGACCAGGTGGCGCTCACCGGCCTCGACCGGGGTGCGACCGGCCTGCTCGCTGAGGCGACGATGGGTAGGTCGCTCGAGCCGGAAGAGGTCGACCACCTGTTCCGGCGTGCGGGCGGGCACCCGTTCTTCACCCGTGAGCTGGCCAGGGCGCTGTCGGTCGCCCATCCGGCCGAGGAGGTGCCAGTCGCGGTGCGCGACGCGATCGAGCGCCGGGTTGGGCGCCTGACTGAGCGGACGCAGGGGCTCCTCCGGGTGGCGGCGGTGACGGGACGGACGCTGCTTCCCGATGTGCTCGCGGCTGTCTCGGGTCAATCGCCGGCCGAGGTCGAGGCCGCGGCGGCCGAAGCAGCCGCAGCGGTTCTGGTCCGGGACCGCGACGGCTTGCAGTTTGCGCACGACCTGTTCCGGGAGACCCTGGCCCTGCTCGTGGACGCCGCCGACCGGCCGGCACTGCACCGGGCGATCGGCGAGGCCCTCGCGGCGAGGGCCGAGCGCACGGACGTCGCGGCGGCGGAGATCGCCCGGCACTTTCGCTCAGGCGTAGCGGCGGGGACCCTGGCCGAGGTGGTGTCGTGGACGTTGCGGGCGGTGGACGCCGACGTCGCGACTCTCGCCCTGTCCGAGGCGGCCCAGCACCTCCGACGGCTGCGTCGAGCGGTGGCCGACGCTGGGCTGGCGCTCGAGCCCCCGGTCCTCGTCGAGGTGCTGCTGACCGAGGCCGATGTGCTCGCGCGCAGCGGTCGCACGGAGGAGGCTCGCGGACTGCTGCTGACGACGCGGACCACGGCCATCCGTGCCGGCGACAGTGTGGGGGTGGCGCGGGCAGCCTTGGCCACTGCCGGACTCGGCTCGCGGTTCGCCACCCGCCGCGACGAGGTGGTCGGCTGCCTCCGTGAGGCTCTCGACGCGCTGGGCGAGACGAGTCCGGAGCTACGGGCCAGGGTGACCGCGACTCTTGCCCGGGAGCTGACCCACTCCATTGCGGAGCAGCGCGACCTCGCTGGGCCGTTGAGCCGACGCGCACTCGAGCTGGGCCGCTCGACCGCGGACCCCGACGTGATCGCAGCCTGCCTGTTGGCACGCCACGACGTGCTGTGGACTGCCGGCCAGACCGCGCACCGGTCGGAGGTCACGGCCGAGCTGGTCGAGGTGGCGCACGCATCGGGTGACCGGGAACTGCTGGCGCAGGCCTTGCTGCTGCACGCCAACGTGCTCCTGGAGAGTGGACGAGCCGGATTCGAGCCGGTCCTCCGTGAGTGCCTCCAGGTGCTGGAGGAGCTCGGCGAGCCCAGGCACCGCTACACCGTCGAGACCCGTCGGGCGTGCGTCGCGCTGCTCCGCGGAAGTCTCGACGAGGCCTCCGCGCGGATCGACGAGGCCGTGGTCATCGGCGAGCGGATGCGTGAGCCAGACACCGGGAACGTGCGGATGTCGCAGCGGCTCGAGCTGGTCCGTGCCCGTGCCGACCCCGACGAGCTCCTGGCCTTCGCGGCACAGGCGGTCGAGCACTGGACCGGCGCTCCCGTGCACGCCCACGCGGTGGCCGCCGGCTTCAGTGCCCGTGCCGGCGACCTCCCGGCTGCGCGTCGTCACGTCGCGGCGGTGCGGGATCTCGGCACCTGGCGGGCGGACCGCTCCTACCTCTGGTCGGTGTTCGTGCGTGAGCTGGCGTACGCCGCCGTCCAGCTCGACGATCGCGACCTCTGCGCCGAGCTGCTCGCCCAGCTGGAGCCACTGGCCGGCACCTGCGGGGTCAACGGCGCACTCGTGGCCTTCGCCGGCTGCCACTCGCACACGGCCGGCAACCTCGCCGCAGCCCTCGGTGACGCCCATCTCGCCCGGCAGCTTCTGGAGGACGCCTGCGCGGTCTACGAACGACTTGGCGCCGCCCACCTGGCCGAGGCGCGAGCAGACCAGGCAGCGTGCGCCGGGGACAACGGGTCGGCCGCCGGCAGGGCGCTGCACTGGCACGGCGACACGTGGGAGGTCACCTTCGACGGCCGGACCGTGAGTGTGCGCGACTGCAAGGGCCTGCACGACATTGCGGCCCTCGTGCAGCGGCCCGGGACCGACGTACACGTCCTCGACCTGGTCGCCTCCCCGATCGCCTCCGGTGCGACGGGTCCTGTGCTCGACCGAACGGCCGCGGCTCAGTACCGGCGTCGCCTGACCCAGTTGTCCGAGGAGCGGGATTCGGTCACCCAGCTCGGGGACACCGCCGGTCTCGAGGCGATCGAGGCCGAGCACCGCGCGCTGGTCGCGGAGCTGAGAGTTGGCAGCGGGCTGGGGGGACGCGCACGCCAGTTCGCCAACCACCCCGCCGAGCGGGCCCGCAAGGCGGTGACCGCTCGGGTGCGTGACGCCGTACGGCGGCTCCAGGCAGCGCTGCCCGAGCTCGGCGCCCATCTCGACGAGCATGTGGTGACCGGGATCCGCTGTCGCTACACCGGCGAGCACCGCTGGCGGGTGGAGATCCCGAACGACGGACGGTGAGCACGCGCTGGTTCGCGGGCGCCGTGATCTGACCCACATCGGGTCCTCATTGACGATGACAGCGTTACTGTCACCATGAAGACCTCATCGCCCCGCATCGTGGGCCTGTGCCAGTACGCCCGTGAAGCCGATCCGAGAAGTTGGGAAAAACACATGGCAACAGAAGCGTTCGTCTACGACGCGCTCCGCACGCCCCGAGGCAGGGGAAAGAAGAACGGCAGCCTCCACGAGGTGAAGCCGGTCGACCTGATTGTCGGTCTTCTCGATGCGGTCAAGGACCGCAACCCCTCCCTGGACCTCAACCGGGTCGACGACGTCGTGCTCGGTGTCGTCTCGCCCGTCGGTGACCAGGGTGGTGACATCGCCAAGACGGCTGCGCTCGCCGCCGGCTACCCCGACACCGTGGCCGGCGTACAGCTCAACCGCTTCTGCGCCTCCGGCCTCGAGGCCGTCAACCATGCAGCGTCCCGCGTCCGCGGCGGCTTCGAGGACCTGATCCTCGCCGGCGGCGTGGAGTCGATGAGCCGGGTGGCCATGGGTAGCGACGGTGGGTCCTGGGCCATGGACCCGGCCACCGCGTTCGCCACCGACTTCGTACCTCAGGGCATCGGCGCCGACCTGATCGCCACCATCGAGGGCTTCTCTCGCGAGGACGTCGACACCTTCGCCGTGGAGTCCAACCACCGTGCGGCAAAGGCCTGGGCCGATGGCCGCTTCGCCGGCCAGATCGTGCCGGTCAAGGACAACACCGGAGCGACCGTGCTCGACCACGACGAGTTCATCAAGCCAGAGTCGACCGTGGAGGGGCTGGCCAGGCTCAAGCCTTCCTTCGCGGGTATCGGTGACCAGGCGGGCTTTGACTCGGTGGCCCTCGAGAAGTACCACTGGATCGAGAGGATCAACCACGTCCACCACGCCGGCAACAGCTCCGGCATCGTCGATGGCGCCGCACTGATGGTCATCGGCAACGAGCAGGTCGGCAAGGACCTCGGACTCACCCCGCGGGCCCGGATCATCGCCGCCGCGGTCTCCGGCGCCGACCCGACGATCATGTTGACCGGCCCGGCGCCGGCCAGTCGCAAGGCCCTCGCCAAGGCCGGTCTCGAGGTCAAGGACATCGACCTCTTCGAGATCAACGAGGCCTTCGCAGCCGTCGCCATGCGGTTCATGAAGGACATGGGGATCGACCCCGAGATCACCAACGTGAATGGCGGCTCGATCGCGATGGGTCACCCGCTTGGTGCCACCGGCGCGATGATCCTCGGCACGCTGATCGACGAACTCGAGCGGCGCGACCTCAAGCGCGGCCTTGCCACGCTGTGTGTCGGCGGCGGCATGGGCATCGCCACCATCGTTGAGCTCGTCTGACCCACTCTTCAACGGTGGTTGAGGAGCGAGGAACGAGCGTCTCGAAACCACCCCGATTCTCCCTAGGACTGACATGACCGACTCTGGAACTAACAACGGGGCAGTGAAGTACGACAAGGGTGACGACGGGATCGTCGTACTCACCCTCGATGACCCGACCTCGAGCACCAACACGATGAACGAGCTCTACAAGGAGTCCATGGCCAGCGCGATCGACAGGTTGTACGCCGAGAAGGAGGATGTCACCGGCGTAGTGATCACCTCCGCGAAGAAGACCTTCTTCGCCGGCGGCGACCTCAAGGCGATGCTGAAGGCCACTCCGGAGGACGCGCAGGCGATCTTCGAGACGGTCGAGAGCATCAAGGCCGACCTTCGTCGGCTGGAGCAGCTCGGCAAGCCCGTCGTGGCCGCCATCAACGGCGCGGCGCTGGGTGGTGGTCTCGAGATCGCTCTCGCCTGCCACCACCGCATCGTGGTCGACGACGACAAGGTGGAGCTCGGCCTGCCCGAGGTCACCCTCGGCCTTCTCCCCGGCGGTGGTGGAGTCACTCGCACGGTCCGCATGCTCGGTATCCAGTCCGCGCTGATGGACGTCCTGCTCCAGGGTCCGCGCTTCAAGCCGGCGCAGGCCAAGGAGAAGGGTCTCGTCGACGAGCTCGTGGCGAGCCGTGAGGACCTCCTGCCTGCCGCCAGGAAGTGGATCAAGGCCAACCAGGACGACGCCGCCGCGGCCAGCAACCCCTGGGACCGCGAGGGCTACAAGGTCCCCGGGGGCACCCCGTCCAGCCCGAGCCTCGCGGCGTTCCTGCCCGCGTTCCCGGCGATGCTGCGCAAGCAGACCAAGGGCGCCGTCTACCCGGCCACGCGCGCGAACATGGCGGCGGCCATCGAGGGCGCGCAGGTCGACTTCGACACCGCCAGCCGGATCGAGTCGCGCTACCTCGCCGAGCTGGTCACCGGGTCGAACAGCAAGAACATGATCCAGGCGTTCTTCTTCGACCTCTCCGCGATCAACGGCGGGTCGCTGCGTCCCGAGGGGATCGCGAAGTTCACGGCCACCAAGGTCGGCGTACTCGGTGCCGGGATGATGGGCGCCGGCATCGCGTACTCGTGTGCCCGCGCCGGGATGGAGGTCGTTCTCAAGGACGTCAGCCAGGAGTCGGCCGACAAGGGCAAGGCCTACAGCGAGAACATCCTGACCAAGGCTGTCGAGCGCGGGAAGATGGACGAGGCCAGGAAGGCCGAGATCCTCGACCGGATTACCGCGTCCACCGAACCGACCGACCTCAAGGGCTGCGACCTCGTGATCGAGGCGGTCTTCGAGGACCCGTCGCTCAAGGCACAGGTCTTCGGTGAGATCCAGGACATCGTCAACGCCGACGCGTTGCTGTGCTCGAACACCTCGACGCTCCCGATCACCGAGCTCGCCGAGGGCGTCAACCGGCCCGATGACTTTGTCGGGCTGCACTTCTTCTCACCCGTCGACAAGATGCCCCTCGTCGAGATCATCCGGGGCGCCAAGACCACTGACGCGTCGGTCGCCAAGGCCCTCGACGTGGTGACGGCGATCCGCAAGACCCCGATCGTGGTCAACGACAGCCGCGGCTTCTACACCAGCCGGGTCATCGGCACGATGGTCAACGAGGGTCTCGCCATGCTCGGCGAGGGCGTGCACCCCATGTCGGTGGAGCGGGCCGCGACCCAGGCCGGCTACCCGGTCGGGACGCTGCAGCTCTCCGACGAGCTCAACCTCGAGCTGATGGCCAAGATCTCGAAGGCCACCTTCGACGCGGCGGCTCGCGATGGCATCGACCTGCCCGACCACCCCGCCACCGAGGTCGTCGCCACGATGATCGCGGAGGGGCGTCCGGGCCGGCTGTGCGGAAAGGGCTTCTACGACTACGGCGAGAACGGGCGCCGCGGCTCCCTGTGGCCGGGTCTCAAGGATCTGTTCCCGTCCAACGACGAGCCGGCCGACATCGAGGACCTCAAGGACCGGTACCTGTTCATCGAGGCGCTCGAGACCGCGAAGTGCTTCGAGGAGGGCGTCATCGAGTCCGCGGCTGCGGCCAACATCGGCTCGATCATGGGCATCGGCTACCCGGCGCTGACCGGTGGCACCGCCCAGTTCATGCGGGGGTACGACGGCCACACCGGCCGAGGGCTGAAGGGTTTCGTCGCCCGGGCCGAGGAGCTCGCCGAGAAGTACGGCGACCGTTTTATCCCTACCGAGCACCTCAAGGAGATGGCGGAGAAGGGCGAGTCCTTCCCCGCCTGACCGTTCCGCCGAGACTGCGGACTGTCCGGAGAGAGAGAGCACCAGGCGGCGCATCTGCACGACGGATGCGCCGGTTGGTGCAATTCGGGCGGGGCTGTGGGCCAGTCCCTGTCGTTGTGGGGCGAAGTTTCGGTGTACAACGACCGGATTCCCCGGCCGACCGGTGAAACCAGCACTTGCTCAATTCGGACACGCGCAGTACCCCGGTCAGTGAGAATGGCTCGCGTGGACCAGGGCAGGCAGACGGGGCAGCGGCGGGTCGACGTCCGGGGGCTGTGGGTGCGGTTCGGGGCGGTGGCGGCCGTCCGCGGCATCGACCTGACCGCCGAGGCGGGCCGGGCGACGGCCCTGCTCGGGCGCAACGGAGCCGGCAAGTCGACCACGATGCGCGTCATCGCCGGCGTGATCCCGCCGACGGAGGGACTCGTCGAGGTCGACGGCACCGACGTCGGCCGGGACCCCCTCGCCGTCAAGCGACTGACCGGGTACTGCCCCGACGTGGGCGGCCTGGTGCCGCGAGCCACCCCCTGGGAGCACCTCCAGCTCGCGGCCCGGCTACGCCGGCTCGAGGACTGGGAGGACCGGGCGCGGGATCTCCTCGAGCGCTTCGAGCTCGGGGACGCGGCCCACCGGGTGACCTCCGGGTTCAGCCATGGCATGGGTCGCCGGCTCTCGGTCGTCCTCGCGACCTTCCACAACCCCTCGGTGCTCCTGCTCGACGAACCATTCGACGGTGTCGACCCGCTCGGTGTGGAGGCAACCCTCGAGGTGATCGCCGACGCTCGGGCCCGCGGGGCCGCCGTACTCGTCTCCACGCACCTGCGTGACCTCGCGATGCAGGCATGCGAGAGCGCCCTGGTCCTGCGCGGCGGGTCGAGCGTCGCCCGGCTGCCCGCGCACGAGCTCGTAGGTGAGGAGGGCGCCGGTGTCTACCGGGCTCTCCTGGACTGAGCTGCGCGCCAGCCGTCAGGACCTAGGCTCGCTGCTGGAGTTCCGCCGCTCGGGTCTCTCCCGCTCGTCGCGACTCCGGATGCGCATCTCCGGCGCGGTCGTGCTCGCCCTCACCGCCCTGGCCGTGGTTGGTCCGGCGTACCTCGGTGGCGGCTTCCCCCGCAAGGAGAGTGGTTCGCTGATCGCCCTGCTGCCCTCCCTGTGCCTGGGCTTCCTGGTTCTGACCGCGTTCACTGCCGTAGCGTCCGCCGGCGGCCGGGAGATCGTGCCTCGCGAGCAGGCGGTCGCGTTCCCCGTCTCCACCACCACCGACCACCTCGGGGCGATGTTGCTGGCCCCCCTGAACATCGCCTGGGTCGCCCAGGCCTGGGCCCTGCTCGGCATCACCTCCTACGCGCTCGGGCCCGACCGGCTGTGGGCCTACGAGCTCCCCGTCCTGCTGTGGGTGCTGGCCGCCACCTCGCTGGCCCAGGTGGCCGGCTGGGTCGCGGAGGGTGTACGCCGGGGGCCGCACGGCATCGCGGTCTTCCGGGTCGTGGTACTGCTGCTCGCCCTCGGGACCGTCGCGCTCGTGGTGACCGGCCGACTCGCCCCGGTGCTCGACCGGAGTCCGACCATTCGGATCCTCGAGATGGTCCTCGACGCCCAGGGTGGACGCTACGCCTCCCTGGGGATCGGTCTGGTGGTGCTTGTCCTAATCGCGATCGGGGCCGCCGTACTGGGTGCATTGCCGGCGCGGTGGGCGCTGCGCCGCCCGATGCGTGAGGAGCTACGCCTGGAGTCCGGACGTCACCCCTCCCGGCCCATGCCTCGGTCGGACTTCATGATGATGCTGCGCATCGACCGCGCGGCGGTGTGGCGCTCGGTACCTCTGCGCCGAGGACTGATGGTGCTGGCCCTGATGCCCGGCGCGGTGGCGCTGGCCGGCAACCTCGAGTGGCGGATGCTGACCGTGCTCCCGGGACTGGTGGCCTCCGGCGGGGCCCTGCTCTTCGGTGTCAACACCTGGTGTCTGGACGGCCGAGGAGCCCTGTGGCGTGACAGCCTGCCGGTCTCGCCGAGGACGGCCTTCGCCTCCAAGAGCGTCGTGCTGCTGGAGGTGCTGCTGTGCTCGGCCGCCGTGACGCTCGCCCTGGCCGCGCTGCGCGCCGGTCGCCCCACGGCTCCGGAGGTGACGGCGCTGATCTGCTCCACGCTCGTGGTCTCCACCCAGGTGGTGGCTGCGGGCATGCGCTGGAGCATTGCCCGGCCGTTCGCGGTCGACTTGCGCAGCGCCCGCGCCACGCCGGCACCCCCGGTGGTGATGGCCGGATACAGCGCCTGGCTGGCGTTGGCCACGACTCTGACCGGGCTGGTCTTCTACGGTCTGGCGCAGCTCGACGACGTCCGGTACGCCGTGGCCATCGCCGTCCTGCTGCTGATCTGGTCCGGTTGGCGGCTCGAGCGGGCCGCGCAGCGCTGGGACGACCCGGTGGTCCGGTCACGGGTCATCTCCGTAGTGGCGGGCGGCTAGACGGTATGGACACTCGGCCGTGACTTTCACCACCTCGACGGGGGCTCCGTGCGCGTCCTGCGCCTCGGCAGCGATCGGCGAAGGCACGTTGAGACATATAGACCACTTGGGAGTATTTCTGGCCCCAGGTTGCGCGGAATCGGCTTTGAGCCGACGGTGTGCCATGATCGGTGTTTGTTCCGATCAACCATTGTCGTAACTTACGGGGAGAAAAACTATGAAGAACGTACTAGTCGGATTCGTCGTCGTTCTTGCGGCGGCCTTCATGTCCATGGGCTTCATGTCAGCTGCTCACGCCTACCCGGACGTGCCGCCCAGCGGCGGTGACCAGGTGACGAGCCAGCCCGCGGCCGCCCCGAGCACGAGCTCGTCCCTGCCCGGCACCGGTGGCCCGAACGAGTCGGTGCTCATCGTCGCTGTGGTCCTGCTGGTCGCTGGTGGCGCCGCGCTGGTTGTCGCACGCCGTCGTCGTACCAACTGACCGGAAGCGATGCCAAGGTCTGCGGGGGGAGACGCGGGCCCAGGCCGGTCTCGTGGATCGGCCGCGACAGCGCCGAGACGCCTGATTCTGCGCATCGGTGCGGGTCTGGTCTGTGTGGTGGCCCTCGTCTTCACCTATCAGGCCGTTCGCACCGCGCTTGCGCTGCGAGAGGCGAGGTCTGAGTCCGCGCAGCTCAAGGACGACCTCCGAAGCGGCGACGCTGAGGGGGCCGTCGAGAGCATGCGCGGGATCGCCGCCGCGAGCCGCACTGCCCATGAGCACTCCGAGAACATCCTCTGGGATGCGACAGCGAAGGTGCCGTGGCTCGGCCACAACATCGAGGCCGTGCAGGTCGTCGCCGAGGTTCTCGACACCACGTCTGCCTCGGCTCTTCCGTCTGCGGTGAAGCTCTCCTCCGCCCTGACGGGGGACCGACTTCGCTCCGAGGAGGGCCGTTTCGACCTCGACGTGATCGGGCGGCTCTCCCCCCAGTTCGATGGTGTGGCCGAGCCTCTGCGGACCGCGGACCACGATCTGGGTGGGGTCGATCCACACGGACTGGTCTCACCCGTCCGGCGGTTGACGGTGGGCCTGACCGGGGAGGTGCAGGACCTGAGGTCGACGGTGGAGGCAGGCGCCGCTGTCACCCGTCTGATGCCGTCCATGTTGGGCGCCGACGGACCGCGCCAGTACTTGCTCGTCGTGCAGAACAACGCCGAGATCCGGTCGACGGGTGGGTTGCCAGGTTCATTGTCCATACTCCGTGCGAACAATGGCCGCCTGGAGCTCACCTCCCAGCGATCGGGCCTCGACTTCCACATCTTCCGCCGCCCGGTGCTGCCCCTGTCGGCCGGTGAGCGAGCGCTGTACGGCAAGAACCTCGGGGTCGACGTCCGCGACACCAACCTGACCCCTGACTTCCCGAGGTCGGCTGCGCTGATGAGCGCGATGCTCGAGAAGACCCACGGACAACGCGTCGACGGCGTGCTCTCGGTCGACCCGGTCGCGCTCTCGGAGGTGCTGCGCGCCATCGGACCGACCAAGGTCGACGGGGAGACCTTCGGGTCCGGGAACGTGGTCTCCAAGCTCCTCAACCTCGCCTATGAGCGGTTCGACAACCAGGAGCTCCAGAACGCCTACTTCTCCACGGCCGCGCGAGGCATCTTCGAGGCCTTCACCTCGGGCCACGTGAACCAGCAGGTGGCCGTGCGCAAGCTCGCGAAGGTCGCGAGCCAGCGCCGGCTGCTGGTGTGGAGCCGTCATGGCGATGAGCAGAAGTACATCGACGGAACCGCGATCTCCGGTGAGCTGCCCAATGACACCGGCGATGTTCCCAACGTGGGCATGTACCTCAACGACGGGACGGCGGGCAAGATCGAGTACTTCCTCGACTACACGGGTTCCCTGGAGTCCCTCGGCTGCAGCCGCGAGGGTGTGCAGAGGCTGGAGGCAGGGATGGTGCTGAGCTCCTCGGTCCCGCACGACGTCGGACGTCTGTCCCGGTGGGTGACCGGCTTCGGCGAGTACGCCCCGAAGGGGTCGATGCGGATGACCATGCGGGTCTACGCCCCGACAGGCGGAAAGGTGACCTCGCTCAGCGCGAACGGGGCCCGGATCAAGTTCGTGACGGTCGAGCACGATGGACGCCGGGTGGCCGTCGTACCCATGCTGATCCGGCCCGGTGAGGAGGTGCGGTTGTCGGCCTCGATCCAGACCCGCGCCGGGCAGCGCCAGGATCCGGTGCTGCAGTGGACGCCGGGGATGCGCTCCCAGGCCAGCGGGAAGACCGCCGCGAGCGCCTGCGCCTGATGGCGCTCCCACGCCCCGACGGCACGCCCGACGCCCTCGGTAGGGTCAGCCGCATGGACTTCTCCCCCTCGCCGCGGGCCGCGGAGCTCATCTCTCTGGTCTCCGGCTTCGTGACCGACGAGATCGAACCGGTGGCCGAGGAGTACCACCGCCAGGTCTCGGCCTCGGCTGCCACCGGCACGTGGGCCGAGTCCCAGATCCTGGGTGAGCTGCGGGCCAAGGCACGGGCCAAGGGGTTGTGGAACCTCTTCCTACCTCATCCGCACGGGGGGCACTACGCGAGCAAGTTCGGCACCCACGGGGGCGCGGGGCTCTCCAACTCCGACTACGCCCCGCTCGCCGAGCAGATGGGCCGCGCGACGTTCCTCGCGCCGTACGTCTTCAATTGCAACGCACCGGACACCGGCAACATGGAGGTGCTGCTGAAGTACGGCACCGACCAGCAGAAGGCCGAATGGCTCGAGCCCCTGCTGGACGGCCAGATCCGCTCCGCCTTCACGATGACCGAGCCAGGGGTCGCGTCTTCGGATGCCACCAACATGGAGGCGACCGCCGTCGTGGACGCCGACGAGGTCGTCATCAGCGGCCGCAAGTGGTGGTCGACCGGAGTCGGCCACCCCGACTGCAAGATCTTCGTCTTCATGGGGCTTTCGGATCCCGAAGCGGACCGACACAACCGCCACACGATGGTGCTCGTTCCCCGCGACGCCCCAGGGGTCAAGGTCGAGCGGTTGCTCTCGGCCATGAACGCCTACGACGAGCCGGTCGGCCACGGCGAGGTCAGCTTCGAGGACGTCCGGGTGCCGAAGGACAACATCCTGCTCGGCGAGGGCCGGGCCTTCGAGATCGCCCAGGGACGGCTGGGCCCGGGTCGGGTGCACCACTGCATGCGCCTGATCGGGCAGGCCGAGCTGGCCCTGGAGCTAGCCATCAAGCGCGGTCTGTCGCGCACGGCGTTCGGGAAGCCGCTCGTGAACCTCGGCGGCAACCGGGAGCGGATCGCCGACGCACGCATCGCCATCGACCAGGCCCGGCTGCTCGTGCTCAACGCCGCGTGGAAGCTCGACGTGGGCGGACCGCTGAATGCGCTCAGCGAGGTCAGCCAGATCAAGGTGATAGTGCCCAACGTGGCGCAGCAGGTCATTGACATGGCCATCCAGCTGCACGGCGGCGGCGGGTTGTCGGGCGACGTCCCGCTGTCTGCAATGTGGACCAACGCGCGCGCTCTGCGGCTCGCGGACGGTCCCGACGAGGTGCACCGCGGCGTGGTCGCCCGCCTCGAGATCAGCAAGCACCAGTCATGAGAGTGCTGGTCACCGGCGGTGCGTCCGGGCTCGGCGCCGCACTGGCAGCTGCCTTCGCGGCGCGTGGGGATGACGTGCTCGTCGGGGACATCACCGAACCCCCGTCGGCTGCCGAGGTTGCGCAGCAACCGTCTCGAAACCAGGGGTCGAAACCACACTTCATCAAGCTCGACGTCCGCGCCGACGACGACTGGGCGGCCGCGCGTGACTGGGTCCTGCGGGAGTGGGGCGAGCTCGACGTGCTGGTGAACAACGCCGGCGTCGCGGGCGGCGGGCGCATCGACGTCGCCGGCATGGACGAGTGGCAGTGGATCACCGAGATCAATCTCTTCGGTGTCGTGCGCGGGACCCGCACCTTCGTGCCGATGTTCAAGCAGCAGCGCTCGGGGCACATCGTGAACATCGCCTCGCTCGCAGGGCTGGTGCACCCGGCGGGCATGGGCTCCTACAACGCGGTGAAGGCCGGCGTGGTGGCGTTCAGCGAGACCACGTCCCACGAGCTCGCTGAGTACGACGTGCGCTGCTCGGTGGCGTGCCCTTCCTACTTCCGCACGCGCCTGATCGAGAACATACAGGGCACCGACACCGCAGTCGGGCAGGTCATCGGCGGCCTGGTCGCCGCTGCTCCGCTCGGTCCCGAGGATATCGCGGCCGCGGTGCTCGACGGGATGGACCGCGGCGACGAGCTGATCATCCCGGACGACGCGGCGAAGGCGGCCTACTACCTGAAGCTGACCGACCGGGCGGCGTACGACGAGGTGATGCGCAGGCAGGCCGCACGGCTCAACGCGATGAGCAAGGACGGTGACTGAGCGATGAGCGAGATCGACGGCGCCTCAGGGGTGCGCGAGGAGGACGACTTCGACCTCGAGGCGGTCCGCGAGTGGCTGGCCGGACAGGGCACCGAACTGACCGGTGAGGTCGAGGTGCAGCAGTTCGGTGGTGGGGCCTCCAACCTCACCTACTCGCTGCGCGACGGTTCCCACGACTTGATCCTGCGGCGGCCACCGAGCGGGCACAAGGCCAAAGGCGCGCACGACATGGGGCGCGAGTACCGCATCCAGGACGGTCTCGCCGGCGTGTTCCCGCTCGTGCCCGAGATGGTCGCGCTGTGCCAGGACGTGTCGGTGATCGACTGCGAGTTCTACGTGATGCAGCGGGTGGACGGGATCATCCCTCGTCGCGACTTCCCGCCGGAGGTCTCGCTCGACGAGTCGCAGGCCCGAACCCTGTGCACGAACGCCCTCGACGTGCTGGTCGACCTGCACCAGATCGAGGTCGACGCGACCCCGCTTGCTGCGATGAACAAGGGCAAGGGGTACGTCGAACGCCAGATCTCCGGCTGGACGAAGCGGTTCCGCGACGCCCGCACGGAGGACATCGGTGTCAGGGGAATTCAACAGAGCGAGACGGTGATGGCCTGGCTTACAGAGCACCAGCCCAGCGACGTCGCGAGCTGCCTGATCCACAACGACTTCCGCTTCGACAACCTGGTGCTCGACCGCGACGACCCGACCCGTCCCGTAGGAGTCCTCGACTGGGAGATGGCCACGGTCGGAGACCCGCTGATGGACCTCGGCGGCACGCTCGCCTACTGGGTGCAGGAGGACGACGACGAGTTCTTCCGGGACTTCCGCCGCCAGCCCACGAACTTGCCCGGGATGCTCTCGCGCGACGAGGTCGTCGAGTACTACTGCAAGAAGACGGGCTACTCCCTCACCCCGGAGCAGTGGCGGTTCTACGAGGTCTACGGCCTGTTCCGCCTCGGCGTGATCGCCCAGCAGATCTACTACCGCTACTTCCACGGGCAGACCACCAACGAGGCCTACGCCGTCTTCGGTCCGGCCGCGCGGCACCTCGAGGAGCGCTGCAACGCGATCATCGGAGCCAGCCAGTGAAGGACAGCGCCCCAGTGAAGGACAGCCCAGTGAAGGACCGGGCCTAGTGGGGCAGCTACTGCTCGTGCGGCACGGCCAGGCGTCCTGGGGGTCCGAGGACTACGACGTGCTCTCCGAGACGGGCTGGGAGCAGTCGCGGCTCCTCGGCAAAGCCATGGCTGCTCGCGGGGTCACCCCCGAGGTGGTCCTGAGGGGCAGCATGCGCCGCCATCGGGAGAGCGCCGAGGCCTGTCTGGGTGAGCTCGAAGGTGCTCCGGAGACGCAGGTCGACGCCGGCTGGGACGAGTTCGACCACGTCGCGATGCTCGAGAAGTCCCCGCCGTCGTTCGAGGGGCGCAAGCCCACCAAGGCTGAGTTCCAGGAATGGTTCGAGTCGGCCACCGATCGCTGGACCGACGGCGAGCACGACGAGGAGTACGCCGAGACGTTCGGCGTCTTCACCGACCGGGTCGGATCAGCGCTTCGTCGTACGGCAGAGATGGTGGGGTCGGGCACGGGCGTCGTGTTCAGCAGCGGGGGCCCGGTCT
>Ga0075530_1000571_pt1 | contig 17489 bp, 17 predicted proteins | sample NGEPerD_2_FD_75101 | JGI IMG/M metagenome (GOLD analysis project Ga0075530, IMG submission 75101) | Arctic peat soil microbial communities from the Barrow Environmental Observatory site, Barrow, Alaska, USA - NGEE PermafrostL1-D | ecosystem: Environmental > Terrestrial > Soil > Wetlands > Peat ... | reverse complement strand
GGGGGTGACGGCGTTCGGGGGTGACGGCGTTCGGGGGTGACGGCGTGCAGAGCCGGAGGTCGGAATCGAACCGACGGCCTGGGCTTTACAAGAGCCCTGCTCTGCCGACTGAGCTACTCCGGCGTGAGGCGCGACCCTAATCGCGGCCCTGCGCCCGCCGACGCGCGATCTGGAAGCACGCGATCGCGGCCGCCGCGCCGACGTTGAGCGAGCTCAAGTGCCCTTGCATCGGGATGCGCACGACGAGGTCACAGCGCTCCCGTGCCAGACGCGAGAGTCCCCCGCCCTCGGCCCCGAGGACGAGAACCACCGGACCGTCGGCCACCGGGAGGTCGAACACCGGGCGCTCACCGCGCTCGTCGAGGCCCACCGACCACACCTCCGCGCGTCGACAACGTTCCAGGAAGGAGGGGATCCCCGCCACCGTCGCGATCGACAGGTACTCGACCGCGCCGGCGGCCGCCTTCACGGCGGCCGGCGTGAGTCGAACTGCGCGATGCCGGCGTAGAACCACGCCGGTGGCACCCGCGCTCTCCGCGGTGCGCAGGACTGCGCCGAGGTTCCGAGGGTCGGTGACACCGTCGAGCGCGACCAAGAACGGGCGCGGCGCCGCCAACAACGAGTCAACGTCGGCGGACGCGACCGGAACGGTTCGGGCAACGACTCCCTGCGGCACGTCGGTGCGCGCCAGCGCATCGAGCTCGGTGCCGGAGACCCGCTCGACTCGGACCCGACGCTCGCCGGCCAATGCGAGGATCTCGCCGACCAGAGGGTCGGAGCCGACCTCCGCCGAGAGCGTGAGACTCCGGACAGGGCGCCGCCCGGCAGCCAGGAGCTCGCGCACCGCCCGCCGACCCTCGACCTGGTCGCCCCCGATGCCGCCCGATCCACCGGGGCCTGCGCCGGACGTCCGACGGGACGGGCGCCGGCTCATCGGTGCCAGGTCGTTCCGGTGGCTGAGTCCTCGAGCACCACGCCTCGGCTGGTGAGCTCGTCACGAATCCGATCGCCGGCCTCATAGTCGCCCCGCGTGCGAGCCTCGGTGCGCTCGACGACCAGGGCGTCGATCTCGTCGTCGCGTTCGACTGTCTGACCGAGGCCGATCCCCAGCACGCCGAGGGCGACGCGTACGGCCGCGACGAGTGGGGCGGCCTCGTTCGGCTCTCCATCGCTGATCGACTGGTTCGCGGCGCGGACGGCCTCGAAGACAACGCCCACCGCCCGTGGTGTGCCGAAGTCGTCGTCCATTGCGTCGCCAAATGCCGACAGGACGTCCGAGCTCGGTGCCCCGGATTCCGACTCGATACCGACCGACTCCGCTCGGCGGAGGAGATTGTCGACCCGCGCGACAGCCTGGTCCGCGTCGGCAAGCACCTCCGCACCGAGCTCCTGCTGCGAGCGGTAGTGGCTCTGAGCGACGGCGAGCCGGAACCCACGCGGATCGTGCGCGTCGAGCGCGTCGCCCAACGCCGTGAAGTTCCCGAGCGACTTCGCCATCTTCCCGCCCCCGGTCACGACCATCCCGCTGTGCACCCAATACCGGGCGAACCGATGGCCGGCCGCCTCGGCTTGCGCGCGTTCGTTCTCGTGATGTGGGAACACGAGATCGTCGCCGCCGCCGTGCAGGTCGAACGCCTCGCCGAGGATCGCGAGCGACATCGCGGAGCACTCGATGTGCCAACCTGGCCGGCCCGGACCCCACGGTGACGGCCAAGAAGGCTCGCCTTGTCTGGCCGTCTTCCAGAGAGCGAAGTCGAGAGGGCTGCGCTTGCGTTCGTCGATGTCGACGCGCGCGCCGGCCCCGTCGAGCAGATCGTCGCGGCGGCGATGCGAGAGCTCGCCGTACCCGGGGTACCGGTCCACTGCGAAGTAGACACCCTCGCCCTCGATGACGTACGCGACGCCACGTTCCACGAGCTCCGACACGAGAACCAGCATCTCGTCGATGAATCCGGTGGCGGTCGGCATGTCGTCAGGACGGCGGACGGCGAGGCGATCCAGCTCGTGCCAGTACGCCTCGGTGAACGCCTGGGCCACTGCCTGCTCGGTGGAGCCCTCCCTGGCGGCGCGGGCGATGATCTTGTCCTCGACGTCGGTCACGTTCGTGACGAAGGAGACGTCGTAGCCACGCCACACGAGGTACCGGCGGATGGTGTCGAACACGACGGCCGTGCGCCCATGTCCGACATGCGCGACGTCATACACGGTCGGACCGCACAGGTACATCGACGCCTGACCCGGGATCCGAGGCTCGAACTCGACCTTGCGGCCGACCATGGTGTCGAAGATGCGGAGCACGTCTCGCAGCGTAGTGATCAGGTCCGTCGGCGCGGCTCGAGCAGCGCCACGGCCCACGCGGCGATGCCCTCGGCCCGACCGATCGCACCGAGCCCCTCGCCGCGTTTGGCCTTCACGTTCGCGGGGCAACCGACAACGCTCGTGAGCCGCTCGCACATGGCCGCGACGTACGGGCCCAGTCGGGGGGTCTCGGCGGCGACGACGACGTCGACGTTCACGGCGCGCCAGCCGTCCTGTCCGACGCGGGCAACGACGTCGCCGAGCAGGACCATCGAGTCCGCGTCACGGTAGGTCTCGTCCGATGCCGGATACAGCGTGCCGAGATCGGGGAGACCCACGGCGCCGAGGAGTGCGTCGGCGACCGCGTGCGCGACTGCGTCCGCGTCGGAATGGCCGGCGAGACCGGGCCCGTCGATGTCGAGACCGGCGAGCCGCAGGGGTCCGTCGCCGCCGAACGGATGCACGTCGAAACCGAGACCGACCCTCACCGGCGAGCCTGCTCACTGAGGATGTACGCGGCGATCTCGAGATCGCCGGGCGTCGTGATCTTGCGGTTCGACACCTCACCGGGCACCACCACGACCACCCCGCCGTCCGCTTCCACCATGGCGGCGTCATCAGTCGCCTCGCCACCGCAACGATGCGCCCGGCGCAGGAACTCGGCTCGGAACGCTTGGGGAGTCTGCACGGCAACCAGTGTGTCTCGGGCCAGGGTCTCGACGGCGCGTGACCCTTCGACCCGTTTGATCGTGTCGGCGAGCGGAACGGCCGGGATCGCACCATCGGCGCCGGACGCGACCGCCCCGATCACCGAACGAAAGAGCTCGGCCGAGGCGAGCGGCCGAGCCGCGTCGTGCACGACGATGATGTCGACGCTCAGCGGGACCGCGTCGAGACCGGCACGGACCGAGGCGGCGCGGGTGTCGCCTCCACCAACAGCAGCGTCGACCGGCGACCCGTCCCACTCGTACCCGCTCGGCAAGACGACGACGGTTCCCTCCACCGCGGCGCGAGCCGCGGCGACGGAGCGGTCGACGACGCGCCCACCGGCCAGCTCATGGAACTGCTTGCGACCTCCGAAACGCGTGCCGCCACCGGCTGCCACGACGATCGCCCAGGCCGACATGGTCCAATTCTGACCCACACCGGCCCGGTCGGGCGCGTCAGCCTGACGACGGGTGGCGCGCCGCACTCTCGGCGATCTCGCCGGTGACGTCGGCGGCGCCGGCCTCGGAGGGCCCGTCGGCCTGACGCGCGAACACGATGCGTCCGGCCGAGGTCGGCACAATCGACGTTGCGACGAGGTCGACGGGACCGGTGCCAACCAGATCGGCACCCTCATTGACGACCACCATGGAGCCGTCGTCGAGGTAGCCGACGCCTTGGCCTTCCTGGCGACCGGGCTTGACCAGCGCCACCCGCACCGACTGTCCGCCGACGATCTCCGGCGAGAGATCCGCGGCCAGTCGACGGAGGTTGACCGTGCGCACACCCTGCACCTCAGCCACCCGGGCGAGGTTTGCGTCGGTGGTCAAGAGCTGGACCTGGAGCCGGCGAGCGAGGTGGGCCAGCTTGGCGTCGACCTCGCGCATCTCGGGAACCTCGTCGTCCAGTACTCGAACGCGGGTATCGGACTCGCGACGCAAGACGTCCAGGCTTTCGAGGCCCCGTTGGGCGCGGCGCGCTCGCGGATCATCCCGAGCGTCGGCGAAGCCCTGGAGCTCGTCGAGGACGAACCGGGGGACGAGGAGGTCGTCGTGGATCAGACCGGCGCGGGCGAGCACGAGGAGCTGGCCGTCCATGATCGCGGACGTGTCGATGAGCGCCCCGTCGCCGGCCGCGTACGGCGACGCGCGCACGAGCGGTCGGGTCGAGAGACCGAGCGCGGCGAACAGTGCATCGCTCTGCTGCACGAAGATCTTGAAGCAGGCGTACATGCAGATCCACACCAACAGCCCACCGAACGGCAACGCGATCGTGGGGTCAATGAGAACGACGAGCGGCGCGGTGAGGGTTGCGCCGAGCACTGCGCCGGCGGTTGCGCCGAGCAGCCCGGCGAGCGCCGCGGATGGCGGAAGTCGATCGATACGGCGTTCCACCGCACCGAGCGCTCGCTTGATGAAGCGGCCGAGCACGCCGCCAAGGACGTAGCCGAGGAGGCAGCCAACCATCCCGGCGAGTCCCTCGACGCTCGCGCTGGTGGGGGCCAGGTCGCGACCGACCCAGAACCCGGCCGCGGTGAAGGCCACGACGAGGAAGAGCCGAACGATCTCGACGAACACGACAGCTGCCTCCCTTCCATCGGGAGGATCGGCGCGCGCTGCGGCGTCCTTGAGGACGCCGTGTGGGGCGCGACGGCTAGTGCGTCAGCACTTCGTCGAGCTTGGCCTCTGCGGCCTCTTCGTCGACGCCGATGGCGAAGGTCAGCTCCGAGACGAGGATCTGGCGGGCCTTGCCGAGCATGCGCTTCTCGCCGGCGGAGAGCCCCTTGTCGTTCTCACGAATTGTGAGGTTTCGTACGACCTCGGCGACCTGGTAGATGTCGCCGCTCTTCAGCTTTTCGACGTGGTTCTTGAACCGGCGGGACCAGTTCGTCGGCATGCGGGCTTCCTTCTTGCGCAGCACCGCGAAGACCTCTTCGACCTCTTCGTCGTTGATGACGTCGCGAAGGCCGATCTCGTCGGTGTTGTCGGCCGGCACCATCAACGTGAGGTCGCCATACGCGAGGCGCAAGATCAGGTAATCGCGCTTCTCGCCGAAGACGTCCTTCTTCTCACGCTTCTCGACGGTCGCGGCGCCGTGGTGCGGGTAGACGACTTTGTCGCCGACGTCGAAGGACATGAAGCTCCTCGGTTCACCCACACGATCACGCCAGGGTCGCGCCGGGCGGTCTCTGGTCGTGCGGGAAGGGAATGGAGAACTGTCAAGGATACCCGAGATCGACACGGCCACAGAATCCGTGACCGCCCGGAGGCGTATTCTCTCGCCGTGGCCACCCGGCGGTTCCTCGACGGTACCGAGCTGTTCGCCGACCTTCCGACCTCGGTGGTCGATCATCTGAGCGCCCGGACCGAGATACGCGAGCTGGCCCGCGGTGACATCCTCTTCGCGCAGGACGAGGCGTCGACGGAGCTGTTCGTCATCCTCGAGGGCCGGATCGCGATCGCCACGAGATCGAATGACGGCCGGGAGTCGCTCGTCGCGATCATGGAGCCCGGTGGCCTGTTCGGTGAGCTCGGTCTCTTCGACGACGGCCCCCGTTCGGCCGACGCGCGCGCGTTGAGCGCGACCACGGTGGCTGCACTCAGCTTCGAGCACGTACGAGCGGTACTGCGCGAGCAGCCCGAGCTTCTCTGGATCGTGGTACGGCTGCTCGCCGGCCGCCTGCGGGCGACCGACGAAGCATTGGCCGATGCCATCTTCCTGGACGTGCCGGCGCGCACCGCGAAGCGGCTCCTCGAGCTCGCAACTGACGACGACACCGTCGAGCTCCCCATGACCCAGGAGGATCTCGCCGGATTGGTCGGTGCCTCGCGCGAACGGGTGAACAAGGCCATTGCGTTGTTCGTGAAGCTCGGCTGGCTCGAGGCGGCGGGTCGGGGCCGCTACCGGATCCTTGACCGCGAACAGCTCAGCCTCCGCGCGAATCCGTAACGCGAACGGTCAGGCCGCCCGGGGCGGTCCTCGATCGTCTAGGACCCCACCCCGAGGAACGCCACGGTACGGCGCCACGCGTCGGCCGCATCGTCAGCCCGGTGTGTCGGACGGTCGGCGTCGTGTGCGAAGCCGTGCTCGGCGCCGGCGTACACGACGATCTCGCAATCGGGTCGGTCGGCCCAGGCAACCCGAAGGGCCTCGACATCGGCCGACGGCACGAGGTGGTCCTGCCCCGCGAACAGGGCCAACGTCGGGCATACACCGGCCGCGGTGTCGAGCGCGTCGGTCTGGGAAGGGCCCTTCCACGTGTCGGGGACCCGCACCATGGGATAGAACGCCACCGCGCGATCGAACCGTTCGGTGGCCGCGGCCTTCAGCGCGTACATGCCACCCATGCAGAAGCCGAGGACGCTGACGTCCGAGATGCCGTCGTCGACGACAAGCCGGTCAGCGGCGCGCGCCAGATCGCCGAGCTGTGTCTCGTCGTCGAGCTCATGCATGTATGCCGTCCGGCGGTCCAGATCACCAAGATCGACCCCGGCCGCCTGAGCCCGAGCAAAGGGCTCGGGACAGATCACCGAGAGGCCGTAGGTCGCGAGTCGCCGGCTCATGTCCTCGAACAGTGGACGGAGCCCACCGATATCCGGGTGCAACACGAGCCCCGCGCTGGGCATCCCCGTCGGACGGGCGTGGACCGCCTCGACGGGAGCGCCGTCTTCACCGGTGAGCGTGATGCGCTCTACCTCGACATCGTCAATCGGTCCCTCGGCAAGTGTGGTCATCGTCGGAGCGTAGTGGCGTCCTCGGTCAGACGTAGCGCTCGAGAATGCTCGTCTCGGCGAGGCGAGAGAGACCGTCCTTGATCGCACGAGCACGCGACTCGCCGACGCCCTCCACCTCGACGAGCTCGGGCACGCTCGCCCGGATGATCTTTTGCAGGCTCGAGAACCGCTCGACGACGTGGTCCGCTACGGCCTCGGGCAGCCGAGGGACTTTGAGCAACAGCCGGAAACCCCGCGGCTGGAGGGCACCATCGAAGTCGATGCCGGCGGGGAGGTGCAGCGCCTTGGCCACCTCGTGGAGGTCGAGGAGATCCTCGGTGTCCAGTCGTGACAGCCGCGCCAACACGTCATCCCACTCGTAGGTGTCTGATTCCACGTAGTAGTCGCGGGCCACGAGGCGCCGGTCGTTCTCCACGCCGCCCATGAGCTCCTCGAGCTGGAGGAGCACGAGCCGGCCGTCGTCACCCAGCTCGATGACGTACTGCTCGATCTCCTCGGCGATGCGACGCACCATGTCGGCGCGTTGCAGCACGACCGCGACGTCGCGAACGGTCACGAGATCCTCGATCTCGAGCGCTGAGAGGGCCCCGCTCACGGCATCGAGACGGTGCTTGTAGCGCTCGAGAATCTGCAGCGCCTGTTCGGAGCGGGCCAGAATTCGAGCGACGGGCTCGAGCGCCCGCTTCATCCCCCCGCGGAAGATCGCCACGACCGACATGCGCTCGGAGACCGTGATCACGGGGACGTCGATCTGGCGGGCGACCCGCTCGGCGGTGCGGTGGCGGGTGCCGGTCTCGCTCGTGGGGATGTCGGGGTCGGGGACGAGGTGGACGTTGGCCCGAGCGATGCGTGAGCAGTCCCCGGTCACGATGATCGCACCGTCCATCTTCGCCAGCTCCGAGACCCGCTGGGGCGTGAACTCGGCGTCCAGCAGGAATCCTCCCGAGCACAGCGAGAGCACGTCCGGACCATCACCGATGACCATGAGCGCACCCATACCGGCCTGGAGGATCCGATCCAGCCCTTCTCGGAGCGGGCGACCCGGGGCAACGAGGCGCATCGCCGCGAGCATGGCTTCAGAACGCAACACCGGCACCGGCCGATCATCTCCCTCTGTGCGTGGGCCTGCCTCGTCGGCGAGGCGGGTCCACGCGCCGGCGCTCGCCCTGGGCGAGATGCCCACGGTTGCCGGCCGTCTCCCCTGGTCGCGGTGCAGGGAGGGTCCGTGCATCCATGCGCCGATGAGCCCGCGAGCTCATCGCAGCGTACCAAGCATCGGCGACGGGTCGCCCAGGACCGGCCACGCTCACGGCGGGCTCACGGCGGGCTCACGGCACGGACGGGAGCACCTCGAGCGACGGTGGATCCGCCGAGAAGGCGCGGTCCGCGTCCATGGCGCCGGGCCCCGGTATCTGCACGACGCCCATGGCCAGCAGCGCTTCTCGAACGTCACGAACGCGAACCATCTCCATGCCTGACACGTCGGGGCTCGACGCCGGCACGATCGCCCGGGTGAAACCGAGCCGATGGGCTTCGGCCAGCCGGCGCGGAGTATGCGCGACCTGGCGAAGCTCGCCGCCCAGGCCGATCTCGCCGAGTGCGACGGTGTGTGGGTCGAACACCACGTCGGCGTGCGCGCCCGCGACCGCGAGCGCGATGGCGAGATCCGCGCCGGCTTCACGAACCCGAACCCCTCCCGCCGCGCTCGCGTACACGTCGAGGCCGGTCAACGCGATTCGCGCGCGCCGTTCGAGCACGGCCAGCAGGAGCGAGAACCGGCTCGGATCGAGCCCCTGAGTGGATCGGCGCGGCGGCCCGGCGGCGCGAGCCACCAGCGCCTGGATCTCGACGAGCAGCGGTCGCGCGCCCTCGAGGAGCGGTGCCACGACGGAACCGGCTGCGCCGGGTCGCCGGTCGGTGAGAAACAGGGCGGACGGGTCACCGACGCCTTGCAGGCCGCGCTCGGTCATCTCGAAGAGCCCGACCTCGTTGGTACTGCCGAAGCGGTGCTTGAGCACATGAAGCAGGCGCAACGCGTGGTGCCGATCACCCTCGAAGGAAAGAACGGTGTCCACGACGTGCTCGAGGGTGCGGGGGCCGGCGAGCGTCCCATCCTTGGTGACGTGACCGACGATCAGCGTGGCGATGCCGCGTTCCTTGGCCAGCCGGACGACCGCCTGGGCGCTCTCGCGTACCTGGGCGACCGAGCCCGCCGCGCCGGTGGTGTCAGGATCCGCGAGCGCCTGGATGGAATCGATGCCGACGACGGTCGGCACGGTGGCATCGATCGCCGCGAGGACACCGCCGAGCTCAGTCTCGGCTGCGACGAACAGTCGGTCGTGCAGCACACCCAGCCGCTCCGCGCGGCGCCGCACCTGCTGGGTGGACTCCTCGGACGCGATCAGCAACGCGGTCATGCCCGCCGCGGCCATCCGGCCGAGTGCCTCCAGGACGAGCGTGCTCTTTCCGATGCCCGGCTCGCCGCCGACCAGGGTCACGGATCCGGCCACCAGACAGCCGCCGAGCACCCGATCCAGCTCGGCGATGCCGGTCGAGCGATCCCCCGCCACCAGCTCGGCCACAGCTCCGACCGGGATGGGCTCGGCCCGGAGCTCCGGCGAACCCGTCCGCTTCGAGCCCGCTGTCTCGGAGATGGTGTTCCACTCGCGGCACTCCGGGCACCGGCCCAACCACCGAGGAGCATCCGCGCCACAGCCCGAACAGCGAAAGTGGCTTCGTTCTCGGCGAACACGTGTTCGACTCATGCCGGTCAGCGTAGCCAAGGCATGTGACTCCCATCGGTGACCGCATCAGCGGGTTCACTCCTGAGTGCGGCGATGCTCCGAGTCAACGAGCCGACGGGACACGCCGACGGCGGCGGGCTCGCCACTCGCCGGCGAAGACGAGCACGAGTGCCGCGCCGACGGCCAGCACGCCGATGACCAACAGCACGGCCCGGCCGAGCTCGAACGTCGTCGAGCTCGTCGACAACGCGCGGCGCGAATCGGGAGGGATCGTCCACGTGCGCGTCCCCGCTCCCGGGAGCGACACCTCGACCCGCAGGTGCAGCGCCTCACGAACCTGTTCGGTGAGCGACGTCTCGAACGGGCCCACATCCACGCGCTGGGCCGTGAGGTTCGCGATGAGCTCGTCGTCGTCGGTGACACCCGCCGTGGCCGCGCCAATGTCGCCAACTGCGTGGAACTCGTACGTGGTGCGCACCGCACCGGAACTTCGCCGGAGTCGAACGGCCCGCAACGGGCCGTCGGCCCCGTTGAGGTCGGCGAGCACCCGTTCGAAGCTCTCCGGCGAGTCGAACGGCCGGCGGATCTCGAGCACCGCGCGGCCGCCACCACGACGGACCCACGGCGAGACTTGCCAGCCGGCACCGCCGAGATCATCCAGCCGGACGTTCGCCTCGAGCGGCTCACCGCCCGCCTCGACCGCGGCGACGGCGTCGGCGTCGAGTGCGACGCGCACGCGGATCGCTCCACTCCCGTCCTCGTCGACCCGTACCGAGACCGTCGAATCGACGCGGCACGCGCCGAGCAGGACAGCGGCGACAACCACGACCAACGCGAGAGGACGGGAACGCACCACGACGGGTCGTTCTATCCGAACCTGACGCGCACAACCACTCGGTCGACCTCACCACGTGCGCGCCGGAGGGCCGGCGGACGTGCCGGAGGGGTCGCGAGTGGTGCTATTCGGCGGTCCCGCTCTCGGCCAGCTCCACCGGCGGCGGCTCGATGCCCTCGATCGTCCGGAAGACGATCTCGTCATCCTCGACGTCGACGATCACCGAGTCGTTGGTGTGGAACTCCTTCCAGAGGATGCGCTCGGAGAGCGGGTCCTCGACCAACCGTTGGATCGCCCGGCGCAGTGGCCGAGCCCCGAGCGTCGGGTCGTAACCCCGCTCCGCGAGCAAGAGCTTGGCCGCCGCAGTCAGCTCGAGCGTGATGCCTTGAGCCTCGAGCTGGGTGACGACCCGCTTGATGAGGAGGTCGACGATCTCGGTGACCTGCTCCTTCGTGAGCTCGCTGAACACGATCACGTCGTCGATCCGGTTCAGGAACTCGGGACGGAAGTGTCGCTTGAGCTCATCCGTCACCCTCTCCTTCATCTTCTCGTAGGTGACTGCGTCGTCGGCGACGGCGAACCCGACCGCCGACTTGTGCAGGTCGGCGGTCCCGAGGTTCGACGTCATGATGATGACCGTGTTCTTGAAGTCGACGGTGCGACCCTGGGCATCGGTGAGACGACCGTCTTCCAGGATCTGCAAGAGGGCGTTGAACACGTCCGGGTGCGCCTTCTCGATCTCATCGAAGAGCACGACCGAGAATGGCTTGCGCCGGACCGCCTCGGTGAGCTGACCGCCCTCGTCGTAGCCGACGTAGCCGGGCGGCGAGCCGACCAGGCGGGACACCGTGTGCTTCTCCATGTACTCACTCATGTCGAGCTGGATCAGCGCGGCCTCCTCGCCGAAGAGGAACTCGGCGAGCGTCTTGGCGAGCTCGGTCTTGCCGACGCCGGAGGGCCCCAGGAAGATGAACGATCCGCTCGGGCGCTTCGGATCCTTCAGCCCGGCGCGGGTGCGACGGATGGCCTGCGACACCGCCTTCACCGCCTCGTCCTGACCGACGATGCGATGGTGCAGCTCCTCTTCCATTCGGAGCAGCTTCGCGGTCTCTTCCTCGGTGAGCTTGTACACCGGGATGCCGGTCCACATCGCGAGGACCTCGGCGACCGACTCTTCGTTGACCTCGTTGAAGAGATCGACGCCCTCGGCCTTCCACTCGGTCTCTTTCGCGACTCGCTGTTCGAGCAGCTCCTTCTCGCGATCGCGCAGCGACGCGGCCCGTTCGAACTGCTGATTCTCGATCGCCGACTCCTTGTCCTTGCGGACGCCGGCGATCTCGTCCTCGAGCTCACGATAGTCGGGGGGCGCCTGCATGCGCCGGATGCGCAACCGTGAGCCTGCCTCGTCGATCAGGTCGATCGCCTTGTCGGGCAGGTGTCGGTCCGAGATGTAACGATCGGCGAGGTTGGCCGCCGCGACGACGGCCTGGTCGGTGATCGTCACTCGGTGATGGGCCTCGTAACGGTCACGCAAACCCTTCAGGATCTCGATCGTTTCGGCAACCGACGGCTCTTCGACCTTGATGGGCTGGAAACGCCGCTCGAGCGCCGCGTCCTTCTCGAGGTGCTTGCGGTACTCGTCGAGGGTGGTCGCTCCGATCGTCTGGAGCTCGCCCCGGGCGAGCATCGGCTTCAGGATGCTCGCGGCGTCGATCGCGCCTTCGGCCGCGCCCGCGCCGACGAGCGTGTGCAGCTCGTCGATGAAGAGGATGATGTCACCGCGCGTACGGATCTCCTTGAGCACCTTCTTGAGGCGCTCCTCGAAGTCACCTCGGTAACGCGAGCCGGCGACGAGGGCGCCGAGATCGAGCGTGTAGAGCTGCTTGTCGGCGATCGTCTCGGGGACATCGCCCTCGACGATGTCGGCGGCGAGTCCCTCGACGATGGCGGTCTTGCCGACGCCGGGCTCGCCGATGAGCACCGGGTTGTTCTTGGTGCGACGGGAGAGGACCTGCATCACCCGCTCGATCTCCTTCTCGCGCCCGATGACGGGATCGAGCTTCTTCTCGCGCGCGAGCTGAGTGAGGTTGCGACCGAACTGGTCGAGGACGAGCGAGCCGCTCGGGGTCTGCTCGCCGGACCCGCCGCTCTGCGCCGCGCCTTCCTTGCCGCCCGCGTAGCCGGACAGCAGTTGGATCACCTGCTGGCGCACCCGTGAGAGGTCGGCGCCGAGCTTCACGAGCACCTGGGCGGCGACGCCTTCACCCTCCCGGATCAGTCCCAGCAGGATGTGCTCGGTACCGATGTAGTTGTGACCCAGCTGGAGCGCCTCACGCAGCGAGAGCTCCAACACCTTCTTGGCGCGGGGCGTGAACGGGATGTGGCCCGATGGCGCGGATCCACCGTGACCGATGATCTCTTCGACCTGGGCGCGCACAGCCTCGAGCGAGATGCCCAATGACTCCAGGGCTTTGGCCGCGACACCTTCGCCCTCGTGGATCAGTCCGAGCAGGATGTGCTCGGTACCGATGTAGTTGTGGTTGAGCAGGCGCGCTTCTTCCTGCGCCAAGACCACGACCCGGCGGGCTCGGTCAGTGAACCGTTCGAACAATGTTCCGCCTCTCATGAACCCACACCGGTGGGCACCCCGACGCCTCGTTCCTGTCTTTCGGATCTTGCAGGTCTTTCGGAACGCGCGTCGGCTCGGATTCTCAGTGTATCGGCCGGGGCTTCGCCCTCCCTGGCGCGTGAGACCCATCGCGAGATACCAAAATCGGACAACTCGTGATGACCACCTCGTCGACGGCCGGCCGTTCGGATCGCTCCAGGCTCCCCCTCGGCATTGGGAACGCCCTCAGCATCGGTCGCCCACGGTCGATCCTGAAGTCTCCCGGCGGACCTGGCTCCATATTCGGCGGACCTGGCTCCATATTCGGCGGACCTGGCTCCATATTCGGCGGAGGCGGCTCCATATCCGGGGGACGTGGCTCCATGTTCGGCGGAGGCGGCTCCATTTCCGGCGGAGGCGGCTCCGTCCGGCCTGCTCGGCTCCAGCTGGGTTCTCGACGTTCGGTACGATCGGATCCTCATGCCGAGCGAGCTGACGTGACGACGCTGGTCGACTCCCTCGGACTCGCCCACCTGACGGGAGACCTCGAGCGGGTCGAACAGGCCCTCCGAGAGGCGGTCCACAGTGACGACCCGCTTCTGAGTGGCGTCGCCGCGCACCTGGTGTCCGCCGGAGGCAAGCGCGTGCGGCCCATGCTCACACTCTGCGCCGCATACGCCGGTGCCACCGACGGCGGCGACTCACCTGCCCGCGACGAGGCGATCACCGGCGGCGCGGCCGTCGAGCTCGTGCATCTTGGCTCGCTGTATCACGACGACGTCATCGACGAAGCCGAGACGCGCCGGGGCGTACCCAGTGTGAACGCACGTTGGAGCAACGTCGTCGCGATCCTCGCCGGGGACTATCTCCTTGCCGCGGCGTCCGAACACGCCGCTTCGCTCGGTGCCGACGTGGCCGCGCTGTTGGCGCGGACGATCGGGGACCTCTGCCGCGGCGAGGTGCTCGAGCTCCAGCACCTCTTCGACACGAGCCGTACCGAAGAGTCATACCTCTCGGCCATAGCGGGGAAGACCGCGGCGCTCTTCGCCACGTCGTGTCGGATCGGGGGCATGGTGGCCGGAGTGTCACCATCCGCACTTGAGGCGCTCACGTCGTTCGGCCATCACCTGGGTATGGGGTTCCAGATCGTCGATGACGTGCTCGACCTCACCGGCACCGACGCGTCGCTCGGCAAGCCCGCCGGCCAAGACCTCACCGAAGGCGTCTACACGCTGCCCGTCATCTACGCGCTCGACCGCTCGGCCGAGCTACGCGAGTCCATCGGGGGCCCAATCGAGCAGAGCTCGCTCGATCACCTCCGCGGGCTGGTCACCGACGAGGGAGCGACCGGCGCGGCGCTCGACGTCGCGCGCGCCCAGGCGAAGCGGGCCGACGAGACACTCGCCGCGGCGGGCGATGAGCTCGATGCCGGCATGCGCGCCATTCTGCGCGGCCTCGTCGAGGGCCTCGTCACCCGCCAGGCCTGACTGACCTCCGGCCGGCGGGCTCGGCGGCCGGGTGCCCTCGCGGCCTGAGCGACGGCGACTTCCCGACCGCGCGGAGGCGGAACGAGATCCTCAGGCCGACTCGGCAGCCGTCCCGTCCGAAGCGGTCGCGGCAACGGCGGCATCCACGTCGGCGAGAAAGCGGAGCACGGCGTCATTGAACGCGTTGGGCGCCTCCACCATCAGGCCGTGGGCCGCACCGGTCACGACCTCGAGCCGCGCGTGCGGAACCAGCTCGGCGAGCTCCTCGGCGTCGCCGACCGGGGTGAGCGAGTCCTGCGATCCGGTGATGATGAGCGTCGGGTCCGCGATGTCGGCCAGCGCGAAGCGCACGTCATCGGGTGCGGCGAGAATGGCCTCGACCTGGGCGACGAAGGGCTCCGGCGGCGTCTGGAGCACGACCCGGGCCATCAGGTTCAGCCAGACACCGAACCGACGGTGCAGGCGAGGACCTACGAGCCACTGGAGCGCCTCGCGCGCGAGCGCGGACGTCCCGTCCTCGGCGACCGCGGCGGCCCACTCGGCCAGGAGCTCGCGGCGCCACTGGTGATGCCGACACGCGTACACGCGAGGGTCAGCGAGCGAACCCGGCCGGGATGGAGGACGGCGAGGATCTGCGCGATTACGCCACCCATCGACGCCCCCATCACGTGCGCCGACTCAATGCCCTCCTGGTCGAGCACGGCGATGGCGTCACCCGCCATCCGGTCGAGCGAGTAGGGACCCGGCGGCCGGTCCGACTGGCCGACGCCCCGGTTGTCGAGGGCGTAGCAGCGATGACGGCGTCCGAACGCCATGCGCTGGAGCGCCCAGCCCCGTGAGTCTGCCCCGAGGCCCTGGATCATCAACACCGGCGTGGCGGCCCGTCGGCCCCACACCTCGTAGTGGATCGAGACACCGTCGCCGGTGACGACCTCGGGCACCGCACCTCCCCCTCGGGTGGCTGGTGGCGCTGGACGAGCCGCGCGCTCGCGAGCGCGAGCACCATAGCCCGGCGACCTCGAGCCCACGGGCTCACGCCGGAGCGACCGTCCTCGGGCGCGCGGACTCAGCCTACGGCGGACTCGATGACCGAACGCACGCCCTCGCGCGCCGCTTCGGCCAGCTCGGCCGCGCCCAACGGGTCGTCGGGCCCGAACTCGTCGGCCAGCCCGGCGACGTCGAGCGCCTGACCGACGAGGACTCGCCAGGGGCGCAGAGGCAGCCCAAGGGGACCTCCGGGCAGAACGGCGACGGGAATGACTGGGTATCCGAGGGCCGCGACGAGCAGGCCGAGCGGCGGCGTCCCGACCCTGCCGGGCAGCCACGTCGAACCGAGCGGCACGGCGGCCAGGTGATCCGCTCGCAAGAGCGCGCTGAGATCCTGGTGGTAGGCGCCGATGCCACCCAGCTTGTGGAGGACGTCACCCACCACGGGCCAGTCCGGGACACCCACGATCCGGAGCCGCCGACGGCGCGCCGTTCGGACCGCCAGGGTGAGCACGAGTGGCTCGACGAGGCCCATCGCGCGGTTGGCGACCAGCAGCGCCGGGCCACGCTCGGGGAGGTGCTCGGGATGATCGACCTCGTACCGGAGCCCGACGCCGACCAGCGGCAGCAACAGATCACGCAGGTGCGGGTCGAAACCGTGAGGATCGATCGGGTACCGGCCGCTCGCTCGGCGGCGCGCTGCCGTCCACGGCGCCTCCGGCGGCTGGGCGCGGTCCTCGTCGATGCCGTAGACGACCGGGGTCGTCACGCGACCGCCTCCAGGGCCCGGAGCGACGTCACCGTCGCCCATTCGTACAACTCCGCGCACACTTCCTGGGTGCTGCGGAAACCATCGAGCCCGAGCGCGTCGTGGATCCGATTGCCGTCTGCCGTCCGCCCGCGCTGCATCAGCTCAACGACGTGACGGGGCACCGGCGCGCCCGCGAGCTCAGCCACGCGGCACGCCGCCGGCCAGCCGGGGCCGAACACCGGACATGGGATGCGAGAGCCCAGGAGCGCTGCCTGCAGTGGCGTCGTCGCGCCCGGACCCACCACATTGAGCGGCCCGTCGTGACCCTCACACAGTGCCGCGACCATCGAGCGCGCCGCGTCCTCGTGGTGCAGGAGCGAGAAGGTGGGATCAGCGAACGCAGGCACGGGGACGACCGGCAGGCGCAGCAACCGACCCAGGGGACTGGGAACGTGCGATCCCACCACCGTCGCCATCCTCAGGGTCGCCACCGCGAAGCCGTCTCGTCGGCCGAGTCCGCGACACACGGCCTCGACCTCGAGACAGCTCCGGCCATAGTCGCTCGCCGGCGCGAGGAACGAACGCTCGTCGGGAACCGCCGGCAACCCGCGTGCCCGTCCGTACACTTCGAGCCCACTGCGGGCCGCGACGCGCTCGAGCTTGCCGGTGCGGGCGGCCGCGCCGATCGTGCCGACCGTGGCGGCCTGCGTGCGTTGCATCGCCTCACGAGGAGTCGAACGGGCATGCGGCTCGTACACGCCGACGTGCGCTACCGCGTCGGGCGCGAAGTCGGTCACGAAGGCGACGAGCTTCTCGCGGTCGGCGGGATCGATCCGATGGAACTCGGCCCGGTGCAGGCGTCGCCGCGGGGGGACGAAGTCGACACCGACGATCTCGGCCACCTCGGAGCGTTCTTCGAGAAGCTGCGTCACGCGGGTACCGAGCGCACCACCCATCCCTGTGACGAGCACTCGCATCGCTGTCGCCTCTCCGATCCGGCGTTGCACCGAGATGGCGCAACCGCGGCCGGCCCTGGTTACGGATTGCTGGTTACGGATTGCTGGTTACGGATTGCTGGTTACGGATTGCGGGTTACTGGTTGCGTTCGTAGATGATCCGCAGCCCGTGAAGAGTCAACCACGGCTCGTGATGCTCAATGGTACGCGAGTAGCCGGAAAACAGCTCCGCGAGACCGCCGGTCGCCACGACGGGACCCTCGCCGAGCTCGGCGCGGAACCGGTCGACGATGGCATCGACCTGCCCGCTGAAACCGTAGACCGCTCCCGACTGGATGGACTCCACCGTGCTCTTGCCGATGACATGCTTGGGCGCGACGAGCT
>Ga0075530_1000569_pt1 | contig 17503 bp, 16 predicted proteins | sample NGEPerD_2_FD_75101 | JGI IMG/M metagenome (GOLD analysis project Ga0075530, IMG submission 75101) | Arctic peat soil microbial communities from the Barrow Environmental Observatory site, Barrow, Alaska, USA - NGEE PermafrostL1-D | ecosystem: Environmental > Terrestrial > Soil > Wetlands > Peat ... | reverse complement strand
TACTCCACCTACGCGTGGATGCGCGAGAACCAGCCGGTGTACTGGGACTCGATCAACGAGCTCTGGGGCATCAGCCGATTCGCCGACGTCGAGTACATCGAGAAGCACTCGGAGCTGTTCATCAGCTCCGACCAGGCCAAGGGCGGCTACCGGCCCAACATCCCCGCCGATGCCGCGCTCATCGGACTGGACGACCCGCAGCACCGGCGGCGTCGAAACATCGTCTCCCGCAGCTTCACCCCCCGCGCCGTCTCCGACTGGGAAGCGGACATCCGCGCGACCGTCGCCCGGTTGTTCGACGGCGTCGAAGCGAGGGGCGGGCGCGCCGAGATCGTTGCCGACCTGGCTGCGCCCCTCCCGGCGATGATGATCGGCAAGCTCCTCGGCTTCGACGCGGAGGATTGGCCGTCGCTCCAGCAATGGTCCGAGCGAACGATCGCGCTGGGTGGCGGGCCGCGGTACTTCAACGACGACGGCATCACCGCGGCGATGGAGTTCGCCCAGGCCTCGGCGGATCTGCACGCCGAGCGTCAGGGCTGTCCGGCCGGCGACATCATGACGTTGTGGACCCAGGCCGAGGTGGAGGGATGCCCGATGCCGGTCGAGGCGGTCATCTCGGATTCACTGCTGTTGCTCGACGGCGGCGCGGAGACGACTCGCACCGTGATCGCCCGTTCGCTGCTCAACTTCCTCCGCTTCCCCGACCAGTGGGAGCTCCTCCAGTCCGGTGCGGACCTCGAGATCGCGACGGAAGAGCTGATCCGGTTCGTCTCGCCGGTCCACAACATGTGCCGCGTCGCGACCGCCGACGTCGAGCTCGGGGGCGAGACGATCCGCGCCGGTCAGCAGGTCGTGCTCATCTACGGCGCCGCCAACCGTGATCCTGCGCACTTCACCGACCCCGAGCGCCTCGACCTGACCCGGTTCCCGAACCGTCACCTCGCGTTCGGCTTCGGTACCCATTTCTGCCTGGGCGCATCGCTGGCGCGGCTCGAGATCCGGCTCTTCCTCGAAGAGCTCATCCGGCGCGTGTCCGGATTCCGCATGGCGCCCGGCACCACCCCCGAGGGCATGCCGAACGCGTTCGTGTACGGCCTCAAGTCCGCCCACCTCGAGTTCGACTTCGTCTGACGCGCGTCAGGAGTCGTGCGCCTGCGGGCCGCGCCATCCGCCCGCGGCCCAGTTGCCGCCGTCGACGTGCAGCGTCGTACCCGTGACGAACCGAGACGCGTCACTCGCGAGGAACTCGATGACCGCGGCGGCGTCGTCGGGCGTGCCGAAGAAGCCGAGTGGTGGGAGCACCGCCGGCTCGAACGCCAACCCCTCGACGCGCATGCTCGCCTGGAGGTCGTCGTCGCCACTCGTCGGGATCGCGTCGGGCGCGACCGCGTTGACCCGGATACGACTCGACGCGAGCTCGAGCGCGAGCGTGCGGGTGAGCTGAGCGAGCGCGGCCTTCATGGCGCCGTAGACCGCGAAGCCCGGCGCGGCCTGGTGCGCCTCGATTGACGTCACGTTGACGATCGAACCACCGGAGTCGGCCATCTCCGGCACGACCGCGCGCACGAGGTGGGTCACCTGCGTGAAGTTCTCGGCCACCAGGGCCGCCTCCCCGCACGGGCTCAGGTCCAAGAAGCTGCCGAAGAACGTGCCTCCGGCGTTGTTGACCAGCACGTCGATCGGGCCGTGGCGGCCGACCACGTCCGCTACGAAGACGTCGACGGCGTCTGCATCACGTACGTCGAGGGTCGCCGCGTGGCCCCCGAGGTCGGTCGCGAGGCCGGCGAGACCTTCGCCGTCGCGATCGCACACGGCCACACGGGCTCCGCCGCGCGCCAGCCGGTAGGCCGTCGCCCGGCCGATACCGGCCGCCCCGCCGGTCACGATCGCGACGCGGCCGTCGAGCGGGCGATCGGGGGGCTCCATCACCGGACGCTCGCATCGCCGAGCCCATCGGCGCAAACGGAGCCGGGGAACACTTCCTCGCGCTTCAACCGAGCCCGGTGTCGGCCGAGAGCTGGAGGGCAACCAAGGCCTCGTCGGCGTCGTAGCCGCTCTGGGTACGCAGCTCGTGCTCGGGAAGACGCCAAGCGAGCACCACGGTCACGATCGCAACGGGCACCGCGGCGAGGAACACGGAGTGGATCGCGCCGGCGTACGCGCTCACGTCCCCGAGGCCGGCCCCACCGATCCCGGACTCGAGCACCGCGCTGGCCAGCGCGGCGCCGAGCGTGACCCCGAGGATCCGGCCCAACAACGCCGTCGACGTCGCCACGCCGAGATCGCGCTGCTCGACACCGTTCTGCAGCGCGAGGAGCGACGTCTGCATGATGAAGCCGATCCCGACGCCGAGCACCGCCCCGAACCCCGCGGCCACCACCACCGGCGTTCCGACGGTCAACGATGCCAACAGCCCGACGCCGACCAGGGCGACTGCCGATCCCACGATGGGCCAGACCCGGTAGCGACCGGTGTGTTCGACTCGGCGGCCCGCGATCAAGGTGGTCAGCGCAATCGTGAACATGAACGGCACGAGGAAGAGCCCCGACTCCGTCGGGCTTGCGCCGGCAACCTGTTGAAAGAAGACCGGCAGGAAGAACACACCGGCGGCGAACAGCGCGCCGCTCGTCAGGTTGAGTCCGCCGGCCACGCGCACGACGCGGCGGGCCAGGACCCGCGGCGGCAGCACGGGCTCGCGCGCTCGGCGCTCACGGAACCAACAGGCCACACCGAGCAACACCGCACCCGAACCAAGGGTGACGACCTCCGGTGAGAGCCACGCCACCTGCTGCCCACCGATCGCGGCGAGCACGATGACCAGGGCGAGCGCTCCGGTCAGCAGCGCCGCCCCCGCAACGTCGAGCGAATGACGCACCCGCCGGTAGGGAAGGTGGAGCTTGGTCACGACCAACACGATGCTCACCGCGGCCAGCGGGAGGTTCACGTAGAAGGCCCATCGCCAGCTGAGCTGGTCGACGAAGAACCCGCCGGTGAGCGGACCGATGAGGCTCGCGACGCCGAAGAGAGCACCCTGGTAGCCGAGCCACCGGCCCAGCTGCCGCGCCGGCACGATGTCGGCGACGATCGCCATGGCCAGCGTGCCGATCCCCCCGGCACCGATCCCCTGGAGCAGCCGAAACCCGACGAGCTGGCCGAGCGTGGCCGCGCTGCCACAGAGAACCGAGCCGAGGGTGAACACGCCCAGCGCGAACAGGTAGATCCGCTTGCGCCCGTAGAGGTCGCCGAGCTTGCCGTACAACGGCATGGTCGCGACCTGGCCGAGCATGTAGCCGGTGATCACCCACGAGCGCTGTGCCGAATGACCGAGGTCGCGCGAGATCGTCGGGAGTGCCGTCGCGACGATGGTCCCGTCGAGCGTCGCCAGGATCATGCCCAGCTGGGTCCCGACGAAGACGGCGAGCACCGTGCGCGACGCGCGACCCGCGCGCACTGTGCTCACCGTTTCGGCTGGAGTGCGGAGATCAGGCCGCGACGCCGCGCAGCAACGCCTCGTTGGGGTTCTCGGGAAGGCGGGTGAGCGGCTGCGCGATCTCCTCGACGGTCGGTCCGTGGTCGGCCGCGAGCGGGGCGAGCGCGGCGAGATCGAAGCCGTACAACCGAGCCGCATTGCCCGCGAGGATCGCTTGCATCTCGTCGGCGTCGACGTCGCAGAACAACTGGCGCAGGTGCTCGCGCGTGTACGGCGCGGTGCCCTCGTCATGGGGATAGTCACTCGCCCACATGAACCGATCGATGCCGATCACTTCGCGTGCTGCGGCGTCGGCTTGCGCGGGTTGGCTCGCCCCCATCCAGCAGTTCTGGCGGAAGTACTCCGTCGCCGAGTGCTCCAGGATGTGGTCGTCGGAGTAGCGCAGCTCCCCCATGCGGCCCGTCGTCCGGATCTGGCCGAGGACGTGGTCCATCTGCTTGAGCATGGGCGGCACCCACGAGACGCCCATCTCGGCCATGACGAACTTGAGCTGGGGATGCCGTTCGAACACGCCGGACAGCAGGAGCTGCACGAACGGGCGCTGGGAGTAGAAGCTCACCTCGTTGATGTACAGCAGCGCGGCCACCGGGTACTTCCCGTAGTTCGGAAGACCGGTGCCGCCGTGGCTGTTGACTGGGACTCCGAGGTCCTCACACGCCGCCCAGAACGGCTCGAAGCATGGGTCGTACAGCGGCTTCACGTAGTCGACGTCGGGAGGAGGCGCCGAGAGCAGCACACCCCCGCGCAGGTCGTGCTCCTTGATCCAACGAAGGTCTTCGATCGCGTCGTCGACGTCGTTGAGGAAGACCTGACCGACCCCCGCTCGGCGTTCCGGGAAGCGCCGGCAGAAGTCGGCCAGCCACCGGTTGTGCGCCTGGAGACCGGCCCGGCGATGCTCGTACTCGTCCGGCTTCGGCGGCCGAGCGAACAGCACGAAGCTCGGGAAGAACGGCGGCACGGTGTTGGGGTACACGACCTCGGCCACGATGCCGTCCCGCTCCAGGTCACCGTTGCGCCGCTCGTCATCCCAATTGCGGACTCGCCCGCCGTCCTGCAGATCACGGAACGGGTTCTTGTACTTGTTGCGCCAGGCGTCGAAGTCGTCGTGGTACTTCGGATCGAGGTACTCGCGGTACGTCGCGTGGCTCGCGCCGGCGTGACAGTCGGCCGAGATGATCGTGTAGTGGTCCGTGCGCTCCATGACGCCACCTCCTGCGCATCGGCCCGCGGTGTCGCCGGCATGTCCGGCACGCCCGCGTGGCCGTGAGGTCATATACTTGCACAGATACAAGTATCTCGTGCTCCCACCCCACCTGACCTCCAGAGCATCCTCGAGTTCGTGCGGTTCGTGGCCGACAGCTCGAACAGCCCCCGCCAGAAGGAGCGGGTGGTCCGGGCCGCGCGCGTACCCATCACCGGAGCAGGCCTGACGGCCCTGCGAGCCGTCGAGCGCCACCAGCCGGTGACGGTCTCGGAGCTGGCTCGGCGGTTGAGCCTCGATCTCTCGACCGTGAGCCGTCAGCTCGGCCCGCTCGAGGATGAGGACCTCGTGCGCCGCGAGACCGACCCGGACGACGGCCGAGTGTCGGCGCTCTCGCTCACCCCCGAAGGTCGGCGGCTGCTCGAGCGGGTCACCGCCGCGGTGCTGGCGGACTTCGACGCCGCGCTCGCGGACTGGGCCCCGGCCGATCGCGCCCAGCTCGCCGCCCTCCTCGACCGCTTCCGCGATCGCTTCGCCGCGCTTCGGACCGCCGAGGCGGCCGACTCCGACCGTCGGGGCTGAGCACGCGTCCGGCCAGAAACGAGGAGCATCCAATGTTCGATCTGTCTGCACACACCGCGCTCGTCACCGGCGCCGGCCAGGGAGTGGGCGTCGGCATCGCCCGCGTGCTCGCCCACCAGGGCGCCTCGGTCGCGGTGAACGACGTCGCCCTCGAACGGGCTGAAGCCGTCGCCGGGGAGCTGCGCCGCGGCGGCGCGCGAGCCGTGGCCGCCGGTTTCGACGTGACCGACCCCGGCGCGGTCACGACCGGCGTGGCCGAGCTCGAGACGGAGCTGGGGATGCCGGTCGACATCCTCGTCAACAACGCCGGAGTTCCGGTCGGGATGACCCCGGCGAAGTTCCGGGACATGGAGCCGGGCGCGTGGGCCCAGTACGTGGACCTGAACCTCTACGGATCGCTGCACTGCATCCACGCGGTGATCGACGGGATGGCCGAGCGGAGATGGGGGCGCGTCATCCAGATCTCGTCGGGCGCGGGCCGCAGCGGCCTCGCGTTCGGCGTGTCGCTGTACGGCGCGAGCAAATCCGCCGCCGAGGGGTTCATCCGCCACCTCGCCCAGGAGGTCGCGCGCCGTGGCATCACCGCGAACTCGATCGCATTGGGACTCATGGACAACGCGATCCCCGAAGTGGACGCCGACACCGCCGACGTCCTGTCCGGCATCGCGCGCCAGGTACCGGTGGGTCGGCTCGGCACACCCGAGGACGTCGGCGCCGCGGTCGCGTTCGTTGCATCGGACGAGGCATCCTGGCTCACCGGCCAGACCATCGACCTCAACGGCGGTCAGACCACCCACTGACCCGCGGGCCTGGCGCCGCCCGACACCGCGCCGCTCCGCACTGGCCATGGTCGTCGTAGCATCGCCGCGTGTTCCGGATCGGTGTCGTCGAGCTCGCCTACGCGCACGAACCCGAAGCCGCCACGCGCGCGACACAGGCGCGAGATGATGGCTTCGGCCACATCGACGTCATGGTGGGCACTGATCCCGATTCGTTGGTTCTGCCCATCGGCTGTCCGACAGCCTTCCCCAAGCCGTTGCCCACCTGGTGCACGACTCCCGCGCCGCCGGCCGGCGACGGAGACTGGGAACGGACGGTCCGGTGGTGGCGGGCCGCCCCCCAGGCGCTGTGCGAGCCGTGGGCCGGCGCGACCGTCCACTCGGTGGAGACGATGGCGGCGTTGGCCGAGGAGGTCCCGGGCGTTCGCTTCCTCGTCGACACCGGTCACGTCACCGCGTGGGGCGGCGACCTCTCCGAAGCGCTCGCGTTCGCCGACCACGTCCAGCTCCGCGACGCTCGCCCCGGCGAGGCCCAGGTGTATCCGGGCGACGGCGACGTCGACTTCGACGCCGTCTTCGCTCGGCTCGGCGCACTCGGCTACCGGGGGTGCGTGTCCGTGGAGTACTTCGACCTTCCCGACCGAGGCTGGTCCTGCCCCGATCCACGGGCCTACGCGACGGAGCTGCTCGCTCGCCTCCGCGGCGACAAGCCGTCGTCATCATGAGACCCTCCACTGTGACAGCCGCGACGAGTCCGGGTATCGTCCTTCGGCGTGACTGACCGAATCCAGCTCGACATCGACGGCACGATCGCCACGATCACCAACGACAACCCGGACAAGCACAACGCGTTCGACGACGAGATGGACGCGGCGCTGTTCGCGGCCATCGACGAGATCGCTCGCACACCGATGATCCGCGCGGTGATCTGGCGCGGCGAGGGCAGGTCGTTCTCCTCCGGCCGCGACGTCGGCTCGATCGGCGCCCACCAGCTCCCGATCTCGCACCACGAGCTCATGCGGCGAGGCCACCGGGGCATCCAGCGACTCTGGGACCTCGACGCCCCGGTCATCGTGGCGTGCAAGGGCTGGGTCATGGGCGGCTCGTTCCAGCGGGCCCTGCTGTGCGACATCCGGGTCGCGGCCGAAGGGGCACGATTCCGACTGCCCGAGGTGACCTACGGCGTGATTCCCGACACCGGTGGAGTCGCCGTGCTGCACCAGATGGCCGGTCCGGGGCTCGTGAGTGACATGGTGCTCACCGGCCGGGTGCTGTCGGCCGAGGAGGCGATCGGCCACGGGATCGTGAGCCGGATCGTGCCGCCCGGCGAGCTCGACGCCACCGTGCGCGAGATGGCTGAGCAGATCGCCGCCGCGCCGGGGGTCACCGTGAAGATGGCCCGCGAGGTGATCCGGCACCTGTCGGTGCCCGGGATCCGCGCCTCGATGGCCGACGAGATGGTCTACCAGACCTTCGTCAACCGCAGCGACGACATCGCCGAGCTCCGCAGCGCACGCGCCGAGGACCGATCACCGCGCTACACCGGTAGCTGAGCACCGGACCGGACGGAAGGACACGATGAGCGAGCCGATCGGACTCCCGGCACCCCCACCCCCGGGCGCATCCGCGCTGCCGGCCGGCACCTACGACGACGTGGTCGTGGTCGTCACCGGTGGCGGTACCGGCCTCGGCAAGGCCATCGCGTCCGAGTTCGCTCGCTTGGGTGCTGCCATCGTGATCGCCAGCCGCAAGGAGGAACACCTCGACTCCGGTCGAGCTGCCATCGAGGCGCTCGACGCGCCGGTGCTCACGGTCGGCTGCGACATCCGCGAGCCGGACGACATCGCCGCCGCGTTCGACGCCGCGACGAACCGATTCGCACCGCCCGCCGTGCTCATCAACAACGCGGCAGCGAACTTCCCGGTGCCGGCGGAAGACATGTCGCCGAACGCGTGGCGCACGGTCGTCGACATCACGCTGAACGGCACGTTCCTGTGCGCCCGCGAGTTCGGACGGCGCCACCTCGCGGCGGGGACGCCCGGCTCGATCATCAACGTCGGCGCTTCCTACGCCTGGACGGGCGGACCGGGCTTCGCCCACTCGGCCGCAGCCAAGGCGGGGGTCAAGAACCTCACCGAGACCCTTGCCGTCGAATGGGGTCCGTACGGGATCCAGGTGAACGGGCTCGTGCCCGGCTTGTTCCCGCACGACGACATGACGGCCGACATCCGGTCCAGCCTGGACCGCACGAACGAGAAGGATCCGTGCCAGCCCGCGATGCGCGTCGGACAGACGCGCGAGCTCGGCTGGGCTGCGACGTTCCTCGCGTCGCCGTACGCCCGGTTCGTCTCCGGCCACACGTTCGTGGTCGACGGCGCGAACTGGCAGCGCCGCTCGCTGACGAACCCCCCGGTCGTGCCGGTGCGCGACCAGATGGGCAAGGGCCCGTTCACGGGCTGATCAGCGCGCTCGGTGATGACGAGTGGATCCACGGCGACGACATCCGGGACGCGCTCGGTCTCCCGGCCGAGCACACCGACGGGCTACGCGGCGCGATCTCCCACGTGGGGGTCATGCTCGCCCAGCAAGGTTGGGTTGGCAGCGTGCCCGACCCGGGCGACCCCGAGACCGCGCTCGCCTTCGTGCTCGCGGCCACCGGCCGCCGCGATGGCGCGGGGCTAGCCCACGCGCCGCCCAACCTCTACGCCTGAGCCAGGCGTCCAGCCCGCGAACGCTCCGCCGTGAGCCCGCGCTCAGAGCCCCATGCCGCGACCGATGATCTCCTTCATGATCTCGGTCGTGCCGCCGTAGATCGTGGTGACGCGCGCGTCGGCATAGGCACGCGCGATCGGATACTCGAGCATGTAGCCGTAGCCACCGAACAGCTGGAGACACTGGTCGATGGCCCGCTTCTGCAGCTCGGTGCACCACCACTTGGCCATGGCCGCGTCTTCGGCGCTCAGCTCACCCCGGTTGAGCGCCCCGACGCAACGGTCGACGAAGGCCTGCGCCACCGCGACCTCGGTCGCGACCGTCGCGAGCACGAAGCGCGAGTTCTGAAACGTCCCGACCGGCTGACCGAACGCAATCCGTGACTTCACGTACTCGAGCGTCCAGCCGAGAGCGGCGCGCGCCGCGGCGACACCGGCCACGCCGATCGAGAGCCGCTCCTGCGGCAGGTTCGCCACGAGTTGTGCGAACCCCTCCCCTTCGGCGTCACCAAGCCGGTTCTCGACCGGCACCGCGACCTCATCGAAGAACAGCTCCGCGGTGTCCTGGGCATGGAGCCCGAGCTTCTCGAGGTTGCGTCCCCGCTCGAAGCCGGGCATCCCGCGTTCGATGACGAGCAGGCTCATCCCGCGGTGGCGCTGACTCAGATCCGTCTTCACCGCGACGATCACGAGGTCGGCGTTGATGCCGTTGGTGATGAAGGTCTTGGCACCGTTGACCACGTAGTGGTCGCCGTCGCGACGGGCCGACGTGGTCATCGACGCGAGGTCGGAACCGATGGCGGGCTCGGTCATCGCGATCGCAGTGACGAGCTCGCCGGACGTCACCCCCGGAAGCCAGCGCGCCCGCTGGGTCGGCGTGCAGTAGCGCAGGAAGTACGGCAGGCAGATGTCGTTGTGGAGTGTGAGCCCGAGCCCGGCGGCACCGACTCCCGCGGCTTGGAGCTCCTCGGCGAGGACGAGGTTGTAGCGGAAGTCGTTAACCCCGGCACCGCCGTACTCCTCCGGCACCGCCATCCCCAGGAATCCGTGCGCGCCCGCATCTTCGAACAGGGCGTGCGGGGTGATGCCGGCTCGGTCCCACTCCGCGCTGTGCGGGACCATCCGATCGGCAATCCATCGCCGGATCACATCGCGGAACTGTTCGTGCTCGGCTTCGAAGCAGTCCCGGGCCGGTCCGTCTTCGGTCCTCACGTGTGCTCTCCTCACTCCCGATTGCGCGCTCCACCCGTTTCGCCCGGGCGAAGCCACCCACCATCGCACGCGCCCGTCGCTCGACCCGCTCGGGGCCCTGGTTGACCGGCCGCGGTGACCATGCCAGCCTGACACGGCCGTCAGATGCATGGGCGATCGTGGGGGGCCAAGATGCGCGCGAGTCGGCTCCGGCGACACCGCGCTCTCGTCGTCACGCTCGCGACGGTCGCCGTGGTTGCCGGGCTCGCCCCGTCTCGCGGAACGGCCGCCGCGCGCGACGCGCCCGTCCGGCGGTGCGACTGGCCGATGTGGGGCCACGGACCCGACCGGAGGTTCTCCTACCCCTGTGCGACCGACATCGCCCCCGACACCGTCGGTGGGCTCCAACGGGTGTGGTTCTTCCGCGCCCGCGACACCGTGACCGCGACGCCCGCCGTCGTCCGCGGGACCGTGTTCGTCGGCGATTGGTCGGGCAACTTCTACGCGCTGCGGGCCAAGAACGGGCGGGTCAAGTGGCGGTTCCAGGCCGAGACTCACCCGCTCGTCTACGCGGGCCAGATCGTGTCCTCGGCCGCGGTGGCCCGGATGGGCGGCGTGCGCACCGTTTTCTTCGGGGCCGGCAAGCACCTCTACGCGCTACGCGCCCGCGACGGCAAGCTCCTCTGGCGCTACAACGCCGGCCGGCGCGGGGACGACGCCGACGATGACCCAACCGAGATCGAGACGTCACCGGTCGTCGTCGACGGGAAAGTGATCTTCGGCACCGATGTGCACAACCGCGGCGGGGACGACCGATCGCGGGTGATCGCGCTCGACGCCGAGACCGGTGAGCGCATCTGGGCGAGGACCACCGCGCCGACGAGCGGGCGCGACCCCACCGGTCCGGGCTGCGGTGACGTGTGGGGCTCGGTCGCGGTGGACGTCGACGGCCGGGGCGTGTTCTTCGGTACCGGGAACTGCGTGAGTGCGCCCGAGGGTTGGGGCCGGTTCTCCGAGGCCATCGTCGCGCTCGATCTCGACACCGGCGCGCCCCGGTGGACCTACCAACCGCACGAGCCCAACCGCAACGACCTCGACTTCGCCGGCGCACCGAACCTGTTCTCGATCGGCGACCGCCCGGTTGTCGGGCTCGGCAACAAGGACGCCGCGTACTACGTGGTCGACCGGCAGACCGGCGAGCTCGTGTGGGCCACCCAGACGACCGAACCCGGTCTCCGTCGTCCCGACAGCAACTTCTCGACCGGCGGGTTCATCGGACCGGCGGCCTACGCGGATGACCGCATCGTCGGCGGCACCGCGGTCGGTGGCTCGCCCGCGCTCCACGCGATGAACGCCGACACCGGCGCGATCATCTGGCAACAACCCGCAGCCGGACCCACCTACGCGGCCACGACCGAAGCGAACGGCGTCCTGTTCCTCGGCGGCACCGATTTCACCCTGCGCGCGCTCGACGCCGCCACCGGCGACGTGCTCTGGCAGGAGACCATGACGGGCGCGGTGAGCGGCGGAACCGCGATCGTGGGCGACAACGTGTACGCCGTCGCGGGGATCCGTGAGCCGGGCACCGACAAGCGCAGCCGAACGAGCGGAGTGACCCGCTTCTCGCTCTCCGCCCGGCCCGTGCCCTCGACGTCGTCAACGACGACCGGCCAAGACTCGAGCGTCGACACCACTCCTCGCCCCGCCCCGTCGACGTGCGTGGACGCGCCGTGTTCGGTGGCCTTCGATCTGAAGACGCCGCCTCCGGGAACCTCGCCGCGGCTCACCCTCTCGATCACCGTGGACCCATGGGGGCTCGAGGCGCAGACCGAGGACCTCGGGCCACCGTCGGCGTGGCTACGTCCCGGCAGCGACGCCGCTCGCGAGGGCGCGACGCGCTACGGCCTGTTCATCTCCGAACGCGACGACGACCCCAACGGCGGGTTGCTGTGCGTGCTCGACAACGCCGGCGGGTGCTCCACATCTCGAATCCCCCAACGGGGCGCGACCTACAACCGCATCAGCCTTCTCGCCATCACCGACTCCGATGAGCTACCTGAAGCCGCCGAGGGCTTCGATCGGTTGGTCACGACCCAGTCATTCTCACCGCCGCTCGCGCCCCGGCGATGAGCGCCGCCATACCGACGAAGGGAACCCCCTCATGAACCATTCCTCACCGAATTCGCGCCGATCGGGCGGTCGAGCGGGTCGCCGACGCGTCCGCACCGTCGCGGCCGGAGTGGTCGCAGCATCACTCGTCGGCCTCGGAACACTCGCCGCGTCGGGAACGGCCGCCACTCGACCGACCGCCGAGAGCGGCGTGCGACGAACGTTCGTGTTCAACGGCGAAGCCAACAACCTCAACGTCTACCGCGCCAAGCGACCCTTCCGGCACCAGCGGCTGGTCACGAACGCGAAGGACGACCCCGACGGTCTCGACATCAACGCGCAGATCTGCTTCTTCCCCCAGGACGAGGGGAAGAAGGTCCGCCGTTTCATCGCGGGAGAAGACACCAACCAACCCGACCCGCCGCAGGGCTGGGGCGTCTTCGAGCTGCGCGGGCGTCGCATCGACAAGTTCCAGGTCCATCAGATCGCCAAGCTGACGCCCACGTTCCAGGGCTCACTCGACAACGCCGAGAACTACGGGTGCGGGTTCCTCGCCGATGGGCGGGTCCTCACGAGCGACATCGGCGATCAGGCGAGCGGCGCGGGTGACGGCCAACTCATCGTGTGGTTCCCACCATTCGACACCGGCATCGGTGGCGAGGGCCAGGTCCGATACTGCAAGATCGACACCGCGCTCGCCACCGCGGGCCAGATCGCGGTCGACGGCGACGACCAGGTGTTCGTCGCCTCGGCCCGGCCCCCGACCGCGGGAATTTGGCGCTACTCGGGACCCTTCCCGACGTCCGATACCGCCGAGGGCGGATGCGGGCGCACCGACGCCACGGGCGCGCCCCTGGCCGACGCGGTGCAACGCGAGCTCTTCATCCCCGCGACCGAACCGCTCGCGACCCCGAACGCGATCGTGCGCCGACCCGACGGTGGGTTCTACGTGTCGAGCGTGATCAACGGCGTCATCGCCCAGTACGACGACCTCGGACGGTACGTCCGCACCGTGCTGTCACCGCCGACCGGCGAGACCCTCGGCCCCGAGCCGTTCTCCACGGGCACGCCCCTCGGCCTCGGTGTCACTTCCCAGGGCACGTTGTTCTACGCCGATATCGGGATTGTGGTTGACGGTGCCGACATCGGACCCGGCGATCACACCGGCCAGGTGCGCAGGATCCGCTTCGACCGCGACGGCGAACCGGTGAGGCCGGTCACCGTCGCCAAAGACCTGGGGTTCCCTGACGGCATCGGGATCGTCGAGCTCACGGAGTAGACCCCCGAGACCGCGCGGGGCACGGTGCGTTGCCGAGCAGCACGGTCCACACCGTGCGGGCCGTAGTCACCCAGGGAGTGCAGCACCCGCTGACGGTCGAGGTACGACCCGTACCGACGCCCGGTCCGGGCGAGCTACTCGCGCGGGTCGCCGCGGGCGGGGTGTACGGCTCGGACCTCCACCTGGCGGACGCGCTCGACGAGCTGCCCGATCGCTTCGGGGCGCCGACGCACCCGACCGACGAGTGCAAGCTCATCGTCGAGCCGTAACGACCTCCTCGCGCGTGTCTACCCCCAGCCGCTCGGCGGTAGGACCTACCGCGCGTGCAGGTCGAATTCCTCCCGAGCCCGTCGATAGTCGGCCTTGCCGTTGGGGGCGCGGGGAACCTGGGCCAGGACGACCAGCGTGCGCGGCACTTTGTACGGCGCGAGCAGTTCCCGAGTCGCGGCGATGAGCACGTCGGGTACCGCGCCAGGCGCGTTGACCGCGACCACGCCGACGACTCGCTGACCAAAGCGTTCGTCGTCGACGCCGAAGACCAGACAGTCCTCGACCATGTGGTGGAGCTTCACCGCCTCCTCGACCTCTTCGGGGAAGACCTTCTCGCCGCCGGTGTTGATGCACTGGGACCCTCGACCGAGCAGCGCGATCGAACCGTCGATCTCGACCGTGGCCCAGTCGCCGGGCACGGAGTAGCGGTCGCCGCCGTACTCGCGAAACGTCGCTGCGGTCTTCGCAGGGTCCTTGAAGTATCCGTCGGGGGTCGCGCCGCCGATCGCCACGAGCCCGGGCTCACCCGAGCCGGGTACGACTTCACTGCCGTCCTCGCGCAGCACCTTCACGTTCGGGTTCGGGGTAAACCGTCCGGTCGGCGCGGGCGAACCGTGCGTCGAGATCGATGCGCCCATACCTCCCTCGGTGGCGGCGATGTAGTCGACGATTGCGGCGCGTCGGAGATGCTCGAGCAGGCCGGTCTTGACCTCGGTCGAGAACATCGCACCCGACGACATCACGAGACGCAACGCCGACAGATCACGCGTCGGGCCGTCGTTCAGTGCATCCAACAGCGGTCGAGCGAACGCGTCGCCGACGACCGTCACGGCCCGGACACGCTCGCGCTCGATCGTGGCCCACGTCGCCTGCGGGTCGAACGTGTGGCCGGGGAGCAGCACGGTGCACGAACCGAACGTGAGCATCGGCAGCGTTCCGATCGACAGGCCGGTGGCGTGCATGAGTGGACAAACAGGGAGCGCAACGAGCGATCGGCGCTCATCCGCGAGCCGGCGGGCGGCCGGCGCGACCCCGGATGGATCGCTGACCGGATCCAGCCCCGCGGCCGGCGGCACAGCCGCCATGAACCCGTCGAGCGTCGGCCCGACGCGGCTCATCACGCCTTTGGGCATCCCGGTGGTGCCCCCGGTGTAGAGCATCGTGATGTCGTCGGGATCGCGCGTGATCCGACGCGCGGGTCCGTGGGCCGCGATGAGCTGCTCGTAGGGCTGACCCACTCCGGTCAGCGGCGAGGAGGCGCCGTCCGCGTGGCCCGGCGCGTCGGCGACCTCGATGAGGAGGCGGAGGGAACGCGCCCGATCGGCGATGCGCTCGACCCGCAGGGCGAGGCTCGAATGGAACACCAGGACCTGGGCCTCGGAATTGTCGAGCAGGTAGAGCAACTCCTCATCCAGGTACCGGTAGTTCACGTTCACCGGCACGCAGCGATGCTTGAGCGCCGCCCAGTACGACTCGAGGTACTCCGGCGCGTTGTACAGGTAGTTGGCGACTGCTGCCCCGGGTCCGACTCCGGCGCCGGCGAATGCGGCTACCAGCCGCGACGCGCGGTCGTCGAGCTCGGACCATGTCCGCCGAGTCGTCCCGTGCACGATCGCCGACGAATCGCCGATCGCGTCGGCCACCGACTCCCACACCGTTGCCAGATGGCGTTCGATTGCCGCCACCGTACCCACCCGGCCGACCGACCGTCGTCTCACCCCCGGCGCGCCTGCGAGCTGCCACCAACGCGCCCGTCCTAGGGTGGACCCATGCTGGACCTGGAGACCCATGGCGACGTTCGCGTCCTGCACTGGCGCGACGGCGAGAACCGCTTCAACGGTGCCTCCATCGCCGCGTGGCACGACGCCCTGGACGACCTCGAGCAGATCGAGGGTCCGCTCGCGCTGGTTGTGACCGGCGAAGCCAAGTTCTTCACCAACGGCCTCGACCTCGACTGGCTCTCGACCAGCTCCGACGCGGGTGCATTCATGGGCGAGGTGCAGCGCCTGTTCGGGCGCATGCTCGTGTTCCCCGCCTACACCGTCGCCGCGATCAACGGCCACGTCTTCGCGGCCGGCGCCATGCTGTCGTGCGCGTTCGACCATCGCATCATGCGTGCCGACCGGGGCTATTGGTGCCTGCCCGAAGTCGACCTCGGGTTGGCACTCACGCCCGGCATGACCGCGACGGTCACGGCGGGGCTGCCCGCCGCCACTGCGCACGAGGCCATGCTGACGGGCCGGCGCTACGGCGGTGAGGATGCTCTCAGGGCCGGCATCGCGCACGCCATTGCGGCCGAAGCCGATGTGCTCCCCCAGGCCATCGCCGCCGCCGCGGCGATCGCACCGAAGAGCCGACCGGTGATCGCCGAGCACAAGCAACAGCTCTTCGGGGCTGCTGCCGCGGCGTGTTCGGGCGCCTGAGCGCGGCGCGGCGTCACGCGCGCTTGCGAGCCCGACTGGGCGCGACGCGGGGTGGTTCGTTGGGCTGCTTCGGGTAAACCGGCGGCCAGGGCGCATCCATGAGCCCACTGGCGAGATCCGCGGCCGACCGCTCGAGCAACGGCGTGAGCGACTGGGGGTCGTCGTACATGTCGGCCCAGGCATCGCCCTCGGTGGCGAGTCGCTCGGGAACGGACGCGAGAGTGTGCGCGGCGGCATCGATGGTCGCGAGCTCGGACCACCGGAATGGCGTGGACACCCGGGCCTCGGGGTTGGCGCGCACCGACCAGGCACCGAACACGGTCTTGTGGGGCGCGTTCTGGTTGAAGTCGACGAAGACCCGCGCACCCCGCTCCTCCTTCCACCACGCCGCGGTGACGAGATCCGGGCGGCGGCGCTCCAGCTCACGGGCCACCGCGACCGCTCCGGCGCGCACGTCGTAGGAGCTCCAGGCAGGCTCGAGCCGCACGTAGACGTGAATGCCCCGGCTCCCGGTGGTCTTGGGATAGGCCGTGATCGAGTCCTCGGCGAGGAGCTCGCGTGTCAGCTCGGCAGTCTCGCGGATCATGGCGAACGACACCCCCGGGCTCGGATCGAGATCGATCCGGAGCTCGTCGGCTACGTCAGGGCTCTCGGCGAGCGAGGGCCACACGTGAAAGCCGAGGCACCCCAGGTTCACCGCCCACGCGACGTGGGCCAGGTCCGCCGCGACGAGCGCGCGTGACGTGGTGCCGTTGGGGGTCGACACCACGGTCGTCGTCAGCCAGTCCGGTGCGTTCTTGGGCACGCGCTTCTGGAAGAACGACGGACCATCCGCGCCGTGCGGGAACCGTTGGAGGAGCACCGGCCGGCCGCCCATCGTGGCCAGCAGCGGCGCGCGCACCGCCTCGTAGTAGCCGATCAGGTCGAGCTTGGTCTCGCCTCGCTGTGCGAACAGCACCTTGGCCGGGTGCGTGACCACTATCTCACGGCCATCGAGCTGGACTGACACAGCGGCGTCGCGCGGGGACACACCGCTCATTCTGCTCGCGATGAGCTCGGGCACGGGATCATCCACGGTAGGCACACGCGCCGCGGGCGAGCGGGTGCCGGTGGGCGCGCCGTGCCAGACTCGGCCGATGGATCACGACGGGGCTTCGGCAACCACCGACGACGTGCTCGGTGACGCGGACCTGCACGGTCGCCGCGTCGTCGTCACCGGCGCGTCCACCGGGCTGGGCGAGGAGACCGCCCGCGCGCTGGCATCGCGCGGCGCCGCGGTGACGATGACCGCGCGCGACGCGGGCCGCGGTGATGCCGCCGCCGAACGGATCCGAGCCTCGTTCCCGGATGCGGACCTCGAGGTCCGCATCCTCGATCTCGCGTCGCTGGCCCAGGTGCGCGCCTCCGCGGCCGACTTCCTCGCCGACCACGACACGATCGACATCCTCGTCAACAACGCCGGCGTCAT
>Ga0075530_1000568_pt1 | contig 17517 bp, 11 predicted proteins | sample NGEPerD_2_FD_75101 | JGI IMG/M metagenome (GOLD analysis project Ga0075530, IMG submission 75101) | Arctic peat soil microbial communities from the Barrow Environmental Observatory site, Barrow, Alaska, USA - NGEE PermafrostL1-D | ecosystem: Environmental > Terrestrial > Soil > Wetlands > Peat ... | reverse complement strand
CCGGTCTGTTCGTCGACGCGCTTGTCGTTCACCCGCGGCGCCTCGACCTCGATCCCGCCGGCCGCGGTCGTGATCGTGCGCGCCTCGGCGTGACCGTTGCGGGTCACGAGCCGGTGTCCGTTCACGTCACGCTCGTCCGCGAACCCGGCGACGTAGTCGTCGACCTCGGCCTCGAGCGCCACCGCCAACATCCGGCGCGCGCCCTCCCGGACGATCTCATCAAGCCCGACGCGCATCTCCGCGCGGGCATCCTCGTTTGCTACTACTCTCAACATCGGCGTTCCTTCCTCCCGGGGTTGCATCCCCGGTCGAGCTCGTGATGGTTTCAACGAGGAAGGTACGCCGCGCCCTCGAACGGATGGCCGATCCACAGGTTCTGGTTATAACTCCACGTGTGTTCGCGGTGTGGTGCTGGCGGTGACGGCTTGCGTGTGTTCACTGGCGTTGATGCTCAGTGGTGCGAGCGCTGGTGCTTCCGTAGCGAGTCCCAGCGTCACCCGGGCGAGTGGTGGTGGGGGCGTGCCGGTGGTGCCGGGGTTCACGTCCTTCGATCCGGCGGTGGTGGGTTACGAGCAGTCCGAGGTCTTCCTCTCGGGGACGGCGAGCGCGTATGAGCCCGCTGCGCCCGTCGGCGCTGACGGGAAGTACAGCGCTGTTGCGACGAGCACGGCGCCGTACACGACCCGCGCCGGCGTGATGCGACCGATCAAGCGACGCCATTTCAACGGAACGGTCGTCGTGGAATGGTTGAACGTCAGCGGAGGGGCTGACGCGGCCCCTGACTGGATGCTCGGACACAACGAACTGGTACGCGAAGGGTTCGTCTGGGTCGGCGTCTCCGCTCAAGAAGTGGGTGTGAACGCGCTCCAGTCGGCCGATCCGACAAGAGGGGACGCTGCCCGTTACGCCAACCTGTCACACCCGGGTGACAGCTACTCGTACGACATCTTCAGCCAGGCCGGGCAAGCGATACGTGACCACCCCCGCACGATTCTCGGCGGACTGAAACCCGAGCACCTCATCGCGATCGGTGAGTCGCAATCCGCTGGCCGCCTGGTCACCTACATCGACCTCGTCCATCCCCTCGCGCATGTCTACGACGGCTACCTCGTGCACAGCCGCTCGGGAGGCGCGCCCATCCGCGATGACCTCGGCGTGCCCGTCCTCGTGTTCCAAACGGAGACCGACGTTTCCTTCAGCAACGCGACTGCCCGCCAGCCGGACACCAGCACCTACCGGCTGTGGGAGGTGGCGGGCACCGCGCACTTCGACTACTACGGGCTCAGCATCGGACCCAAGGATACCGGCGATGGTCAGGGTGCCGTCGCGGTGCTTGCGTCGATGCAGAACCCCACGAGCCAGCCGAGAGCGAACTTCAGCTGCGGCTCGCCGATCAACACCGGGCCAGCTCACTACGTCCTCGACGCGGCCTTCTACCGGCTCAAGCGGTGGGTGGCGAAAGGCGTCGTGCTGCCGGTCGCGCCTCGCCTCCAAACCACTGGAGTGAGTCCCGTCGTCTTCGCCACTGATGCCAACGGCAACGTGCTCGGCGGTATCCGTACCCCCGCCGTGGATGCACCCGTCGCCACGCTGAGCGGTCTTGCGAAAGGGGGCACCTCATTCTGTTTTCTGTTCGGCTCGACGGCGCCGTTCACGCCCTCCCAGATGGAAGCGCTGTACCCCAGCCACGGCAAGTTCGTGGCCGCCTGGGCCCGAGCGACGAGGTCCGCTCGCGCGGCTGGGTTCCTCGTCCGCGCGGACGCCAAGGAGCTCGCATCCGCCGCGGCCCGATCCAACGTCGGGAAGTAGGAACGAAGCGAGGCCCAAACGGCCGCGGCGATGACAGCGCGGTGGCTCACGACAAGACAGTGCCGGCAGATCGACACCGCGGTGTCCCTAAACGCGCGTCCCCGAATCTCGCCCACTGGGGTGTCATCGAGCGCCAGGGCGAGGGCGCGCCGTTCGCCGCTGCGGGGGGCGCTTTGCTGTCGCGCACCCGCCCCGATTGCCCGTTCGGCGAGCGTTCTCGCAAGGGTGTGTGCGCGTTATTGGGCGGCTCCGGCGATGAAGGTCGCGACGATGTAGGTGGCGTGGCGGTCGAGGGTGACGCGGGCTCGGTCGTAACGCATCGCGGTTCGCGGTTCGCGGGTCAGCGTGGCTGGCGGCTTCTTGCATCCCGCCGGGTTGGCCGGTTGTTCGGCGTTGGGTTGAGACCGAGCGGGGTCGCGACAGTCGAGGTTGGTCAGGCCCTCGCGACTGCTGCCTTCTCGAGGTGAGGTTGCCCCGGTTGTCCGGACCCTGTGATGTTCCGCGGGGCGGTTCACCGCAGGTGTACCTGACGCGTCGTCCCCGAGATCCGGCCGGGGGTGTCGCTGGTCGGACCTACGCCATGCAGCCGCGTCTGCGAGCGTTGCTACGGTGCCCGCTTGTGGTCGCTCCATCGACCTCGGCGCCGTAGGCCGCGAGTATCGATCTCACCAGCAAGGGGAACAAGGCATGCAACACAAGCCGACAACCGTTCGTGACAGGCTCGGCGCTCTCGTTGGCCTACTGAGGGTCAGCGATGCGGAGTTCCATGCGTTCATGGGCACGTACGACGAGTTGTTCACGGAGTCGCCGGAGAACACGAAGGCCGACTACGAAGACGGTGTACCCCTGAGGGGCTACATCCAAGGCAGCAGCGCGGAGCTCGAGCAGCTGTACAGGATCATCCACCTGCTGTGCACGCTCGGGTCGGTCGAGAAGATGTACATGCCACCGGTGATCGATCCCGAACAATCGGTCCTCCAGAACCAGATTCTGTTCGAGCGGATGGTGGCGAACGATCTCAAGCTCGGCAAGGGCGACAAGGTGTTGGATCTGGGCTGCGGTTGCGGAGCGATCGCCGAGCACATCGCGGAGCTGACCGGAGCCACCCCGTACGGCATCAACCTCGACGAGTCGCAGATCGACAAGGCATGGCGAAACCCGAACCTGCCGCGATCCAATTTTGCGGTCGGCGACTTCAACAAAGCTCTCGAGTTCGATGACGGCGCGTTTGACGCGGTCTACGCGATCCAGCCGATGACCTACGTCACCGATCACAAGTTCACCTTCGGGGAGGTGTATAGCGTCCTGAAGCCGGGCGGGATGTTCGTCATGAACGACGTCGCGGCTCTGGACAGTTACGACCGCGACAACGAGCATCAGCGGACGCTGATTCAGCACACCCGCGAGCTCACCGTGTTCGGGGGGTTCTGGTACTTCAAGTATTGGGAGGATGCCTACACGAAGGCCGGTTTCGACCTGGTCTCATCCGTGGGGAGGAGTGCGGTAGAGATGATCAAGAGGGAAGTCGCGCTCTTCGACAGGTACGAAGCTGTGTTCAAGTTCCTCGCGAAGATCCACGTGATTCCCAAGAAGACCGACGCGATGATGCAGCGGATGAACGAGAACAGTCAGTCGTACATCCAAGCCGAAGAAGAAGAACTACTGACGCTGAACTGGCACTGCGTGGGGCAGAAACCGGAGTGAGCGTCACGCGAGGACGGACGGGCCGTGTTGAGTTCCCGGCCTGGGTCAGAGGTGCCGGTCCCGTCGGGGAGGCCTGACCCCGTTTCGAGTGCTGCCCTGAGAGCTCCACGACGCGCAGATCGGCAGACATGGGCGGATTGGCTTCCGCGTAGGCGGGATGAGACTACCGAGACGCGCTTCGTGTGACCCGCGAGAGCTTCACGCGCTGTGCGAAGCCCTTCAGCGTGAAAGCGCCTGCCGGGCGGGATGAGAAGTCCGTCGAACCCTCGAGCGCGCTGAGTGTCTCCGTATCGACGAGGAGCGTCGATGGACGAGCGACGCTCACGGCGCGTGCGGCGAGATTGACGACCGGACCGGAGTAGTCGCCGTCTCGTGCGAGGACATCGCCCGTGGCCACGCCGGTTCGCACTGGGGGCAGCACGTCGTGGGACGCGAAGGCGTCGACCAGCGTGAGCGCGATATCAATCCCAATGGCAGGGTCGTGAGCAACGAACATCACTTCATCGCCGATGAGCTTGACGACTCGGCCCCCGCGTCCGACGACGATCTCCGAGGCGGTCGAGTCGAACAAGCTCAAGGCTTGGGAAAGTGCCGGGAGGTCCAGCTGCTGCGTCCACGCTGTCGAATTGACGAGGTCGGCGAATCCGATGCTGCGGCGGACGAGATCGATACCGGCCACGGCCTCCATCGCCTCGTGCGGGCGGAAGGCTCGGTCGATGTGGTGGCGGAGGAAGGAGTCGAAGGCGCGTGACATGCTATCGACTAGCACCACCGACTCCGCGTTCGCCTGCGCGAGTTCGAGACCGGCCGGTTCGTGCTCGACCGCTTGTGGCCCGATGTTCACGACGAATGCGCTCACCGACGCGTCAGCAACGCGCGCCGCGGCCGCGCCCAACACGCGGATCATTTGGATCGTCACCGGTTCGCCGAGTAACTCGATTCCGGCTTCCAGGCCGGCGAGGATCTCGACGTCGTGCCGCGAGAATGTCAGAACATCTGGGTCCGGATCGGGCTCAGGGAACCCGGCGGCTCGCCACGCGTGCGCAACCAACTCGGGGGCGATATTGGCCGCCGCAGCGACTTCGTCGAAGTTCAGACGCTCGCGGTCACCCCACAACGCGATTCTCGACGCCACGAGCGGCAGCTCGCCCGGTCTCGCGGCCACAAGGTCGTCGATGGTCGCTCCCAATCCGACGAGATACTCGAGGAGTGCGAGACGTTGCGGCGCGCTATCAGTGCCCAGATCATAGAGTCCGGCCACCTCGAACTCGGCCGGACCCGGCCGATTGACCTGCACCACGAGCCCATCTTCGCGCTGGCGACGCTGCGCGCGCCTCGACCGCTGCGCCGGGACCACGACCCGGGTGAGCGTTGACGTCACCGTCACCTGAGCTAGCTCCACCCGTCGCCGGCAACCGCGACTCGTCACCACTCGCGAGCTCCACTCCGGGATCGCATCGGAGAGAGCCCCGTCTCCGACGCGAATGAAGGGTGGCGCTGCTTCGCGTTACGGGCTGCGACGTTGCGCCAGGTTGGCTCGCCGGGCGACGTTTGACGCCGGCTGCACGCGCCCCCCACAGTGAGGCGCCCGAAATGGGCGATCCCACGGTGACGGAGATGACTGGTGCGAAGCAGCCTCGCCCGCAGGCTCATGACCGGCGGTGCCATCGCCGCCGGCGCGACGCTCTTCCAGGATCTCCGAGACGAGGACTACGGATCGCGGGGGTTCAGCGTCACCGATCCCGAAGGCAACATCTGGAGCTTCGGCACCTACCGCGGGGAGTAGGCACCGGATCACGCCATCGTGATGGCTGAGGGTGATGGCTGAGGGTGACGGGCTGGTCGTGTCCCGTCGTCGGAAGCTCCCGCCCGGTGCCGCCCTCGCGGTCAGGCGTTCCGCGTGTCGCGCAGCGCGGGGTGCTGGCGGGCGAGGAGGGGGAGGAGCAAGCTGCGGGGCACGAGATGGCCGCCGGCGGCCGAGACCTTGTTCGCGGCGCCGGGGATCACGACGGCCTTGCCGCGGGCCACTCCGTCGATCCCCGCCGTGGCGACGTCGGTGGCGGACTCCCACATGATCGCCGGGAGCGAGCCGGTCGATTCTTCCTCGCTGAACCCCGCGGCTTCGGCGAACTCGGTCTTGACCGGGCCGGGGCACAGCACCGTGACCGTGATGGGAGTTCCGGCGAGCTCGGCGCGCACGGCGTGGCTGTAGCTGAGGACGAACGCCTTCGACGCGGCGTAGCCGGCCTGTCCGGGCAGGGGCTGGAAGGCGGCGGTGGACGCCACGTTCAAGATCGCACCCCGGGCGCGCTCGACCATGCCCGGCAGGAAGAGGCTGCACAGATGAGCGACGGCTTCGACGTTGGTGCGCAACATCGCGATCTCGCCGGCCGGGTCGTTCGCGGAGACGGGACCCGTCGTGGAGAATCCGGCGTTGTTGACGAGCATGTCGACCGACAGGCCGCGTTCGGTGATCTCGGTGAGGATTCGAGTCCGAGATGCCTCGTCGGTCAGGTCGGCGGTGACGACTTCGGCGCGCACGCCATGGGCCGTAGCGACTTCGTCGGCCAGCGCGCGGAGTCGATCCTCGCGGCGGGCGACCAGGGTGACGCCGAGACCTCGGCTCGCGAGGCCGCGGGCGATCTCCGCGCCGATGCCGGACGACGCGCCGGTGACGACGCAGGTCCGGGCGGGTGCAGGAGCAGGGAGGGTCATGGCCCGATCGTAGGGGTCTCTCCGACTGGCGGCACGTGGTCGGGGTCTCCAGCCGGCCGTTGCTCCGGCGGGACTGGGCGGCCGGCTCTTCCGGTCGGGGCCGATCCGCGCGAGTCTGAGGGCGTGGCGGGCCCTTTTCGCTTCGACCGGACCTGGGTGTTCGGCGTGGCCCCGGCCGAGCTGTTCGCCACGGTCTCTCGGACCGAGTGCTTCACCGACTGGTGGAGCTGGCTGCGGCGCTGCGATGTCGACGGCATCCGAGCCGGTGCCGGCGCGACGTGTGTGATCCGGGCACCCTTGCCCTACTCATTGCGATTCGATGTGCGGATCGACCGGGTGGAGCCGGACGCGCTGATCGCCACGTCGGTGCGCGGTGATCTCCAGGGACCGGCACGGCTCGAGATCTCGCCCGACGACGCGGGCTGTGTGGCGCGGCTCACCTGGTCGCTCGAGCTGCGTGATCCCGTGTTGCGCCGCGTGGCCGTGCTCACCCGGCCGGCGATGGAGTGGGCACATGACCGCGTCGTTGCCGTCGGCGTGGCCGAGTTCGAACGGCACGCGCTCGCCGACGCGGCGCGCCCGCCCCGCTTCGTCTAACCCTTGCCGTATCCGGTCGTCTCGAAGCCGCCGAGGTACGCGAGGACGCGAGCCTCGGTGAAGGCACCGAGGTAGCTGCCGAGAGCGTCGAGCTTGTCGCTCGCATCCCCCTCACGGTCCACGCCCGCGATCTCGTAGCCGGCGACGACGAGTGATGCCTCGACCTTGCGCGTCTGGAGCACACCGACGCTGCGCTCGACCTGACTGGAGCCGAACGACAGGGCCGAGACGAGCGCGCGCTCGTTGCCGACTCCTACGACGTTGTTCTCCTCGTCGAGCTCCGCGCTGAGCGAGTAGTACTTCGTGAGGAGCTCCGCCGAGCGCGTGTAGAGCGAAACCGCGCCACCGAGCCGCGCGTAGACGGCCGTGTTCGTGTCACCGAGGTACTCGTCGAGTCCACCTTCGAGGATCCCGACCGAGGCCTGGGCGAGCGCATACTCGAAGTCCGTTTCCGCGAACGCGAGCTTGCACTCCTCGGCCTTGACGCCACTCTCGTTCGCGGCGGGCTCGAGGATGAGAGCGTCGAACGCGGTGAGGTTGGCCTCGGCCGCCTTGCGGAAGAAGTCGGCAACGGCACTGAGCTTCACCTTCTTGGACACCTTCGCGCCGCCGCCGCCCTCGCCGACGTCGACGATGTCCTCCGCGGCCTCGATGAGAGTGCCGGCGAACTCGTAGAAGAGGGCTCCGCCGACCGCGGGCTGGAGGATCTCCTCCTCGGTGGTGCCCAGGGCGGCCTGATCGAAGAGAGTGTCGGCAAAAGAGCTCAGCGAGATCGCATCGATCGCGCCCTGATAGCCCTGGATGAGTATCGACGCGTCGCTCACGCGCTCGGGCTTCACGTTCCTGAGGGTGTCGACGAAGGCCTCGATCTGGCCCGCGATCGCGGTGCTCGACCGGATCTGGTCGATGAACGCCTCCACGCCCTGGGTGAGGTACACCTGCAGAGCCTGCCCGTCCCGACCGCGGCGTTGGCCTGCGCGGCAGCCAGGAGCGCAGCGTTGTACGCGCCGGCCTGCAGCCCGTTGTCGCTCAAGTCCTGGGCGCGCGCCGCCGACGCGTCAGCGTCGATCGCGAGGTCCGCGAACTCGCTCTGGATGGCCGGGTCGAGCGCCAGGAACTCGGTGGCCGAGGCATCGAAGTCCGCCTGGAGCGACTTCACCTTCGCGGCGATCGCGTCGTAGGTGTCACCAGTCAGCTCGACGTCGGCCCGCTTGGGGCGGGGGAGAGTCTTGCCGGTGAAGGCCTTGTAGGCCTCGTAGATGTCACCGACCTCGCGGACCTCGATGCCCTCGCTCCGGCCGAGCCGCACGACGTCCACGAGCTCACCGGTATCGTCCGCGCTGTTGTGCTGGCCGAGAGGGATGAGCATGCGATCCTTCTTGGCCTCCACGACGCCGTCGACCTTGTAGGGGATCCCACCGACGGGCCCGACCGTGCCGTCAGGGTTGATGGTGCCGGTCATCGTGATGTCCTTCTTGATGGTGTCACCACGGATGAGCGACAACAGTCCGATCGTCATGAGCGCGCCCGCGCTCGGGCCGTCGATCCGTCCGTTGACATCGAAGGTGACCTCGGCCCCGCTGAGGGGAGCACCCGTCAGGATCGTTGCCACCGCGGCCGCGTTCCAGCCCGCCGAGCGCCACTGGTCACCGGTACCGCTCACCTCGTCCTCGCTGAACGCGACGCGGAACTGCTTCTTCTTGGTCTTCTCGTAGTGGATCGTGAACTTGTTGGTACCGCCCGAGGATCCGTCGGCGCTCTCTTGTACGAACAGAGCGTTGAGCGTTACCTCGTTCCCGTCGACGGCCGCGGCATCGGTTGCGGTCAGTCCGGCCGTGCCGAGCAGCGCGATCACGAGGGCAAGGGCAAAGGCAGGTGTGAACCGACTGCGGCGCCTGATCTCTCCCGTGCGTTGGTCGCCTCGTGCGACTGTGACACCCGCAAACTACCGAGGGGACCCCGAGCTCACGGCATCCCAGCCCGTATCTCGGCGGGTGTCGGCTCTGGGCTCAGCGGATCGTGCCGCGACCCGCAATGAGCGGGAGGTCGAGCGTGCTGAGCATGCCGGGCGCGGCGGCCCGTACGGCCGGGATCGCGTTGAGCGCACGCATGCCGGTGGCCAGACAGCCACCGGCGACGGCGTCGCCGTGCGCGTCGCGAAACGTCGTCTCCTGGCGGATCGTCGGGCTTCCTTCGATATCGACCCGGTACACGTCATTCGGCGCGATGCGACCGCGTGGCCAGTCGGGGGCGGCGTCATTGGTGATCCGATTCACGTGTTCGAGCACGATGCGCGCTTCGCCACTCACCATGCCGTTGATGGTGAAGTGCACGCCGGCGACCGTGCCTGCCTCGATCACGCCGTTTTCGAACTCGATGGCGCGCGGTGTCACCCACTTGTCGTACGTCGTCGTGATGTCGTCGAGCTCGACCCCCATCGCGCTCGCCATCATGGGAACGGTGCCGCCCCACGCCATGATGAGGATCTCGGGGATCTCGAGCACGGCGCGGCGCTCGGCCGGCTCACCGAAGCCCATCGGGGCGTAGTCACCCGTGTAGGTCGCGTAGTCCAGGATCTCGCTCGCGGTGACGCGATCGACGCGCCCGCACACGCCGGTGAGGGTCATCGGGAGCAGGTCGTTCGCGAAGCCGGGATCGATCCCGGTGGTGAAGCACGACGTGCCTCCTTCGGCACAGGCCACTTCCATGGGTTCGGCCATCCAGCGATCGGCAGTGGGCCACCACACGAAGTTGGTCATGGACGTGGACACGACGTCCTTACCGGCGCGCAACGCCTTGGTCATGTTGTCGATGTTGTCGCGGGCCTGTTCGGCCGTCGGCCCGTAGTAGGCGACTGCGTCGGCCTCGAGCGCCAGCGCGGCGTCAATGTCGGTCGACGCCACGACGCCGGTCGGTGCGATGCCACAGATATCGCCGGCGTCGCGTCCGTGCTTGTCGGGATCCGCCACGATCACACCGGCGAGCTCGAAGCACGGATGGTCGACGATCTCGGCGATCACCCGGCGACCGACGTAGCCGGTACCCCACACGATCACGCGATCGACGCCTTCCTGCACGTGGGTCTCCCTCGACGAGATCGGCTTCGGCGGCGAACGCTACCCGGAGTGATCATGCGGAATACGGGAGCGCCCGCACCCTTGCCGACCCGCGTTGGTGCGCTCGGCGTCGCATAGCGACGCCGAGCGCACCAACGGGAAGGGTCCAGGTGGGTCCACCGGTGGCTGTCCCACGTGCTGCGTACAGTTCGTTGGCGATGCGCCTGCTGCACACCTCCGACTGGCACCTGGGTCGCACGTTCCACGGAGCCTCCTTGCTCGATGAGCAGGCACAGGCTGTCGACCGCATCGTGGAGATGGTGTCCGAGGGCTCGATCGAGCTCGTCGTCGTCGCCGGCGACCTCTACGACCGCGCGTTCCCGCCGGCCGAAGCGGTGGACCTCTTCGGCGATGCGATCGACCGGTTGCGATCAACGGGCGCTGCGGTCGTGGCCATCAGCGGCAACCACGATTCGAGCATCCGCGTCGGGGTGCACGACCGCATCCTGGCCCCGACGGGCGTCACGATCCGCGGTGACGTGAGTCGGGCGACCGAGCCGGTGATGCTCGAGTCGGCCGACGGGGGCCCGCCGGTAGCCGTCTACCCGCTCCCGTACCTCGACCCCACCCTGGCCGGACCGATCCTGGCGCCCGAGCCGGATCCCGACGCCGATCCGGACCCCAATTCCGACGTCGATGCCGCCGACGCCGCCGAGGAAGGATCGGAGCCCGACGCCACGTCGCGGCATCGCCTTCGCCACGACGAGGTCACCCGGCTCGCCACCGACCGGATCCGTGCCGACCTCACCGGTCGCAACGGCGCGCGCTCGGTGGTGGTCGCGCACACGTTCGTGGAAGGTGGGGTCATCTGTGAATCCGAGCGTGAGCTCACCGTCGGCAATATCGAGCATGTCGGCGTCGACGCCTTCGCCGGCTTCGACTACGTGGCCCTCGGCCATCTGCACGGCTCCCAAGAACGTGACGGTCCGCGCGTCGCGTACTCGGGGACGCCGTTGCCCTACTCGTTCTCCGAAGAGGATCACGTCAAGTCGGTGCGGGTCGTCGAGATGGCAACCGACGGCGCGCTCGCGGTCGAGGTCGTGCCCCTCGGGGTCGGTCGGTCGCTGCGGACGATCGAGGGCACGCTCGACGATCTGCTGGGCAACGCCGAGCTCGTCGATGCCGAGCCTGCCCGGGTCCGGGTGATCCTCACCGACGCCCACCTGCCGATGCAGGCCATGGCCCGCCTGCGCGACCGGTTTCCCTTCGCGGCCGAGCTGCGCCACCGTCCCGGAGGAGTCGAGCCCGGGAGCATCGGCGCAACCGAGCGCGACGCCGCCGACCGGGCGGCCTCGCCGTTGGAGCTGACCGTGCGATTCTGGGCCGAGCAACACGGCACCGCGGCCGGCGCGGCCGAGGCCGAGCTGCTCACCACCGCGCTCGACGCCGTCAACCGCAGCGTTGAACGGTGAGGCCGCACCGGCTCGCTCTCGAGGCGTTGGGCCCCTACGCGGACGGGGTGACGATCGACTTCGACGATCTCGCGCGCGACGGACTCTTCCTCATCCACGGCCCCACGGGCGCGGGCAAGACCTACCTGCTGGACGCGATGAGCTTTGCCCTCTACGGCGAGGTCGCCGGCGCCCGCGGCAACCACACGCTCAAGTCGGATCACGCCGAACCGCGGGCCACGCCCCGGGTCAGCCTCGAGTTCTCGGCCCAGGGGGCCCGCTATGTCGTCGAGCGCACCCCGACACACACCGCGCCCAAGAGGAGGGGGGACGGCGAGACGACCAAGCACGCGACCGCCACCCTGGTCCGGCTGGACGGTGCGACACCGGTACCGATCGCGTCGTCGATCACGGAGATCCGCCAGGAGGTCGAGCGCCTCGTCGGGCTCGACGCGAGCCAGTTCAAGCAGGTGATCCTGCTCCCGCAGGGCCAATTCGAGCAGGTGCTGCGCGCCGACTCCGGTGACCGCGAGCAGCTGCTCAAGACCCTCTTCGACACCGGGATCTACGAGAAGGTCACCTTCTGGCTCGACGAGCAGGCGAAGCAGGCGCGTCGAGCGGTCTACCAGCAGCAGGAAGCGCTCGAGGTGAAGCGCAACCAGGCCGTGCACGAGTGGCAGCCGTTCGCAGGTGATGATGCCCACTCGGCGGCCGAGCCCGATGACGCAACGACAGTTCCCGCCGACCAAGCCGCACTCGACGCGCTGGTGGAGCGGATCGGACGCGCCGCGGCCGACGCGAACACCGCGGCCGCGAACGCATGGCAGACCAAGCAGGGCGCCCAGCAGCACAAGGAGGGGTTCGACGCGGTCGCCGCCCGTTGGGACCGCCGCGCGGCAGCTCGGGCGCGCGCGGCCGAGCTCGCGGACCTGCGAGGCGCGATCGACGCCGATCGCGCCGTGCTGTCGCGCGCGGAACGGGCCGAGCAGCTGCGGAACACCCTCGAGACCGAGCACACGCTACGCAAAGGGCTCGCGCAGCTTGACGCCGAGAGCGCGGCGATGCTCGACGCCGCGCGGGCCGTGCGCGACTCGGGTACCGCGCTTCCCGACGCGTTCGCCGACCTCGACCTCCGGGCGCTCGCTCCGCCGGCCGCGATCACCGCCGCGCTCGCCGCGCTCGCGGCGCACCGCGCCCTGCTCGACGAGCTCTGCCGCAAGGCCGACGCCGCCGACGTCGAATCGGACAAGGCGGCGAAGGCGCGCACCGCCGAGCAGGCTCAGCAGAAGATCGTCGAGGAGGCGACGACCGAGGCGGCCACCCGCCGCGACGAACGCGAAGCTGCCACCACGGCGCTCGTGTCCGCACGGAGCGCGCGCGACCGGATACCGGGACTTCGCCAGGCTGCCGCCGACGCTCATGCCCGTGCCGATGCGGCCGCCACGCTCGTGACGGCTCGCAAGGAGCAGGTGAAGTCCGAGCGCGCCGCCACGAAGTCCGAGCGCGCCGCGATCAAGGCCGGCAAGGACGCGCTCGACCTCCGCCGGCGCTACCTCGACGGCATCGCCGCGACCCTGGCGGGGAGCCTCCTCGACGATCGGCCCTGCCCGGTGTGCGGCTCGACCGAGCATCCCGCCCCCGCGGTGGCCGCGCCCGACGCGCTCGACAAGCGCGAGGTCGACGATGCCGATGCCGCTGCCGGCGAGGCCGACCGTGTCGGCCGGACGGCCGTCGAAGCCGCCAATGCAGTCACCCAGCGTGTGGCGGCCCTCGAAGCGAAGGCCGGAGACGCGGCCGACGACCCTGCTGCGGCCAAGGAGCAGGCCGCGACGGCCGCGGCCACGCTGCATGCCGCCACGGAGCAGGCAGGTGCGATCGTCACGCTCGAGGAGAGCATCGCCATGATCGACGCGCGCCTCGTCGAGGTCGAACAGCATCTCGCAGCGGCAGGAAAGGCTGCCGCGACCGCCACTCAGGCCGCAGCCGGCGCGACCGAGCAGGCGGCGACGATGCGCGCCCAGGTGGCCGAGGTCCTCGGCGACGGGATCGCGCCGCGCGTCGCGCTCGCGTCGCTCGGAGCTGTCGAAGGTGTGCTCGGCGAGCTCGCGTCTGTCAGCGAGCAGGTCACCACCGAGACGGCGAAGCTCACGAACACGACCGAGCATCTCGGGCGCGAGCTCTCGACATCACCGTTCACGGACGCGGTGGATGCACGCGACGCCCTGCGCGACGACGCGACCCGCGCCGCGCTCACCAAGCGGGTCAAGGACCACGAGGGCGACACCCTGAAGCAGCAGGGCATCCTGGAAGATCCGGAGCTCACTGGTTTGCCTGACGACCGGCCCGAGACCGTCGCCGCGCAGGAGGCGGTCGGGCAGGCCGAGCTCGTACACACCACCGCGGTGGAGCACCACAAGGGTGCGCGCGACGCAGAGCAGGAGCTGCGCCGCCTCGCCGACGAGCACCGCACCGGTGAGGCGGCGCTGGCCCAATTTCGCGAACGTGCCGACATGGTCAACGCGGTCGCCGATCGCTGCGCGGGCAAGCTGGCGCCGCGGATCTCACTGCAGCGGTGGGTGCTCGCCGCCTACCTCGCCGACATCTGCCGGCTCGCGAACACCCGGCTCGAGAAGATGACGTCGGGCCGGTACCAGATTCGGGTGCACAGCGACGGCGAGCGTGGTGGCAAGCAAGCTGGACTCGGCCTCCGAGTGCTCGACGCATTCACCGGCGAGGAGCGCGAGGTGTCGACGCTGTCGGGGGGCGAGACGTTTCAGACATCGCTCGCGCTCGCGCTGGGCGTCGCCGACGCGGTGCAGGCGTACACGGGGGGTGTGCACCTCGAGGCGCTCTTCATCGACGAGGGCTTCGGCACCCTCGATCCCGACAACCTCCAGCTCGCGATGGACGAGCTCGACCGGCTCCGTGAGGGTGGTCGGATGGTCGGGGTCATCAGCCATGTCGGCGCACTGCGCGAACGCATCCGGTTGGGCATCGAGGTCGTTGCCACCGACAAGGGCTCGACGGTACGGGTCGGCGACATCGCTCATCCCTGAGCGCGACCGGACAGGGTGCCCGGCGTGGGTGTCACAGCCCGTCGGTAGTCTCCGTCCGTGCTTGACCTCCGCAGCGCCGACCGTGTGGGTCCGCTCGCGGCTGTGCTGGCTGAGGTGCTCGCGGAGCCGCCGGCCGATCCGATGACGCCGGAGTGGGTCGCGGTACCGACGGTGGGCATGCACCGCTGGCTCGGCCTCGAGCTGGCCCGGTCGCTCGGCGCGTCCGGTCCCGGCGTCGGTGACGGCGTCGCCGCCAACATCACCTTCACGTTCCCGGGTGCGCTGCGCCAGGCCGTGCTCAGCGCGGGGGAGTGCGCGGGCGACAGCGCGGGGGACACGGCAGCGCGCACCGATCCGTGGCGGGTCGAGCATCTGGTCTGGGCCGTGCTCGACGTGCTCCACGCGGGGCGTGCCGACGACCGCCTGGGCCCGCTCACGAGCCTGGCTCCGGGAGCCACCTGGTTCGGCCGCGCCCGGCGGCTGGCCGACCTCTTCGACCGGTACGCCGTGCGCCGGCCCGACCTCGTGATGCACTGGAACGCGGGGCGCGACGTGGACGCCACCGGCCGGCCCCTCGTCGAGCACGACCGCTGGCAGCCTCACCTGTGGCGCCTCACCCGCGCCCGCATCGGTGAGCCCAGCCCGCCCGAGCGGCTCCCCGAGCTGCTCGATGCCCTGAGGGCCGGAACCCTCACCGTCGACCTGCCCCGTCGCCTGGCCGTGTTCGGCGTCACCACGCTCCCGGGCGGCCCGCCGTTCGTCGACCTGGTCGAAGCCGTCGCTCGCCACCGGGACCTCCACCTCTTCCTCCTCGACCCCTCACCCGCCACGAGCGCACGCGTGCGGGCCGCGACGCTGGTCGCACCACCATCGCCCGAGCTCCTGCGCGTCGACGACCATTCGGCCGACGCTGTCGGTCACCCGCTGCTGGCGTCCTGGGGGCGCCCCTACCGTGAGCGCACCGTGCTGCTCGCGGCGGCCGAACCCCGCGGAGTCCCCGCGCCGTGCCCGGTCGAGCCCCAGGAGCAGGCATCCCAGGAGCCGGCGGCCGGTGCCGGGACAGGGAGTGACGAACCGCGTGGGCTGCTCGCCCGGGTCCAGCACGATCTACGCGCCGGCGTTGCGCCCGCGGGAGACTTCGACCTCGACCCTGACGACCATTCGATCCAGGTGCACTCCTGCCACGGCCAGGCCCGCCAGGTCGAGGTGCTGCGCGACGCGATCCTGCATCTCCTCGCCGACGATCCCACCTTGCGCGAGGAGGACATCGTGGTGCTGTGCCCGGCCATCGGTCAGTTCGCGCCGCTGGTCGAAGCCGGCTTTGGCCCATCGGCTGAGGCATCCGGCGCCGCGCCCATCGGCGTGGCCCCCCGGCTCCTCTACCGCATCACCGACCGTTCGCTGCGCGAGTCGTACCCCGTGCTCGCGGCGCTCGACGCGTTGCTCGAGCTGGTCTCGGGCCGCTGTACTGCATCGGGGCTGGCCGAGCTCGTCTCACTGGCACCGGTCCGCGAGCGCTTCGATCTCGACGAGGACGCGCTGGGCACCATCGGCGACTGGATCACCGAGACCAACGTTGCCTGGGGCTTCGACGGTCAGAACCGCGCGTCGTGGGGCGTCCCCCCGGAGCTGACGGCCAACTCGTGGCGGGCCGCGGTCGATCGCATCCTCATGGGTGTCGCGGTCAGCGACGACGACATCACCCTCGCGCCCGACGACATCGCACCGCTCGGCGTCGAGGGCAGCGACCTCGCCGTCGCGGGTCGATTCGCCGACGTCGTGGCTCGCCTCGCGGCCATCGCCGACGACATGGCCCGACCTCGTACCCCCGCCGCCTGGTGCGATGCGCTCTCCGACGCGAGCGAGCAGCTCTTCGCCGTGGAGCCCGGCCGGCACCACCAGCTCGACCAACTCCGGCGGATCTTCACCGAGATCGGCGACCAGGCCGTTCTGGGCGATGAGCCTGCGACGGTCGAGCTCACCCTCGCCGACATCCGTCGCCTCCTCGCCGACCGGCTGCACGGCGCGCCGCGTCGCCCCGACTTCTTCCGGGGCGGCATCACGGTCAGCTCACTGACCCCGCTGCGCTGGCTGGGTTTCCGCGTCGTCTGCCTGCTCGGGCTCGACGAGGTCGGCACGAGCACCGGTACCGGTCTCACCGATGGCGACGACCTCGCCGCCCTTGCCCCGCGCCTCGGTGATCGCGACCCGCGCTCGGAGGTCCGCCAGGCGCTCCTCGAGGCCGTGCTCGCCGCGGGTGACCACCTCGTCATCACTCGAACCGGCCACGACATCCGTACCAACCGGGAAGTGCCGAGCGCGGTCGCGTTCGCCGAGCTGCGCGACACGGTGACGGCCACGCTGTCGCCACCGAGCCGCGGCGAGTACGGGGACCGGATCGAGACCGTCCACCCCCGCCAAGCATTCGACGACCGGTGCTTCGAGCCCGGCCGGCTCTACCGCTCCGGTCCGGCAAGCTTCGACCCGGGCGCGCTCGCCGGTGCCCGCGCCCGCGGCGCCCGCGCCGAACGAGTCGCAGGAGCCGAACGAGTCGATGTGGGCCGACCGTTTCTCGAGGGTCCACTCGCGCCCGAACCCGTTGAGGAACACGTCATCACGCTCACCGAGCTGCGGTCGTTCCTCGACCATCCGGTCCGAGCATTCCTGCAACGGCGGCTCCGGCTCCGTCTCCCCGATGAAGACCCCAGCTCGTCCGACGATCTGCCGACCTCGCTCGGCGGGCTCGAGCGCTGGTCGGTGGCGACCCGGCTCATCACTGCCCGGCTCGCCGGCCACACCACTGCCGACTGGGAGCGCCATGAGCGCGCGCTCGGAACGCTCCCCGCCGGAGGCTTGGGCGACGCAGAGGTCGACGAGATCACCGATGTGGTCGACGCACTGCTCGCTCGCGCGGCCGCGCTCGATGTCGATCCGAACCGCGACGACCGGTACCCAGTGGACGTCGAGCTCGGCGACGGCACCCGCATCGTCGGAGTGGTCGACGGTCGCTGCGCCGCTCCGAACCCGGGTCCGGCCACGGTCACGTTCAGCCAGGCGGCACCCAAACAACACGTCTCGGCCTGGCTCGATCTCGCGGTCCTGGTGGCAGCTGACCCCGTGACGAGTTGG
>Ga0075530_1000567_pt1 | contig 17519 bp, 17 predicted proteins | sample NGEPerD_2_FD_75101 | JGI IMG/M metagenome (GOLD analysis project Ga0075530, IMG submission 75101) | Arctic peat soil microbial communities from the Barrow Environmental Observatory site, Barrow, Alaska, USA - NGEE PermafrostL1-D | ecosystem: Environmental > Terrestrial > Soil > Wetlands > Peat ... | reverse complement strand
CGGCTGGATCGGCTTCGCGGCCGTGATGATGGTGATGCTCGGGACGTTCCACGCCATCCAGGGATTGGTTGCGCTGTTCAAGGACGAGTACTTCCTGGTGGGGCAGTCAGGACTGACGGTTGAAGTCGACTACACGACCTGGGGCTGGATCCACCTCATCGGCGGCGTCCTCGTGGTGGCGGCCGGCATCGGCCTCTTCACCGGACGGTACTGGGCGCGGACGATCGCCGTTCTCCTGGCGCTGGTCAGCGCCGTTGTGAACATCGCCTTCCTGTCGGCGTACCCGATCTGGTCGACCATCATGATCGCGGTCGACATCCTGGTGATCTGGGCGCTGATGGTGCACGGGAGCGAGCTCAGGGAGTAGAGATCCAGGTCCGCGCGGCGGGCGCAATGATCGTGGAAACCCATGGGTAGGGGAGTGGGTCCATGCCGGAAGCCGGGTCGGAGGCACCTGCGCCGGATCGCGCGTCGTTCTTCCTGCTGAACGTGGCACTCGAGGTTGCCGCTCGGGCGGTGGCCAAGGTGGGCCTCGTCGGCCATGGTGTGCACGCGGTTGCCAGGCCGGTCGCGCACGTCGTACTCCGTCCGCCGCTCGTCCCGACCGCGCTGCATCCGGCCACCGTGCTCGGGGGTCTGGCCCGAGGCGGCAGCGCACGACGCCCGGAGCTGCTCCGCGAGTCGACCGACGCCATCAACCAGGCGATCGCGATCCTCGATCTCAACGCGATCATCAGTCGGCTCGACCTCGAAGCGGCGCTCGACCGGATCGACCTGGCTCGGCTCACGACAGAGCTCATCGCCGAGATCGACCTGCCCGAGATCATCCGTGAGTCGACCGGCGCAGTGGCTTCGGAGACCCTCCGCGAAGTGCGGATGCAAAGTCACTTCGGCGACGAGGCAGTCGCCCGCGCCGTCGGTCGGCTCCGGCTGCGGGGAAACCGACCAGCGGACGCGACGGCCCCGACCGGACCCGTTGCGCCCCAGCCCGTCCTGGTTGGAGCCCTGGCGCCCACCAGCGCAGGTTCGGCGACGAGGACGACGTGACGCTGAGGGGCGTCTCGCCCGTACCGCGCGAGGCCCGCCCGTTCCAGGGAGAGGCTGCCGGAGTGGTGACTCGGCTGGTCGCCAACGCCATCGACGGTACCGTCGGGGCCGTGGTTCTCGTCGGTGGATATCTGGGCTTCAACGCGGTGTTGTTCCTCCTCGACCCTCGCGGGTTCCAGTTCACCGGGGCCTCGATGTTTGTGAGCGTTGCCACCGCGTCGGTAGCGATGCTCGTCTACTTCACGGCTACGTGGGCGACAACCGGACGGACCTACGGCAACCACGTGATGGGGCTGCGTGTGGTCAACCGGTATCACCAACGGGTGCGAACGCTGCCGGCCCTGATCCGTGCAGCGCTCTGCATCATCTTTCCCATCGGCCTGCTGTGGTGTGGGGTCAGTCGGACTCGCAGATCGGTTCAGGACGTACTGCTTCGCACTTCGGTCATCCATGAATGGCTTCCCCGACATGACGTCGCCGCGTCGGAGCTCCTTCCTGAGGTGCCCGAGGCTCGAGCGTGAGCGGTATCCCTACTGCGCCCGACGGATGGCGCGTCCTCGGGCGCCGGTCATCAGGGCCGTTCACGACGTCGGTGACCTACCTCCGTCCCGACGGTCGACGCATCGAGTGGTCGTCACGGGCGCACCGCAAGGGCTCCGGGCGCCGGGTGGCCGGGACCGACCGGCGTGACCACCCCTACTGGGCGCCACGCAGGGCGTGGTGGTGGATGGCTGTGCTGTTCGTCCTGGGCTCGGCCTGTTTCGTCGTAGGCCCGATCCCGGCGTTCCTCAACCTCGTCGGCCCCGAGACCGACGCCGTGGTCTTCTTCGTGGGTTCGCTCTTGTTCACCGCGGCCGCCGCGCTGCAGCTGCGCGAAACCTTGCGCACCGACCACAGCTCGCCAGCCTCCACCGGGCACCGCGTCCGCTGGTTCGCCTGGGAGCCGCATCGCATCGACTGGTGGAGCTCGGTCGTGCAGCTGGTCGGCACCCTTTTCTTCAACATCACCACGTTCCGGGCGCTGTCCACCACCATCGACTCGCCCTCCTATGACCGGGTCGTGTGGCGACCGGACGCATTCGGCTCGGCTGCGTTCCTGATAGCCGGCGCCCTCGCGTACGTCGAGGTCAGCGGACACCTGTGGCACAGACCTCCACGCACCATCGAGGGTCGCCTCGTCGCCGTGAACCTGTTCGGCTGTGTGGCGTTCGGACTCTCCGCCGTGGCCGCGTACGTGCTCCCGACCACGGGCAGCGAGGTCAACGTGGCCATCGCCAACCTCACGACGTCGGTCGGAGCGCTGGCCTTCCTGGTTGGTGCCCTGATGTTGCTGCCGGAGGGGGTCGCGGCCGACAAACATGCCTCGGACCAGCGGGAGGAATCATGAGCAAGTCTTCTGAGGACCTGCGCGAGCGGAGCGGCCGGCGGCAGGGTTCGGCGAACGACATGCGCGTGCACGAGAACCTGCCTGGCGACACGACTCCGCAGGTGTCCACCGGGCGGCTGCCGAGCCCAGAGCTGGTGCAGGAGATGTTGTCGGCTGCCCATGGGGCATATCGGGATGTCGCAGACGGGGCAGTTGCCGACTACATCCCGGCGCTCGCGAAGACATCACCCGACCTATTCGGGATTGCTGTCGCGGGGGTGCGCGGACGCATCGCCGGGGTGGGTGACATGTCGCACCCGTTCACGATCCAGAGTGTCGCCAAGCCGTTCCAGTTCGCCCTGGTGTGTGAGGCCCTCGGACATCGTGAGGTGCGGGAGCGGCTCGGTGTGAACGCCACCGGTCTGCCCTTCGACTCGGTGATGGCTGTCGAGCTCGCTGGTGACGGCCTGACAAACCCGTTGGTGAACTCGGGTGCCATTGCCACGACCAGCCTCGTGCCGGGGCGCACCGGCGCGCTGAAGTGGGCCTTCCTGCGCGCCGGGCTCTCGAAGTTCGCCGGGCACGATCTCGAGGTCGACGAGGAGGTGCTCACCTCCGAGCGGGCGACAAATGACCGGAACGAGGCAATGGCGCGCCTGCTGAGGGGGCACGGCCGGATCTACTTCGACCCGGACGAGACAACCGACGTCTACACCCGCCAGTGTTCTTTGGTGGTGACGGCCGCCGACCTGGCCGTCATGGGCGCGACGCTCGGCAGTGGGGGCGTCAACCCCGTCACTGGTCGACGCGTAGTCAGCCCGGACACGTGCCGGCGCACGCTGGCACTGATGCTCACGGCCGGGCTCTACGAGCTCTCCGGGGACTGGCTCTACGAGATCGGCCTGCCAGCCAAGAGCGGGGTCAGTGGTGGGATCGTCACGATCGCGCCGGGGAAGGGAGGGATGGCGACCTTCTCGCCGCCGCTCGACAGTGCCGGCAACAGCGTGCGCGGTCAGCTGGCGACAAAGATGCTGTCCGAGGCGCTCGGACTCGACATCTTGGCATCGCAGCCGGAAACCGAGGGCCGGGACAGCGGCGCGTGACCGTGCGCGACCAGCGCTACTCTCCCAGACGTGAGCCCGAGGAGAGGCGATGCCTGAGCTTCCCGAGGTCGAGGTCGTCCGTCGCGGCCTCGAGGCCCACGTCCTGGGACACCCGATCCGTCGCGTCGAGGTCCTCCATCCTCGCCCCGTACGGCGTCACGCCGGTGGACCCGCGGACTTCGCGGCCAGGCTGACCGGGCGCACGTTCACCGCCGCCCACCGGCGCGGCAAGTACCTCTGGCTCGTGCTGGACCACGGCGACGCGCTCCTCGGCCACCTCGGGATGAGCGGCCAGTTGCTCGTGCAGCCTCCCGGCGTACCCGACGAACGGCACCTGCGTGTCCGCTTCGGGCTCGCCGACGACCTCGAGCTGCGGTTCGTGGACCAGCGGATGTTCGGCGGACTCGCCATTTCCGATGGGGGTGCGACGCTGCCCCCGGAGATCGCACACATCGCCCGTGACCCGCTCGACGGGGCCTTCGACGATGCCGCGTTCGTGCGACGAGTGCGGCGCAGCGACTCCGCGATCAAGCGGCTGCTGCTCAACCAGAGCATCGTCTCCGGCGTCGGCAACATCTACGCCAACGAGGGTCTCTGGCTCGCCCGCGTGCACGGAGAACGCCCCGGGTCGCGCCTGCGCGCTTCGGACGTGGATGCGGTGCTGGCCGGCTGCCGCCACGTGATGATGCAGGCGCTCGACCAGGGAGGGACCTCCTTCGACGCGCTCTACGTCAACATCAATGGGCAGAGCGGCTACTTCGACCGGTCCCTGGAGGCCTATGGCCGCGAGGCCCTGCCCTGTTCCCGCTGCGGTACGCCGATCAGTCGCGTCACCTTCATGAACCGCTCCTCGTTCTTCTGCCCCGTTTGCCAGCCGGTGCCTCGCCGACGCCGACAGCCAGGCAACCAGGCAGGCAACCAGGCAGGCAAAACCAGGCAGGCAATAGGCAGGCAATTGGGCGGGGCGACATCGTTCACCTGACCCGCACTTGAAGAACGCCGGGAGTGCGTGAGAGTGTTGTAGGCGGCCCGGGACGGGCCGACCCCTCGCTCCAGGGAGGCACATTCATGGCCAAGGCGCTTCTCGGCTACTCGATCACCATTGACCCGCGAGCAGCCAACCGCCTCGCAGGAGAAAACCGCATCCTCCGCCAGCGTGTCGCGGATCTCGAGAACATCGTTCTGCGGCTCCAGAAGGAAAATGACGCGCTCGCCGCTGTTGTCACCGAGTCGATGGACCATGCGGTGGCGCGCAGCGGTTCGCTGGCCAGCACCTGACCCGTACCTGACGTGAGGTCGGTCTCGACCTCCGTCGTGGGTAACCCCAAGGGAGCCGGCTCGTTGGACGGGCTTGCGCCTCCTGAGTGTTGCCACGGCTGCCCTTCTCGCCGGGATCCTCCTGACCGTCGCCCCAGCCCACGCCCACGGTGACAAGGACCGCATCGCCCGACAACGCACTCTGCTCAGCGCCGACCAGAACATCCCCCTGATCTCCAGCAGCAACGTTGCCCTAGCCTCCAGCAACCCGTCGTCAGCTGGCATCTCAGGCTGTTTCCTGAAGACCAGGCCGCGCTTCGTGCAGTCCAACCTCGACTCGGTGCGCGTCTATGACGTCTCCCGCCGACGCGGCCGACCCTGACCGGCGTACTCCCGCCGCTGCAGTTCGAGAACGAGGCGATGAACTGTGGCGAGCGCACCTACTCGAACGGAAGTCACCGTCGGTTCGCACTCGTCGGGATCGACCTCGTGCAGGCGAGCCCCGGCACAGACGGACTGCACCTCGCCAACAGCGCCGGGGACAACAGCACCGGCCGGTTCTCAATCTTCGACCGGGCAACCTCGACCACCCAGTCGAGGTGGACTCCGACACGAGGACGGCCGGCATTCAGGAGAGCGAGCCCCACCGCCGGGCACAGTAGAACTTCGACGACGCTGGCTTCGGCACCCACACCGGTTTCAACGGCGCCTCTCCATGTGGGACGCACGGAGCCCGCTGGCACCGAAGCTGGTCACCACTGGCCTCGCCGGTCAGGGTGACGACCCGAAGTACGCCGGCTGGAACGACTTCATCCTGCCCAACTCGCAACGGCCCAACGCGACGGGCGTTCCGAAACAGGGCCGCCCCCCGCTCGCCAACGGCAACATCCTGCTGGTCACCGAGGAGGACTACGAGCAGACCGACGCAAGCTCGGCGGGCTCGTTCCAGACCTTGTGGATCAAGCGCCTCGACGGGACCCGGAACGCGATCGTGCCGCTGGACAAGGTGGAGCTCGCCGACCTCGGCAACTACCCCATCCCGGTCGGTGCGTTCTGCTCCTCGCACTGGTTCGACTTCCACCACTCCGGGATCGTGGCGGCGGGCTTCTACGGCGGCGGCACGCGGTTCATCGACGTACGCAATCCGAAGGACGTGAAGTCCTAGGGACACGCGACCTGGGTGCGTCGGAAGTGTGGGACTCGTACTGGATGCCGGTCTACTCGAAGTCCGGGGTGATGACCTCGAAGAAGACCAACCTGGCCTCCTCCGTCGACCTTGCGCGCGGCATCGACGTCTACCGCGTCGACCTGCCCGGCACCGCCTGGGACACCAGTGCCGCCTCCGTCGCGCCGAGCGCTGGCAGCCGGACGGCCGGTGGCTCACTCGTTGGCCTCCTGTCCGCCCTCTTCGTGGCGGTACTGGTGCGTCGGCGTACGGCGAGCCGCGGAGCCGTCGCGGTCGCCTGACCCGTTGACGGGAAACCGCGTTGCTGGGGTGAGGCGCCTCTGCGAGCATCGAGGTTTGTGAGTCATCCCACGCCCGTCGATCGAGCAGGGCGTTCGTTGCGCCCACACCTCCGCCGGGACCCCGATGAACAGGTCCGTGGCCGAAGTGGTCGCTCCGGCACGTCTGGGCACCCCTTTCCGCTGGTTGCTCGCATCGAGCTGGCTCAGCAACATCGGGGACGGCCTCATCCTGGCGGCGGGTCCGCTGCTGGTCGCCTCCGAGACCAGGAAGCCGTTCCTCGTCGCGCTGGCGGCGACGTTGCAGTACCTGCCGTGGCTGATCTTCGGGCTGCTGGCCGGCGTCATCGCCGACCGCGTCGGCCGTCGCCGGTTGATCGCGACGGCGAACGTGTTCCGGGTCGTCGTACTCGCGGTGCTCGTGGGGACGATCGTCACCGGCGAGGTCAACACCGTGCTCGTGCTCTGCTCGATGTTCCTGCTCGGTGTGGGGGAGACCTTCGCGGACACCACCACCTCGACGCTGATGCCGATGATCGTCGCGAAGCGTGACCTCGGCATCGCCAACGCCCGGGTGCTCACCGGCATCGTCACGCTCAACCAGCTCGCTGGTCCGCCCATCGGGGCACTGATCTTCGGGCTCGGGCGTTCCCTCCCGTTCATCACCCAGACCGTCTGCGTCGCGGTGGGCATCCTGCTGGTGCTGCGGATCAAGCTACCCGCCCACGGCCGCGACCCGTCGGAGGGCCCGGCCTCGATCCGCAAGGACGTCCGCGAGGGCCTGCGCTGGGTGTGGGGCCACGCCGCCGTGCGCACCCTCGTCCTGACGATCGTGACGTTCAACGTCACCTTCGGTGCGGCCTGGTCGGTGCTGGTGCTCTACTTCCTCGACCGCCTCGACATGGGTCAGATCGGGTTCGAGCTGCTGACCTCCGCGCTTGCCTGCGGAGGCATCTTCGGGACGATGTCCTACTCCTGGCTCGAGGGGCACGTCAGCCTGGGCAACATCATGCGTGGTGGCCTGATCATCGAGACGTTCACCCACCTGGTGCTCGCGCTGAACACGACCCCGTGGGTCGCGATGGTGGTTATGTTCGTCTTCGGCGCACACGCGTTCGTCTGGGGTACGACGTCGACGAGCGTGCGCCAGCGGGCCGTGCCGACCAAGGTGCAGGGCAGAGTTGCGAGCGTCTACATGGTCGGGGTGACGGGCGGCATGGTGGTCGGCTCGGCGCTCGGCGGCCTGATTACCGGAAGGTGGGGGATCACGGCCCCGTTCTGGTTCGCCTTCGTGGGCTCGGCGATCTTCCTGGCCCTGATCTGGCGCCAGCTGGTGCACGTCGCCCACGCGGACGAGGAGATCGTCGCCGCGACGTAGGTCCCCGGGCCGAGGAGAACCAGCCGTCGCTGGCGGGCGTCCTGACCAACGGTGCCGGCGTCGAGCGTTTCCAGCTGGGTTCGACGTGCTCATCGCCGGCCTCGCTGCGGGGTCGCACGGCCGCGCCTGAGCGCCGTACGGACAAATCGGGTGTGGTTGAGGGGGGATCCCGGTCGTTGTGGGGCGAAGTTTCGGGGTACAACGACCGGAATCACCGGTCGACCGGTGAAACCTGCAGCCCCGGCACGCCTCCCAGAAACCCGGGTCCCCCATGGTTAGGGTCGAGGGGCTGGCCTTCCCCGGCGCAGCATCCTGGCCTTCGCTGGTCTGAGAGGATGCCGCGCCCAGCACCTGTCGGACCTCTCGTCGACGCCTCACTGGGAGCGCACGTTGTACCTCAAGAGCCTCACGCTCAAGGGCTTCAAGTCCTTCGCCTCCTCGACGACCCTCGAGTTCGAGCCCGGCATCACCTGCATCGTGGGACCCAACGGTTCGGGCAAGTCCAATGTCGTCGACGCGCTCGCGTGGGTGATGGGTGAGCAGGGTGCGAAGTCGCTGCGCGGCGCCAAGATGGAGGACGTCATCTTCGCGGGTACGTCGGGTCGCCCGCCGCTCGGTCGTGCGGAGGTGGTGCTGAGCATCGACAACGCCGATGGTGCCCTCCCGATCGAGTACGCCGAGGTCACGATCAGCCGGACGATGTTCCGCAGCGGCGGCTCGGAGTACGCCATCAACTCACACCCGTGTCGGCTGCTCGACGTACAGGAGCTGTTGAGCGACTCCGGCATCGGGCGAGAGATGCACGTGATCGTCGGCCAGGGACAGCTCGAGGCGATCCTGCACGCGACGCCGGAGGACCGGCGTGGGTTCATCGAGGAGGCCGCAGGCGTCCTGAAGCACCGCAAGCGCAGGGAGAAGGCGCTCCGCAAGCTCGACTCCACCGAGGGCAACCTCACCCGCCTCAGCGACCTGCTCGGTGAGATCCGGCGCCAGCTCAAGCCGCTGGGCCGCCAGGCCGAGGTCGCCCGGAGGGCCCAGAGCGTCCAGGCCGACGTCCGCGACGCCAGGGCGAGGCTGATGGCCGCCGACCTGGTGGAGGCCCGCGCCTCGCTGGAGCAGGAGCTGGCCGACGAGTCGGCGTTGCTCGAGCGGCGCGCGGAGGTGGAGGGCGCGCTGGGCGCCACCCGTGAGACCGAGGCTGCGCTGGAAGCGGCGCTGCGCGAGGACCTGCCGGCGCTGTCGAGGGCCCAGGAGACCTGGTTCGGGCTGGCCCGACTGCGCGAACGCCTCCGCGGAACCGCGGGGCTGGCTGCCGAGCGCGTGCGAAACGCCGCCTCGCAACCGGAGGTCCCCGCCGGTCGGGACCCCGACGAGCTCGAGGCAGAGGCCACCGCCGTGCGGGTGAAGGAGGACGCGATCGATGCCGAGGTGACCGGCAACCGGACTGCGCTCGAGGGTGCGGTGAGGGCTCGAGCGGCCGCCGAGCTCGTCTTCTCCGAGGAGGAGCGGCGCGTCGCCGGGTTGCAGCGTGCAGCAGCCGACCGCCGCGAAGGCATGGCCCGTCTCCACGGGCAGGTCAACGGGTTGCGCAGCCGCGCTGCTGCCGCGGACGAGGAAGTCGGCCGGCTCACCCAGGCCCACACGGACGCCGTCGCTCGCGCCGAGCGCTCCCAGCACGACTACACCTCGCTGGAGTCCCGGGTCGCCAGCCTCGACGCCGGTGAGGAAGGACTCGATGCCGAGCATGAGGCGGCCAGTTCACTCCTCGGGGACATCGAGGACCGGCTCGCCAAGATCCGCGTCGAGGTCACCGCCGCCGAGCGGGAGCGGAGCTCACTCGGAGCCCGCAAGGAGGCACTCGAGCTCGGCCTGAACCGCAAGGACGGCGCCGGGGCGTTGCTGGCCGCCACGGACTCGGTCAATGGCCTGCTCGGCTCGGTAGCCGCGCTGATCGGTGTGAGGTCCGGCTACGAGACGGCGATCGCGGCAGCACTTGGGAGTGTGGCCGACGCGGTCGCCGTACGCGATGTCGATGCCGCCATCGGTGCCATCACCCACCTCAAGCACGACGACCTGGGGCGCGCCGGGATTCTCCTCGGCGGTGCCGACGCCGATGACTCCAGGTGGCCGGGCCTGCCAGCCGACGCGACGTACGCCATCGATGTGGTGGAGTGCCCAGAGGACCTGCATCCCTCGCTGGCCCGGCTGATGCACAAGGTCGTGGTGGTCGACGACCTCGTAACCGCGAGGGGGCTCGTCCGCGACGCAGCGGACCTGACCGCGGTGACCCGTGAGGGTGACCTGCTCGGCGCCCACTTCGCAGCCGGCGGATCCTCCAGCCAGCCGAGCCTGATCGAGGTGCAGGCTGCGCTCGACGAGGCCACCGAGCAGCTGAGCACCGCGTCGCACACGCTGGAACGCCTCGGCTTCGACGTCGCCACCCTCGAGCGTGAGGGCGAAGAGGCTCGACGTCGCGTCGATGTGGCGCTGGCCAGGCTCCACGAGTCCGACGCGACCCTGTCTGCCGTCGCCGAGGAGCTCGGCCAGTACAGCTCCCAGGTCCGCAACGCCCGCGCTGAGGCGGCTCGTCTCGACCAGGCCATCGAGGCCGCTGAGGTGGCGCGCGACAGGGACCTGCAGGGGCTCGCCGAGCTCGAGTCGCGCCTTGCGGCAGCGCAGAGTACGCCCGAGGAGGAGCCCGACACCGCTGTTCGCGAGCGCCTCGGCGAGGAGTCCCGCACCGCTCGCGGCGTCGAGATGGACGCCCGCCTGGCCCTGCGTACGGCGGAGGAGCGTGCCCGCGCCCTGCACGGCCGCGCCGACTCCTTGCTCCGGGCATCGCTCGCCGAGCGCGAGGCCCGTGCTGCGGCGCTCGCTCGCCGCCAGCAGCTGCTGCTGGAGGGACGGGTAGGCGAGGCCGTGAGTCGCGGAGTCGCCCTCGTTCTGGTCCGGCTGGAGGAGTCGGTGGCACTGGCGACCGACGAGCGTGCGCGGGTGGAGCTTGGGCGCGCCGGGCGGGAGCAGGAACTGCGTGAGGCCCGCGAGCACCTGCGGGACCTCGGCCGCGAGCTCGACGAGCTCGTCAGCTCTGTGCACCGCGACGAGATGGCGCGCACCCAGCAGCGGATGCGGATCGAGCAACTCGAGGAGCGGGCCCTCGACGAGCTGGGCCTGGACATCGAGGGGCTGGTGGCCGACTACGGCCCCGACCAGCTCATCCCCGCCCTGCTGGTCAGGGGGGCCGGTGAGGTAGCCGAGGTCCAGCCCGAACCGGTGCCCTTCGACCGGGAGGAGCAGACAAAACGCCTGCGCTCGGCCGAGCGGTCGCTCGCGGAGCTGGGCCGGATCAACCCCCTCGCGCTCGAGGAGTTCTCGGCCCTGGAGGAGCGGCACAAGTTCCTGACCGAGCAGCTCGAAGACCTGCGGAGCACTCGCCGGGACCTCCTCGACATCGTCCGCGAGGTCGACGAGCGCGTCCAGCAGGTCTTCGCCGAAGCTTACGCCGACGTCTCCAGGGCCTTCGAGTCCACGTTCGCCCGACTGTTCCCCGGTGGTGAGGGACGGCTCGTCCTGACCAACCCCGACGACCTGCTCAACACCGGGATCGAGGTCGAGGCCCGCCCGGCCGGCAAGAAGATCAAGCGGCTCTCGTTGCTCTCCGGCGGTGAGCGCTCACTCGTTGCGGTGGCGTTCCTGGTCTCGATGTTCAAGGCACGACCATCGCCGTTCTACATCCTCGACGAGGTCGAGGCCGCACTGGACGACACCAACCTCGGTCGCCTGCTGGAGATCTACGAGGAGCTGCGGGAGAACTCGCAGCTGCTCGTGATCACCCACCAGAAGCGGACCATGGAGGTCGGCGACACGCTCTACGGCGTGACCATGCGCGGGGACGGAGTCTCCGCGGTGATCAGCCAGCGGCTGCGCGAGCAGGCGTCCGCCTGACCTGTCATTGTTGGAGCGCCCACTCTAGTATTGCGGGATGAGTGTCCCCGACCGTCGTGCCCCGGGCCGCACCCGCTTCGTCGGGGTGGTCTGCCTGCTCTTCGGAGCACCGGTGTTCGCCGAGCTGATCCAGTCCTACCTGGACATCACCGGGGAGCTGGGCGGCACGCTGTTCCTGATCGTCTTCCTGGCCCCGTTGTACGGCGGGGCGGCGCTGCTGATCCGTGAGGTCGCCGTACGCACGGGGCGGGGGTGGCCGGGACGTCTGCTCCTCGCGGCGGCGTTCGGCGTCCTCATGCCGACGTGGGTCGACCTGTCGCTGTGGACCCCGCAGAGCGCGGAGGAGATCGAGCTCTGGGGCGACATCCGCGGGGTGACCCTTGCCGGCGTCAGCGTCCTGGCACTCTCGTCCTGGGCGATTGGGCACGTGGTGATGAGCGTCGCGGCGCCGCTGGCGGTCGTCGAGGCGCTGTTGCCCAAGGGACGTGGCCGCCCGTGGCTCGGGTGGTTCGGGATCACTGTGCTGACCGTCCTGGCGGTGGGCGTGGCCGCGCTGATCCACTTCGACGAGGAGGGTCCCGACGCCGAGACGTCCGTGGCGAAGTACGCGCTTTCACTGGCGTTCGCGGTCGCCCTGGCGGGTGGCGGCCTTCACCCCGCTCGGCCGTCCCGTCACCTCGGTCGAGGGGCGAGGAACCCGAAGCCCGGCGGTGCTGGGCATCGCAGGGTTCGTCGCGATGGCTGCCTTCGACCTGGCTCCCGCGTCGTGGCTGGGCCTGGTCCTGGTCCTGGTCTGGGGCGCCGCGGTCACGGCCGGAGTCCTCCTGGCCCGGTCTCACGATCACCCGGGTGGACCGGGCGCCACCTGGTGGCGTTCGCCTTCGGCGGGATCCTCGAGCGCACGCTCATCGGGTTCCTGGTGCCGACGCCTCCAGGTGGCGACACCGTGGGGAAGGTGGTGCAGAACGTCGTCGTCCTCGTGCTCGTGCTCGCACTCGGTGCGTTGCTGCGCGCGCGCACCCGCGAGCCGGAGCCGGCGCTGCGACCGGCACAAGGAGGCAGATGACCGGGCGATCCCGCATCTCCGCCGCGAGGAGTACGTCCTCTGGCCGCCACCCGCTGGGCTGCCGAGGACGTCCAGGGCCATCTGAACAACGTGCTTACCTCGAGCTGATCGACACCGCGGTCAACGCGCACCGCGCCGAAGTCACGGGCATCGACACCCACTCGCTGCCGGCGATCGGGTCGTCGCGGAGGTCGGCTGTCGTTACCTCCGCGAGATCGGCTACCCCGACCCTGTCGACATCGCGATGGTCGTCGACAAGGTCGGCACGTTCTCGGTGGTCTACCGGATCGGGCTGTTCCAGGGCGACCCGGAGGGTGACGGCGCGGCGGCCGCGGCCGAGGAGCGCTTCGTGCACGTGTACGTCGAGAACACCGCGCAACCGGGCGCCGGACGACCGGTCAGCCCCCTCCCCGAGCAGATCCGCGAGGCCGTCGTACCCCGGCTCGGGGGGTGACCACCTTCGTGTTTCACTGGGGCCTGCGGATCATCGCATTCCAGCCCGTACCCGGGCAACGACTCTTCCCCGACGAAGGAGCCCCCATGGGAACCATCGTGGTCGTGCTGCTGCTTGCCCTCGTGCTGAGTGCAGGCGTCATGACCTATGCCGCCTACCCGTACCGCGGGCATGACACCCCGCTCACGCCACGCCTCGGTGAGGCGATGCGCCGGGGGGTTGACTACCTGCCGACCCTGGACCGCGAGACCATGGAGCGCGAGACCCTGGACCGCGAGACCACAAAGCGCGAGCAGCAGGACCGCGAGCAGCAAAACCGCCCGACCGGGCGCAGGGTCGCGGTCGTCGCCTCGTCAGCCGAGTCCCACCGCTGACCTTTCGAAACCACCGCTTAGATTGGATCGCTCCATGAGCAGTGTCCTGATCTTCGTCATCCTCGCTGTGGCGATCCTCGTGGTCGGCCTGGTGGTCGGCCTCGTCGCCCTCGTCAACAGGCGCAAGCAACCGCCGCGTCGCGATCTGCCTCAGTCCGCGCCCACGGGAACGATCACCGAGGAGCGTCCGCCGGAGGCGCCCGCGGAGCCGCAGGCGCCGGCGATCACGCTCGAGCGCCCGGAAGGTACGGCGGGCCGGCTGGTCCGCCTGCGTCAGCGGCTCTCCCGCTCCCAGGGTGGTCTGGGCCGCGGACTGCTGGTGCTCCTGTCCCGGGACCGGCTCGACGAGGACACGTGGGAGGAGATCGAGGACATCCTTATCATGGCCGACGTGGGTGTCGCGCCCACTCAGGAGCTGGTGGAGCGGCTGCGCACCAGGATGCGGGTGGAGGGCGTCGGTGCCACTGAGGCTGCGACCGTGCTGCGCGAGGAGCTCCTCGCCCTGGTCGACCCCTCGATGGACCGCACCCTCGCCACGACCGCGACCGGCGGGAGGCCCGCCGTGGTACTCGTGGTGGGCGTCAACGGCTCCGGCAAGACCACCTCGGTCGGCAAGCTCGCGCGCGTTCTCGTCGCCGAGGACAAGACCGTCGTGCTGGGTGCGGCGGACACCTTCCGCGCTGCGGCCACTGAGCAGCTGAGCACCTGGGGCGAGCGCGTCGGGGTCGACGTCGTCACCGGCCCCGAGGGCAGCGACCCCGCAAGCGTCGCCTTCGAGTCGGTCCGCGCCGGTGTGGAGCGTGGCGTGGACGTCGTGGTCATCGACACCGCCGGGCGGCTGCAGAACAAGGCCGGGCTGATGGACGAGCTCGGCAAGGTCAAGCGGGTGGTGGAGAAGCAGGCCCCGGTCTCCGAGGTGTTGTTGGTGCTCGACGCCACCACCGGGCAGAACGGCATGGTTCAGGCCCGCGTCTTCCGGGACGTCGTCGACGTGACCGGGATCGTGCTGACCAAGCTCGACGGGTCGGCCAAGGGCGGCATCATCGTGGCCGTGCAGCGCGAGCTGGGAGTCCCGGTGAAGCTGGTCGGTGTGGGCGAGGGGGCCGACGACCTGGCGCCGTTCGATCCCGAGACGTTCGTGGACGCCCTGCTCGACCAGGGCTGAACCCCGGCTGGGTCGATCGTGCCGACGGGTCGGTTACGCGCCTTGCGGTGCCGTCAGGTGCTGATGCCGTGCAGGATGAGGTCGACGAGCTGGTCCAGGTCCTCCTCGGTCGGCATGTCCTGTCGCTTGATCGCGCGAAACACCACGAGACCGCCGATGAGCTGGATGGTCTCGCCCACCGGGATGTCCGGGCGAACCTCGCCGCGCTGGATGGCCCGCTCATAGCTCACGCGAGCCGCGTGCTCGGCCCGGTCGCTGGCCTCGCGGTACAGCGTGGCGATGCGGTCGTCGCGCATCGATTCCTTGATCGTGGTGCGCATGTAGTCGATGCCGGCGGGCGAGTTGACGAACGTGATCACCGAGGCATACAGCGCGTGCAGGTCTCCGCGGATGGATCCGGTGTCCGGAGGCGGCATCTCGTCGCGATAGAGGTGCTCCATCGCGGCGACGGCGAGGTCCTCCTTGCGTGCCCACCGACGGTAGACCGTGGCCTTGCCGACGCCTGCGCTCGTGGCCACCTCGTCGACGGTCATGTTGTCGAAGCCGCGCAGCAGGATCAGTGAGGAAGCCGCGGCGAGAATACGGCCGTCTGCTTCGGGGTCGCGAGGACGGCCGCGCTTGCGGCGTACTTCTGGGACGGGTGGGTTGCCCTCAGCACCCCCCGCCGCACCCGTCGTGCTGGCTTCCACGCGACTGAGCATAGGTCGCCCGGACCCCCATAGGGGTATTTCCGAAAATAGATCCACTTCACGAGTCCGTAATACAAGTCGGTAAGGTGTGACCGGAACGAAACATCGTCAGCAGACCCCCGAAACCTGCAACACCCACACTGACGCCCACCTGGGGCCACGACTTTCGACAGCGCCGTCACTGACGCGCGGCCCCGCTGAGTTCTCTCACCTCTGGAGGTTCCATGGATACCGGCGATACTGCCTGGGTTTTGGCGTCGGCGGCGCTCGTGCTGCTGATGACGCCCGGACTGGCGCTGTTCTACGGCGGCATGGTCCGGGCAAAAAGCGTGCTGAACATGATGATGATGAGCTTCGGAGCGCTGGCTGTGGTGAGCGTGCTCTGGGTGCTCTACGGCTACTCGATGGCCTTCGGCAACGACGTGGGCGGTGGCCTCCTGGGCAGCCCGACCGAGTTCTTCGGCCTCAAGGGGCTGATGAGTGACAAGGCCTTGGTCTTCACGATCCCGTCGATGGCGTTCGTGGGCTTCCAGGCAGTCTTCGCGATCATCACGGTGGCACTGATCTCCGGTGCCATCGCCGACCGCGCACGCTTCGGTCCCTGGCTGGTCTTCGCCACGCTCTGGGCCACCATCGTCTACTTCCCGGTGGCGCACTGGGTCTTCTCCTTCGACGGGGGCACCGCCCCGAATGGTGGTTGGATCGCCAACGACCTGAAGGCCATCGACTTCGCAGGTGGCACGGCGGTGCACATCAACGCCGGTGCCGCCGGTCTCATCCTGGCGATCGTCCTCGGCAAGCGCTTCGGATGGCGCAAGGACCCCATGCGACCGCACAACCTGCCCCTCGTGATGCTCGGCGCTGGCCTGCTGTGGTTCGGCTGGTTCGGCTTCAACGCCGGTTCGGCGCTGGGCGCCAACACGCTCGCGTCCGTGGTCTGGGTCAACACGCTGGCGGCGACCGCTGCTGCCGCCCTCGGCTGGCTGCTCGTGGAGAAGCTGCGTGACGGTCACGCCACCTCGCTGGGCGCTGCGTCCGGTGTCGTGGCCGGCCTGGTTGCGATCACCCCGGCCTGTTCCGCGGTCAGCCCGGTCGGTGCCTTGATCGTCGGCGTGCTCGCCGGCGTGCTCTGCGCCCTGGCGGTTGGCCTGAAGTACAGGTTCGGCGTCGACGACTCGCTCGACGTCGTTGGTGTCCACCTTGTGGGTGGCCTCTGGGGCACGTTGGCCATCGGCTTCTTCGCGACGGCCAACGCCCCGGCCGGAGTCGACGGCGTCTTCTACGGCGGTGGCGTGGACCAGTTGTGGCGCCAAGCCGTCGGTGCGGGTGCCGTGCTCCTCTACTCCCTCGTGCTGACCACCGTGATCGGTCTCGCCGTGGCGAAGACGATCGGGTTCCGGATCGAGGAAGAGGACGAGGTCGAGGGCATCGACTTCACCGAGCACAGCGAGACGGGCTACGACTTCGTCTCCCGTGCGGGTGGAGCAAGCGTCCTCACCGAGGGGACACCTTCGGCGTCCACCCAGGCGGATGCCGAAGCCAGAGGAGTCAGCGCATGAAGCTCGTGACAGCGGTCATCAAGCCGCACAAGTGGGAAGAGGTCCGTGCTGCGCTGGAGGCCTTCGGGGTCACCGGCATGACCGTCAGCGAGGTCAGCGGCTACGGACGGCAGAAGGGCCACACCGAGGTCTACCGCGGGGCGGAGTACGACATCGCCCTGGTGCCGAAGATCCGTATCGAGATCGTCGTCGACGACGGCGATGTCGAGGATGTGACCGGGATCGTCGTCAAGGCGGCGCAGACCGGGCGCATCGGAGACGGCAAGGTGTGGGTCTCACCGGTCGAGAGCGTGGTGCGGGTCCGGACCGGAGACCGCGACGAGGCGGCCATCTGAGGTAGCCCTTCATAGGGCGCGACAGCAAAGACCTCGCCCGCGGGCGCGTTCTCCATGTCTGACATGTGGGATGTGCCCGCGGGCGAGGCGCTGTTTCGCCAGTCTGCATCCATGTCCTCCCTCACCCTCACGCTGGGCCCGCTCGCGCAGGCGATCGACACCGGCGACACCGCCTGGCTCCTCGCCGCATCTGCCATGGTCCTGCTCATGGCCCCGGGGCTCGCCCTGTTCTACGGTGGACTGGTGCGCTCCAAGAGCGTGCTGAACATGATGATGATGACGTTCGGTGCACTCGCGGCCATCACTGTCATCTGGGT
>Ga0075530_1000566_pt1 | contig 17519 bp, 12 predicted proteins | sample NGEPerD_2_FD_75101 | JGI IMG/M metagenome (GOLD analysis project Ga0075530, IMG submission 75101) | Arctic peat soil microbial communities from the Barrow Environmental Observatory site, Barrow, Alaska, USA - NGEE PermafrostL1-D | ecosystem: Environmental > Terrestrial > Soil > Wetlands > Peat ... | reverse complement strand
GTCTCGTACTGCCGTCGGGGCATCTGCTTACCTGATGTTCACCGGTATGCCATGCATCAACAGGGCGCGCTCGTTGAAGAGCTTGCCAACGGTTCGCAGCAGAGTGCTTGGTTCTGCGGCGTTGGGCGGCAGATAGCTATGCGGCGCCGGCACGTTCCAGCTCGGAGCGTCCGGCCGCAGGCCCGCAAGTTCCTTGGCCCGCGCGATGGCCGCGCTCACGTCGCCCAAGCGGTCGACGAGGCCCAGTTGCACGGCGTCGGCGCCAGACCAGATGCGTCCGCGTCCGATCTCGTTCACGCGCTCCTCGCTCAACCCGCGGCCGTCCGCCACGCGCGCGACGAACCGCTGGTAGATCTCGCCCATGTAGCGGGCCAGCAACTCGCGCTCCTGCTCGTCGAAGCCGCGGGCACTTGACATGATCTCGGCGTAGCGGCCGCGTTTCACCGACTCCGGGTTGAAGCCGTGCTTGTCGTTGAACTCTTCAAGCACGGCCTTGGCCATCACCACGCCGATGGAACCGGTGATGGTGGTGGGGGCGGCGATCACCTCGGTGGCGTGAGTGAGCACGTAGTAGCCGCCGCTGGCCGCCAACTGTCCCATCACCGCCACCACCGGCATCTTCTCCGCCAGCAGCTTGACCTCGCGCCAGATGAGGTCGCTGGCCAGGGCCGAACCGCCGCCAGAATCGACATGGAACACCAGGGCAGCGGTCCGCTCGTTCTTTGCCGCCGCGCGTAGCGCCCTCACCAACGTGTCGGAGCCGGCCAAGGCGTCGCCGAACAGCGGCAGCGGGATGGGCAGCTTGCGTGACTTGCCGGGGACGATATTGCCGACCAGCGACACCACGGCCACATGCCGCCCGCCGGCGGGACGCCTCACCCCTGGTATGAAGCGAGCGCCGGCGGCGTACGGTCGATGTTGCTTGCTCATCACCTGGTCTTCGTAGGCCACCTGGTCGATCATCCCGCGGCGCTGCGCTTGCGCCGCCGACGTGACGCCCTCGTCGACCCAGCCCTTCACCGCCTCGGCGCTGGTTGAGCGGCTAGCGGCAATCGCTTCGCCAGTGCTGGTCTGGAAGCTGTGGAGCAGAGCGTCGTATTGCTCACGCTGGGCCTCACTCATCGCGGGCAGCACGAACTGGTCGCCCGCGTTCTTGTACTCCTTGATGGCGAGCTTGTCGAAACGAACCCCGAACCGCTCCAGGGCATCGGCCATGAAGGTGGCACCAAGACTCATGCCGTTGACGAAGAACTCGGCGCTCTCAGGAGCGATGAGGCGGTCCGCGGCGCTGGCCAGGAAATAGCTGGTGTTGCCGAGGTTGGTGGCCACCACCACGACGCGTTTGCCGCCGGCGCGCAGCCGCAGCAGTTGGTTTCGTACGGCGTAAGCGCTGGCCAGATCGGCACTCAAGTCACCGACGCGCAACACCACCCCCGTCAACCAGTCGGCACGCAGCAGCGACGAGACCTGGGCCTCGAACTCTTCCTGGCTCGACGGCCGTTCGCTCATGCCAAGGGCTCGAGCCAGGAACTTCCGTTTCACCTTCCGCGCCGGATAGGAGCCGCTTAGTTCCAGCACCAACCAGGACGGTCTTTCGCCAGGCAGTAGCTTGGCGAGGGTGTTGCGGAAGGTCGTGACGGCGTTGGACAGGTAAGTGCGGACGTCCGCCGCCGTCCGGACTCGGGGTTCACCGCTGCTGGCCATGCCTCAATGTACCCGCCGGCTTCGGCGCTCTTCGTCCTGCTTGGTCGGGTTGAGCACGGTGTAACGCTACTCTGGTCGCGTGAAGACACAGACCAACTCGCAGCCAGCAGCGGTTCGGCCCGTGCTCGCCAGCTTTCCCCTGCTCGCGTGTGATGACCTCACGCTCCGCCGCGTGCTGCCGCGTGCTGCCGCCGCTATCCAGGAGATCAGCTACTACGACGGCGTGGCTGCCGAGAACCAAGATCAGGCGAAGGAGATGCTCGCTCGCATCGATCAGGACATGGCGCGCGGCGACTCGCTCCATTGGGGCGTCTGCCTGAGGGGGTCGGCCGAGATCGTGGGAACATGCGGCTTCTATCGTGGGTTTCAGGGTGGGGTCGGGGAGATCGGTTACGTCTTGCGCGGGGCGTACCGTGGTCGCGGCGTGATGACCGCTGCGGTTCGCCTGGTCGTCACCTTCGGCTTCGAGACGTTGAACCTTGACGCGGTCGTCGCCTACACAGAAGCGACGAACGAGCCGTCGATGGACCTGCTCAGGCGGGTCGGTTTCGTTGAAGCCAAATCCGCTGTGACGGACCGTAAGTTCACGCTCACAGCGATCACCTCCCGGACTACCTGAACCACCGCACATTGGCGCCAAGCGCAACAGCCGCGTGCGTAACAGCCGCGCGCGTAACAGCCGCGTAACGCCGGGTCAAGCATCGTCGCCTCAATAGACATGCCTTTTGCAAACGCGCACTAGACATCTGCACCGCCACGCCAGCGGCCTCAAGCCGGGCGCGGCAACGTCTTGGAGGTCGATAATGCGTCGTACATACCTGCAGTGACTCGGTTCATGGTGCGCGGGGCTCACGCTCGCGCTCGCCGCCTGCTCGACTCCTACACAGCCGGGGGCGCCGAAGTCGCTCATCGTCTCTCCTTCCTCAGGGCCGCCCGGCACGCTCGTGGCGATCACCGGGCTTACTGCCGACGAGGTGAGCAGTGGCGGACTCGTCGTGTGGCTTGGCGCCGTGGCTACCCCGGCCCTGGCTCGCGAGGACGGCAGCGTGGTCACGCAGCTTCCCGTGTTCTTGAACGAAGACGGTTGGCACGATCCCACCGGTCCCCTTGACGTCAGGGTCGAACGGAGCACGCCGGGCGGCGAGGTGATTCTCGGGCTTGCCGCGCGGGCAGTAACGGTCGAGGCCCTCGACGCCGCTCCCGACGCTGGCGAGCGCCTAGTGACAGCGTGGACCATCGTGATCGGCGGCCTGCGAACGATGGTCACCGGTTTCCCCGTGGAGTCGGCGGAGGATACCCAGCACCTCACAGCGCAACTCGATGCCTTGGACGAGTGGCTCCTTAGCGGCGAGCACGCGCTGGCACATATCCTCGACGGTACGGCGCCGTTGCTCGCCGAGCTGCCGGGCGAGCCGCTACCGGCGTTGGGTGCGGCACTGGCGATGTCGAGTGGCATCGTGGCCGAAGCCGAGGCGTTGGCCGCCAAGATGGAGGCCTCGCTTGGCACCGCCTCGCTGAGCCCTCAGGCCGGAGGCTTCTGTCCCTTCACCGCGCCTGACGAGCTGCTCGCCTGCAAGATGCAGCTCTACGTCGTCGTAAAGGAGTTCGGGCAGACGGTCGTGGCGCCGACCGCCAAGGCCTGGGGCGAAGTCACGGCCGTTACCGGTATCGCCGGCATCGCTGTGAACATCCCGGCGCAGGCGGCCATAGGCTTCTCGCTCACCGTAGCCGACCTCGTCATCAACCGCCTGGTGGTGGCGCTGCTGCCGGCGACCATCGAGGAGTTCACCCTCGAGTTCGAGGGCGGCCCGACCGTCAGGCAAGGGGACCGCATCACTGGCAAGCTCGAGTTGACGGCCAAGAACGACCCTCCTAACCTCACCACCAACGACCTGCTCGCCCTGGCGATGGGCGCCTTCGACGTCAAAGGAGGCTTCGGTGTACCCGGCGACATGAACGACGAGCTTGTCAAATACGGGCTCAAGACCGTTGAGTATTTCCTCGGTATCTACGCCAACACCTTCGCCGCCTACGCCGATGCGAACCCCGACCTCAACCTCTCGGCCAACCTGACCGCGGTGCCCGAGAAGACTTGGGGACCCACGCTCATCGAGGACTTCAACCTGTTCGATGCGCACAGCTTCAGCGCCGACATCCTCGCGGTCTACGAAGAGACGCCCGCCAGCCCGATGTGGGAGGCGCCAGCTGACGTCTCGGGAGACGCTCGCGTGAACGTGCGCACCGGCGGCAACGAAGGCCAGAAGGTCGTGTGGAGCGGTTACACGGCCGGCGCGTTCGGCGAGAACGTGATGAACACCGAGACGCTCACCGTCTGCGTCGACGACGCCCCCGAGCTGACTGCCGTGACCACGGTCGTGCCGACGGTGGTGAAGGCCGAGACCGAGACCGACGTCAGCTTCACACTCCAATGGAGAGACCACTGTGACAACCTCGAGCGCCTGTACGCGACGTTCGACCTCGACGGCTTCGATCCGCGCCAGGCGCAATACGACGTCACCACTTCGCCGCAGGTAGCCGGTTTCACCGGGACGGACGGCCAAGGGAGCCTGGTCGAGACCCTGTGGGTCTACTGCGACCAACGCGGCAAGGAACACATAAACGCGACGTTCTACCTGCTCGACGAGTACTCGCAAGTAAGCGAGGAGCGCTCGGCGTTCCTATTGGTCGACTACGGAGGTTGCCCGTGAACTTCTCGGTGAAGCGTTCGTGTGGATCCCTTGTCGCCATGCTCGTCGTCATCATGGCGGCCTGTGCCGGTCCGACCCCACCGCCCGGCGGGAACGCCGGGCTCGAGATCTCGTATCCGCTACCCGGCCAGTCGTTCGCCGGCACGGTGGCCGTCGCCGCTCGCGGGGTTGGCGGGGCCGTGTCGGACCTCAACTTCACTCTGGGAAGCCTGGGTACCGCCGCGACCTCTGACGACACCGCCTACCTCGACACGCGCGGTCTGGCCGACGGCGACTATCAGCTGATCGCCACAGGGACCGTCGCCGGCGTCAAGGTCCAGGACTCGATCGGCGTCCAGGTGCTCAATGACGTCCCGGCAACGGGCAACGTCGGTGCTGCGGGTGGTTCGCTAAAGACCAGTGACGGGTCGTTCGCCACCCTGCCGCCGGGCGCCCTCGCCACGGCCACCACCGTCACAGTAAGCGACACGACACAGGACGACATCCTGGCCGAGTTCGGGGTTGACTACGAAGCGCTCGGCGTTACCTTCCTTGGTGCTCTCACCGTTGACACCGGCGGCGCCGAGGTCGCGCTGCCGGTCGCGGTCGACCTCGCCGGCTGGGCCAACGCGGTGCAGCCGGGACAGGCGGTGGTGATGTTCGCCCTCGCACCCGACGCCGACGGCGACGGCATCGGCGAGTTGACGCTGGCCGCCAACGCCGCCGCCACGCCGCAAGGGTCGGTGATTACGCAACCGGTGCCGCGCAGCACGGTCTACGGTTTCGCTCCGAACTCCTCCGCGCTGAGCGCGTCGGCCCGCGGCGCTACTACCAGCCTCACGCCGCAACAGTCCACCAGCGCCAGGCCGGGCCAGATACTCACCGTGCGCGGCAGGGGTTTCAACCCCGTCTCGCCGCAGAGCAACGTCGTGCGCTACGGGTCGCCGTCTGCGCCGAGCGCCGAGGCCTTGACGTTCGCGGCGATAGTCGAGCCGGACCCGTTCGACCCGCTCCAGGAGATAAGTTTCGCGGTGCCCGCATTGGGCGCGGACGTGAGCGCCTACCTGCACAACCTCTCAACTGGTTATCGGACCGATCCGCTTACCGTCGGCATCGGGACGCTAGGTTCGGGATCGACGGCCGCCTGGCAGTCGTTCGTCGAGCAGGTCGATGTCGCCGCGACGGCCCTCAACTCCACGCGGCCCGACCTCGCTGCCGCGCGGACGCCTGGGCAGGCCAGCTGGCCGCAGCCGATGACACGACGCTGGCCGCCATGGCCGTCAACAGCGCGCTGGTCTCGACCGCCAACCGCAGCCTGTTGGCCGGCATCGACCCTAGCGGCCCTACGGCCGCTCAGCGGGGCCTCGTGTCAAGACACGCGCTTGTGCTCGACGCCATGGCCAACTCTACGGGCGTGGCCCCAGGAGCCGCCAGCGCCGCGGCCGACCTGGCGATGTTGCTGTTGGTGAGTGCGCACGCGAACTCAGCACCCGACACTGCACCCGACTCCGCCGCACTGACCGCCCAACAGTCAGGCCCGGGGCCGGCTTGCAGCAGCGGTCCGTCCACCCCTTCGGCCGGCATCAGCTGGGGGAGTCCGTTGACCACGGGGATGGGCTCGGCCCCAACCGGTTCGTGTGCCGCCGGTGGCGCGGCTGGCGGCGGCCCCGACCCAGCCACGGCCCAACTCGGCGTGGCGGCCCGTGCCGCAGCGCTCCAGCCCGAGGCGCTAGCCACCTCGAGTGTGCGCCGCGGCACCTTCCTGCCAGTCGCCGGCGCGGTCGTCAAGGTGTTCCGTCAGGACTCTGCTCAGGCCCTTGCACCCTTCACTGCGATCACCGACGCAACCGGCTTCTTCAACGTGCCGTTCCTGCCACCCGGTGAGCCTTTCACGATTCGCGCCATCGATCCAGCGTCCGGCATGACGGCCGAAGCCAGTGGCGTCTCGAGTGGAGTGAACGTCGTCACCCCCGTACAGCTGATGTTCACGATGGCTGCGCCGGCGCCGGGCGCGCCCACCGCCGGGTTCGCGATCAATCCGCTCCCCGATCCACGATTCGAGGGCAGCGTCTACTACTCGTTCGACGGCAGTCTCTCGACCGACGACGTCGGTATCGAGGAGTACACCTGGCAACTTGGTGGACTTACCGCGACAGTCGATTGGAAACCCAACGTACTTCGTGGCTACGGCCGCAACGGCACCTATGCGGCCGCCCTTACGGTCAGCGATGCCGACGGCAACTTCGGCGTGGTGACGAAGTCGTTCACCATCGACGACCTGCCGTACGACTACTGGGGCCTGCCGCCCGAGCGCGTCAACGAGACCGCTGCTGGAGCGGTATCGAACCAGGAGGTCGAGTACCTCGGAGTGCTGAGCCACGATGGCCGTTACGTCGCCTTCGTGTCCAACGCCACCAACCTCTCGGAGACCACTTTCGGCGGTACCGCGGACGTCTTCGTCAAGGACATGGATACCGGTACGGTCGAGATCGTAAGCATCGACGGCGACGGCGTACCGGTCGGAGTCGGTGACAGCTGGGCGGTGATAAGTGCGAGCGGCCGCTACGTTGGGTTCACGACGGCCAACGACAGACCCGCCGTCAAGGATCGGGAGACGGGTGAGCTGGTCACTTTCGACAACCCCGACGGCTACGGTTCAAACTACCTCAGAGCCATCAGTGCCGACGGTCGCACAGTCGCCTTTCGCAGCAGCACCCCGATCAGCGCCGTCGAAGCCGGTTACGTGGTCGACCTCGACACGCTTACTACAGTGCGGATCGGCCGTAACGCTGCCGACGATGGCTGGGCCGACGCCAGCCCGGGGGCCCTCAGCGCAGACGGGAGGTTCATAGTGTTCGAGTCAAGATCTGACGACCTCGTCGCCGCGGATGCCAACGGACAGAGGGACATCTTCCGCCTCGACCTTGAGACGATGACGACGGAACTGGCGAGCATCACCGCTGCCGGCGCCCTCGGCGACCGGGCACAGCGTATGTGGGGTCAGTCGATCAGCGCCGACGGCCGCTACGTTACGTTCTGGAGTGACTCCACGACCTTCCCGCGAGCTACCGAGAACGACGGCGATCAGGCCTTCGAGCTCGAGGACGACGTCTACGTCAAGGACATGGTCACCGGAGAGCTGCTTCTGGTCGCCACGAACGCCGCTGATGTGGCGGCCGATTGGGACTCGGTCCTGTCGGTCATCAGTGCTGACGGTCGTTACGTGGCCTTCGGCTCCTATGCCACCAACTTGGCGCCCCTCGACGACCCGTACGATCCTTGTGACTTCAACAGGTGCGTACAGGGATTTACCTACGTCGAAGACCTGGTCACCGGCCGTGTGGCCAACGTGACCATCGGCATGGACGACACTCTGCCCGACGACTGGGATCAGATCGAGCCCGTGATCAGCGGTGACGGCCACTACATCAGCTTCTATTCATGGGCGAGCAACCTGGTACCGGCCGACACGCTAGACACCTACGATATCTACCGGGCTGTGAACCCGCTTTGGCAACCGTGAGCCTACTGTGTCGCCGTTACGGCGCCAAGTTGACGCGTCGCAGCAGAGTGGCGTTGACCGCAACCACGATGGTCGAGATGGTCATAAGCACGGCGCCCACCGCGGGCGAGAGCAGTATGCCCGCCCAGGCCAGCACGCCGGCGGCGAGGGGAAGCGCGACGATGTTGTAGCCGGCCGCCCACCACAGGTTCTGGATCATCTTGCCGTACGTGGCTCGCGAGAGCTTGAGGGCGGCCACGACGTCGAGCGGGTCGTCCTCGATGAGCACCAGGTCGGCGGACTCGATGGCCACGTCGGTGCCAGCGCCGATGGCGATGCCGACGTCGGCTTCCAGCAGCGCCGGGGCGTCGTTGATGCCGTCGCCCACGAACGCGGTCGGTCCGCCACGTTTGAGCTCGGCTACCTTGGCGGCCTTGTCTTGCGGCAGCACCCGGGCGTAGTAACGCTCGATGCCGAGCTCCGCTGCCACCGTGCTGGCCACAGCTTCGGCGTCGCCGGTGATCATCACGCTCTCGACCCCGAGGTTCTTCAGCGCCCGCACGGCGTCCTTGGCGCCCTGCCTAACCTTGTCGGCCAACGCCACGAGCGCCAGCACGCGCTCATCGTCCATTAGCGCGATAACGCTCTCGCCACGCGCCTCGCCCTGCTCGAGGCCGCGGCGGAGGGCCGGAGACAGGTCGAGACCCCGCTCGGCGGTCCACTCGGGCCGACCAACGGCGTAGCGCCGGCCGTTCACCACACCGCGCACGCCTTGGCCGGCCACGACCTCAAAGTCGCTGACGTCTGCGGCCGGCACACCTCGCCGATCGGCCTCGGCGACGACCGCCGCCGCCAGCGGATGCTCGCTCCTGGTTTCCAGCGCCGCCATGATGCGCAGCGCCTCCTCGGCAGTGACCGTGACGGTGCCGGTGACGGCAGCGTCGGTTGCGCTTCCGGCGTCGCGGCGCTCAAGGATGGCGGTTTCGTCGACGAACACCTCGCTTACGCCGAACTCGCCCTTGGTGAGGGTGCCCGTCTTGTCGAAGGCGACGACCCGTACGTCGCGGGCGCGCTCGAACGCCTCGCGGTTGCGCACCAAGATGCCGTTTCGGGCGCTCAGCGCGGTGGCGTTGACGGTCACCAGCGGGATGGCGAGGCCGAGCGCATGGGGGCAGGCGATGACCAGCACCGTGACCGTGCGCGTGATGGCCTGTTGCAGGTCCTGGGAGGCGAACAGCCACACCACGAACGTGACCGCCGCCACCCCGAGGGCGATGTAGAAGAGCCAGCCCGCCGCTCTGTCGGCCAGGTTCTGGAAGCGGCTGCGGGAAGCCTGGGCTTCCTCGACGAGTCGCTGTATCTGGGAGAGGGTGGTCTCGTCGCCGGTGTGGGCGACCTCGACGGTTAGCGCGCCCTCCCCGTTTACCGAGCCGGCCACGACCTCGTCGCCGAGCGATTTGCTTACCGGCCGTGACTCGCCGGTGAGGAAGGCCTCGTTGACGCTGCTGTTGCCGTCTACGACACGGCCGTCGGCTGCGAGCTGCTCCCCGGGTCGCACCAGGATGCGGTCACCGACGCTAAGGGACGACACGGGCACGTCAACTACGCCCCCCTCGCCGAGCCGGTGCGCCACCTGCGGCACCAGCGAGGCCAGGTGTTGAAGCGCGCGCGACGCACCTTGCACGCTCGCCATCTCGAGCCAGTGGCCGAGCAGCATGATGGCGATGAGCGTGGCGAGCTCCCAGAAGAACGGCATGCCTGGCGCGCCGAAAGCGACCGCCATGCTGTAGAGGTAGGCGACGCTGATGCCGAGGCTGATCAGCGTCATCATCCCCGGCCGCCTGTCGGCGAGTTCGTGCCGGGCGCCCCTCAGGAAGACGATGCCGCCATAGAGGAACAGGATCGTGCCGAGAACCGGGTTGACCCACCGGTCCCCGGCGAACCCGATCGCCTCGAAGCCGAGCCACTCTTGGATCTGCGTACTGAAGTAGAGGATGGGTAGCGTCAGGATCAGCGAGAGCCAGAAGCGGTCACGGAACATCTCGGGCGTGTGCCCTGCGTGCTTGTCGTGGGCGCCATGGGCATCGTGACCGGCGTGCTCGTCGTGCCCGCCAGGCGCGTCGCTGCTCTCCGCGGCGCGTGAGCCATGGGGGTGATCGTGCTCGTGATCTGTCACGACGGAGCCTCCTCGGTTACCCCACCCCAGGTGGGGGTGGGAACACTCTACAACACGCCCACCGCTGCCGACAAGCGCTCGCGCTGCTTGACGATCTGCTCTGCGATGAACGCCGCGTCGTGCCCGACCCAACCTAGCAGCGCCGAACCCGTGGTGTGCTGCCAGCGTAGGCCGAGGAAGTACAGGCCGGCGGCGGTGGACACGCCTCGTCGGTGCACGGGCTGCCCCTCGGCGTCGAGTACCGGCAGGTCGAGCCAGCCGTAGTCGGAGCGGTAACCGGTGGCCCAGATCACGGTGCTCACCGCCAACCGGCGACCGTCGGCGAAGACGACGACGCCCCCTCCGGCGCCGACGGCGCGCGGCAGCAGGACGAGCCGGCCCGCGCGCAACAGCTCACGCGGCCTGGCCCCGATCACGACGTCGTCGTTGCCGCGCATGCGCCTGCCGAGGGCCGAGTCGGCCGGGACCTTGGTCACGCCGAGCGTCTCGAGCCACCAGAACAGGCTTCGCCCCCACAGGCGCGGTGGCACCACCGGCAGCCTTCGCCCCTGCGACAGGTACACCTGGCGGGAGGCGGCCAGTTCCTGGGCTATCTGTGCTCCAGAGTTGCCCCCGCCCACCACCAGCACCGCGCCGGTGGAGAGCGCCTCAGGGTTGAGGTACCCCGAGCTGTGGAGCTGCCGTACCTCAGGGGAGAGGTCCCTGGCCAAGTCGGGTATGGAGGGGCCGTGGAACGGTCCGGTCGCGACCACGACCTGCTCCGCGCTGAGTTGCGCTCCTTCGGTCTCGATCAGGAACTCGCCGCGCCCTCGCTTCAGGCCGGTCACGCGCGTGCTCAGGCGCACGGGCATGGCGAAGCGCGCCGCGTACTCCTGTAGGTAGTCGGCCACCTCGTCCTTGCCGGGATAGGTGTCAGCCGGTTGAGGGAAGGGCAGGCCAGGCAGCGCGTTGTACTGCGCCGGCGTGAACAGTTGCAGCGAGTCCCAACGTTCGCGCCAGGAGGAGCCGACGGCGGCAGCGCCGTCCACGATCAGGAAGCTCAGCCCCAGTCGCCTCAGGTGATAACCGAGCGCCAGACCGGCCTGACCGGCTCCGATGACGACGACGCGGAAGCGCTCGATGATGCGCCGAGCCTAGCAAGCGCTGCCCGACGCGGTTCGTTCTCGAGGTCGCCATGGCCAGCGGCGGCGAGCAGCCACGTGCGTCTGGCCTAGGTAAGTCAGATCACGTGCGAACTGGGCGCAGGCTTACATATTGGACCGAACGATCTCGTCAACGGTCGCCAATCTGGCGTCCTTCGGCACCTAGCTGCCGTCATCGTTGCGCCATAACGTCGTTGGTGTGAGCCCGAGGAGGCCCGCCGTGTCGAAGGCCGCGTCCCGCCCGCCGATCCTCGTCTTGTTCGGCTGCCTGCTGCTGGCCGGCACCGCGCTCGCCCAAGAGCCGGTGACCATCACCCTGATGGTCGGCATGACGCCGCAGGAGCTGGCCAGCTTCCGCCCCGCGCTCGAGGCCGTCGACGCCGCCCACGCCGAGTTCGAGGTCGAGCTCGAACCGGTGCCGCAGCAGTCGTTCGCCGAGCGCATGAACACCCGCCTGGCCGCCGGCTCGCTTCCTGACCTCGTGCGCAGCGATGGGCTGTCGATCCAGCAGTGGATCCGCCGCGCCGCGTTCCTCGACCTCGCCGCCATGCCCGGCTTCGCCGAGCTCGACCTCGGCGACTACTACCCGGGGGTGCTCGCTCCGTTCCGTTGGCGTGAGACGCTCTACGCCTTGCCGGATACGGCCACACCGGACCTTCTGTTCTTCAACAAGACGATGTTCGCTGCGGCCGGCGTGGACTACCCGAGCGACGACTGGACCTACGCCGACATGCGCGAAGCCGCCGTCCGCCTCACCCTCGACGCCGCCGGCAACACGCCTGTCGGCGACGGCTTCGACCCGGACGCGATAGTCCAGTGGGGCTGGAACGGGTCGCTGACGTTCTACTGGCAACGGCACCTGATCCAGGCTTTCGGCGCCGACTGGTGCGCCGACGCCCTCTGCACGACCTTCGCCGCCACCACCCCCGACGTGGTGAGGGCCGCGCAGTGGTGGGCGGACCTGGTGCAGGTAGATCATGCCGGCCTCTACGACCCGTACTTCGGTTCGCAGACCGGCACCCCTGGCGACCCTTTCATCGCCGGGGCGGCGGCGATGGGCTACAACGGCTTCTTCGCCGTCGGGCAACTTAACGCGCTAGGCGGCATCGATTACGACGTCGCACAGCCGTTGCTCGGTGAAGACGGAGAGAGGCATACGCCGCTTAGCGTCAACGGCTACGCCGTAGCGGCTACCAGCGAGCACCCGGCCGAGGCTTGGACGTTGCTGCAGGAACTCACCTCGCCACCGTTCCTGGCAGAGACGTGGGGTAAGCCCGGCCATGCGGTGCCGGCGCGTCGGAGCGCGGCCGAGTCGGTTATCGACCCGTCGCGCCCGCCGGCGAACCAGGGGGCGATCCTCGCGGCGATGGAGTACGGCTCGGTCTTCCATCCGTTCACGCCGAGCGCGTTCGAAGCCTACGGGCTCACCGCCGACCTGTTCACCAACATGATGCGCGGCGACGTGCCGGTGCCCGAGGCGCTTGCCGAGATCGAGCGCGTGCTCAACGACACCCTCGCCGACGACCGCAAGCAGTAGGGCCGGGGAGTGCTCACGTCGCATAGCGCCGTTGCAACGAAGGCACGGGCGGCGGGCAAGCGCGGTCGAATGAGAAGCGCCATGGCGCGCCGCCGCGAGCGCTGGTTCTACCTGCTCATCACGCCCTGGCTCATCGGCCTGGTGGTGTTCCAAGGCGGGCCGCTTGTGGCGGTCGTCGCGATGTCGTTCGCCGACTGGCCCCTCCCGCAGCCACCGCGGTTCGTCGGCCTCGACAACCTTAGCCGCCTGGTCAGCGACCCTTTGTTCGTCCGCAGCCTCGTCAACACCGCCTATTACGCCCTCGGCCTGGTGCCGCTTGGGCTGGCGCTGGGGTTCGCGCTGGCTGTGTTGCTTCACCGGCCGCGGCCCGGGGTCCGCTTGTTCCGCACGATCGTGTTCCTGCCCGCGGTGCTCTCAGGCGTTGCCATGGCGTTGGTGTGGGGCTGGATCTTCAACCCACGTTTCGGGCTGGCCAACCAGCTGTTGGGCGAGTTGGGAATAAGGGGGCCAGGTTGGTTGCACAGCGAGGCCTGGGCCATGCCCACGCTGATCCTCATGGGGTTGTGGGGCGTTGGCGTGAACATGGTCGTCTACTTGGCGGCGCTCGAGGCCGTACCCGCCGAGCTCTACGACGCCGCGCGGCTCGACGGCGCGGGCCGCTGGGCGCAGTGGCGCCACGTGACCTGGCCGCTGGTGTCGCCGGTGACCTTCTACCTCGCCGTCGTCAACCTCATCGGCGCCTTCCAGGTCTTCACCCCGAGCTACGTGCTCACGGGAGGCGGACCCAACAACGCCACTCTCACGTTGCCCCTCTACCTCTACCAGAACGCGTTCAGCTACGGCCGCATCGGCTACGCCGCGGCGTTGGCCGTGGCGTTGCTCGCTTGCGTAGGTTTGCTCACCCTCGCGCAGTTCAGGCTGTTCGAGCGGCGGGTCTTCTACCTGGGGCGGGCATGACGCGGGGGTGGCCACGGCCGCTGCTCGGCTACGCGCTAACCGTCCTGGTGCTGCTGCCGTTCGCGTTGCCCGTGCTGTGGGCGTTGCTCGCCGCCTTCCGGCCGGCGGCTGAGCTGTTCCAGGCGCCGTCGCGGTGGCTCCCGGGCTCGCTTACGCTCGACAGCTTCACCGAGGCCTGGCGCCTGCTCGACTTCCCTCGGTTCATGCTCAACTCGCTGCTGGTCGCGGTCCTCACCGTCATCGGCACCGTGCTTTCGTCATCTCTCGTCGGTTACGCCTTCGCCACCCCTCAGCGGCCGCGGCAAGCGAGTGCTGTTCGCGCTGCTGCTTGCCACCGTGCTGCTGCCAAGCGCGGTCACCTTGCTGCCGCTGTTCGTGCTTTACAGCCGGCTGGGCTGGACGGGCAGCTACCTGCCGCTGGTGGTGCCGCACTTCTTCGCCAACGCCTTCTACGTGTTCCTCTTCAGGCAGTTCTTCAGGAGCATCCCGCGCGACGTCTTCGACAGCGCCGACCTCGACGGCTGCAACCCGCTCGCGGCGTTCTGGCACGTCGCCCTGCCCTTGGCCCGCCCAGCGGTGGCGACCGTGGCGGTGTTCGCGGCCATCGCGTCGTACAACGAGTTCCTGGAGCCGCTGGTGTACCTCACGCGCGAGTCGAGCTTCACGATGCAGCTGGGGTTGGCCTTCTTCCAGGGCATCTTCGGCACCCAGCTCCAGTACCTCTTGCCCATGGCGCTCGTCGGCCTTGCGCCCATCGCCGTGCTGTTCTTCGTCGCGCAGCGGGCCATCCAGCAAGGCATCGTGACGACCGGCGGCGGGCGCTGATGAGGCGAGCCGTGGCGCGCGGTGCGTCACGCCAAGCCAAGGCGCTGCCGCCCAACTCGCTGCTTGAGCAGCTGGTCCCGACCATCAGCCGAGAGTTCCCGCTAATGGGCGAGTCGCTGCGGGTGGAGACCAACGACAAGCGGGTGATGGCGGCCGCTCACGAGCTGTTCAGTCGCTACGGCGACGCCACCCCAGCCGCCGCGGAGCCGCTCGTGCTTAGGCTGCTGGTCAGCGACGAACCGGCCGGCGCGGTGCCAGGGGAGAGACCGGTGTTCCGCACGCAGGGTCACCTTTTCACTATCGTGCTTGGTCAGCACGACAGCGCGGTGGCCGACTTGGTGAGGGGCTACGCCTTCGCCATCGTCAGCCCGGCGCTGGTCGCCGACGGCTGGCGTTTGCGGCATCAGGTAATGGCGGCCCTGGCGCTGGGAATGCTGGGGCCGGCACGCGGCTACCTTCCGCTGCACTGCGCCTGCGTGGTCAAAGGCGACCGCAGCGTGCTGCTGCACGGCCCCTCGGGAGCCGGCAAGTCGACCTTGGCCTACGCCGCTGCCCGTCGCGGCTACCGCATGGTGTCTGAAGACGCCGTGCAGATCGGCGGCACGGGCGGGGCCCGCGTGTGGGGCGTGCCGTGGCAGTTACTGCTCCTACCCGACGCCGCGCGCTTCTTCCCAGAGCTCGCGGAGCTCGAGCCCAGGTTACAGGCCAACGGCAAGCTCAAGCTCGGCGTCGACCTGGAGTCGCTGCTCCCCGACAGCACGACGCCGTCGGCGCCGCTCGGGCCGATCCTTCTTCTCGAACGCGGCGCCGCGAGCGGCATAACGAGGCTGTCTTCCGACGAGGCAGTGGCGCGGATCGAGCCGGCCTGGCCATGGCAGACCGGGTGGACCACCGGTCACCAGCAGCGTCTAGACGAGGTCGTCGCGCGCGGGGCCTACCGCTTCATGATGAGCGGCGATCCGGACGCGATGTCTCGGGTTCTCGACGAGTTCCTGTTCCGAGAAGAGCGCTGAGACGTGGCCGCGGCAGCAGGCGATCGGACCACCAACCGCACGGTCACCGCCATGGAGAGCGGCTCCAAAGCCCGCGAGCTGCGAGCGGCGAGGGCGCTGCTTCCTGAGGTCATCGACTGGTTGTGCCGCTCTCCGCCGGCCCCGTTGGCCGCACGTCTGGCCGACCTATCGCAGCGACGCGGCCCCGATCTTCGATCACTGCTTACCAATCAGGGCCTGGCACCGCTGGTCGCGGCCCTGCTTGAGGAGCAAGCGGGCCCGGGTCCGAGTAAGAGCGCGCCCCCTGCCAACGCGTCAGAGCTAGTCCCGACGCAGCCCCTTCTTCAGTCAGCGACTGCCGACTGGCTCCGCCTCCAGCTCGAGCAGAACCGCGTGCGGATGGCCGCCTTCGCGGGCGACCTCGGCTTGATACTGGAGACCGCCGCCGCGGCCGGCCTGCGGCTGATGCCGCTGAAAGGCAGCGTCTTGAGCGATCGGTACTACCGCGAACCCGCGCTCAGGCCGATGGCCGACATCGACCTGTTGGTCAGCCCCGACGACGAAAAGGGCCTGCACGAGATACTGGTGCGGCTCGGCTACCGGCTGTTGAGCGAGACCGAAGCCCGTCACCGCAGCTACCGGCGTCCGGGCGACAGCGTCGTGTCGTACGACGGCACACATCCCGGCAACCCCAGGCCGGTGGAGGTTCACACCGTCCTGCGCAGGTCGGTGTGGCTCGATCGCGGTGGCGTCGACTTCGCGCCTCTTATGTGGGCTGCGGGACTCGAGTCGCTGCTTCATGGCCAAGCGGTGATGTTGCCGAGCGCCGAGGCGCTCTTGCTCGACGTCGCCGCGCACGCCACCAGTCACCTCATGCGCGGTAGCGGCATGCTGCTGCAGCTAGTCGACCTTAGACGGATCGCGGTGACGGCGCGAACGATTCCTGACACCCACGCCGAGTGGACCTACCCTGCGCTGGCGCTGACGGCACGGGTCTTTCCTGACGCCATCGAGGCGAGCGAGTTAGGGAGGTTGGCGCAGCGGGTCGCTCCGTCGTTGCGGAGGCTGACCGACAGCTTGCCACTCGACGACAGGGCCGGGCTGAACCTGCGCGGGGTCAACCCCAACGGTTTCGGTAGTTGGGGCATACGGTGGCAACGCTGGAAGGCGAACCCTTGGCTGGTGTGTCTAGCGAACCCGGCGTTGCCGCCGGTACTGGCCTATCCGGCCTATCTCGGCGGTGTGGGTGCGCGGGCCGCCAGACGGTTGACGCGGCCGTCGGCACGTGGCTGACGGCGGCCGTGCGGGCGTACGCGTGGGCGGCCGTGCGGGCAGCCCAGTCGTTGGTCGTGATGTAGGCACCGCCGAGCGCAGCCCGCGGGTAGTAGTCGTCAACTTCGCTTTCGACCCGAACATCGCCGATCCTAACGGCACCCTCGACGCTTTCGCCGCTCTGCGGCAATGGGCGGCTGGCCTGCGCGCGGCGGGCCTGGAGGTCGGGGTGGTCCAGCGCCATAGCCACGACGCGCTCGTTTTGAGGGATGGCGTGGAGTACTGCTTCGTCGCGGCAGGAAGGCGCGGACGGCCCCGCTCATGGCAGCCGGCCTTGAGAGTAACGCGCACCGTGGTCGACCTCGACCCCGACCTCGTGCACGTCAACGGGCTGGTTTTCCCTCTCCAGACGCGGCTGCTGAGGCGGCGGCTGCGGCCCCGAGCAGCGATCGTCGTGCAGCACCACGCCGAGAGTCCGAGGCGCGGCCTGCGCGGCCGGCTGCAGCGCTGGGGGCTCGCCGAGGTCGACGGATTCCTGTTCACGTCCGCGGCGCAGGCCGCGCCATGGCTGGCGCGCGGCGTCGTGCACTCCGAAGATCAGGTGTTCGAGGTCATGGAGGGCGCGACCGACCTGCTGGCCGAGCCGGTGGCAATGGCCCAAGACCGGTCCAGGCTGACGGGTAGCCCTGCGCTGCTGTGGGTTGGTCGATTGCAGGCGGTGAAGG
>Ga0075530_1000564_pt1 | contig 17526 bp, 7 predicted proteins | sample NGEPerD_2_FD_75101 | JGI IMG/M metagenome (GOLD analysis project Ga0075530, IMG submission 75101) | Arctic peat soil microbial communities from the Barrow Environmental Observatory site, Barrow, Alaska, USA - NGEE PermafrostL1-D | ecosystem: Environmental > Terrestrial > Soil > Wetlands > Peat ... | reverse complement strand
CTGGACCCGGTCGAGCATCGAGTCGCGAAGCACCCGATGGCGCTCCGGGATGTCGAGCCAGTCGAGCAGCCCGGCCGCGGGGTCGCTGCCCCAGATGCAGGCCGTGGCCCACGACGTCGTGGGGCGGCGTACGCCGACTGCCGCCAGGTCGAGCCCGGCGAGGGCGTTGAACGTCGAGGACTTGCCCGATCCCGTCGCCCCGGCGAGCGCGACGACGGTGTGCTCGGCGGAGAGACGCAACCGGGCACCGGCCCGCTCCACGATGACCGCGGCCGGTTCGATGACGGCTTCGTCGAGCCGTCCGCGGCCCGACTCCACGGCCTGAGCGAGACCGCCGAGGCGGACGTCGAGCGGGGTACTGCGGCCCAGGATCTTCCTGGCCCCGGCGACCAGCCCGCTCACGAACCGCTCCGCGCGGTGGCGAAGCGCAGGTCGTCGACCTTGCGTGCCAGCACTCGCAGCTGCTCGGAGGAGTCGGTGGGAAGCTCCAGGGCATCGAGCTGGTCGAGGAAGCGCTGCCGCTCCTGGTCCATCAACGCCTCGACGCGGACCGCGAGGTCACGGCGCGCGTTGAGCGCGAGGCGGCGTACGGCCTGGTCACCGAAGACCGCCTCCAGGAGCTTCTGGCCGACCACGGCCGAACCACCCGCGATGCCGACCTCTGCGCCGGTGACCCCACCAGTGGAAGCGAACACCACGACCATCAGCGCCACCGAGAGCCCGTTGAAGCCGTAGGCGAGAAAGCGTGCGGTCATGCGCTTGTCGCCACCCTCGCTGCGGACGAGGTCGAGGACGCCGGACTGCCAGTCGCGGACCATGCGCTCGGCGCGGGCGCGGAAGTCGCGCGCGGCCCGGGAGAGGTCGGCTCCACCCACCTCGAGCACCTGCGCGCCGGCGGCCACGGAGCGCCAGGAGGCGTCGGCCCGCTCAGCCGCCGCCTCGGCGTGCTCGAGGATCAGCGTCTGCAGCCCCGACTCGACAGCAACGGTCACCCGCTCCGCCTGATGCGGCTTTCCCTTGATCGCGTTGGTGATCCGGTCGCGCAACCATCCCACCCTGGACTCCAGGTTCCGGAGCAGCTCGCCGGTGCCGACGAACTCCTGCCAGCGAGCCAGTACCTCGCCACGCAGGAGGGTGCCGTCGGCCGAGCCCTTGTCGATGTCGGCGATCGCCTGGTCGTAGGACAGGTCCACGTAGCGCTTGAGCCGCGCCTGCATGTCGGCCTGCGCGCCGCATGCATCGGCGAGGTCATGGGTACGACGCGCGATCAATCGCACCGCCCCGTCGAGGGTCTGACGGACCACGCCGTTGCGGGCCTCCACATCCCCGCCCAGTTCCGCGAGCCAGCCACGGATGTCGCTCACCGACGAGGCGGGCAGCAGGCCGTTCCCGTCGAGCGGCGCCTCGGCCACCGTGAACAGCGGTGAGTCCTTGAGGCCACGCGCGACCAACATCCGCGCGAGGTGGCTGCTCACCTCGGGGATCGCCTCCACCACCGTCCGGTCGAGCACGATCGCCACCGCAGCGCTGCGTTCGGAGGCCTGCTTCAGGAAACCCCACGGCACCTGGTCGGCGTACCGCGCAGCCGAGGTCACGAACAGCCACAGGTCGGCCGCGGCCAGCAGCTGGGCGGCCAGGCTGCGGTTGCGTTCCTCGACCGAGTCGATGTCGGGGGCGTCCAGCAGGGCCAGGCCCTGGGGGATCGCAGTCGAGGTGACCAGCTGGAGCGCGTCCGGGTCGGAGGTCGCGCGGGTGGTGCGCTCGAGCTCGGGCAGGATGCGCTGCTCGTCGAACCAGGACGCGTCATCGGGATGGTGCACGAGCACCGGTGACCGCGTCGTCGGGCGGAGTACGCCGGGCTCGCTGACCCGCTCCCCCACGAGTGAGTTCACCAGGGTCGACTTGCCGGCGCCCGTGGAACCGCCGACCACGGTCAACAGCGGTGCGTCGATCTGCACCAGACGCGGCAGCACGTAGTCCTCGAGCTGGTTGATCATCTCCGCCCGGCCCGCACGGCTCTCCTCGACGCCCGGGATCTCCAATGGCAGCTGCGCGTGCTGGAGTGCAACGCGCAGCGTGGTCAGGGTGGAGAGCAGCTGCGTGGAGCCGCCCCGCTCGGACCTCCCGGACCGCGCCCCCGATGGCTGCCCGAAGTGAGTCACTGCGATGTCCCGGTCCCATGGCTCCCCGGGACGCTGGGCATCTGCACGGGTCGCCGGTCACCGGTGGGCTGGGGCCAGAGCAGCCGCGGTCTCAGCGCGCGCATCCGGTCGACGTGCTCCTGTCCGATCACGGCGAAGTCGGGTGGAGGCACGCCACGCAGGTAGCGGCTGTGCAGGAACCCGAGCTCGACGGCCTCGTGCTGGTAGGCGACCATCGTGCGACGGGCAGCCTTGCCACCGACTTTCTCGGCGTACCGCCGAGCGAACCGTCGGGCCGGGATGCGCGAGAGCCACGGGATCTCGGCAGGGTCGAGGAAGCCGCGCTTCGCGCAGTCGCTGAGTGCGGTGGTGAGCACGGCGCCCTCCTGGCGACGCGACCAGACCGCGAAGCCGATGAGGAGCAGAAACGCCGGCGCCATCAGGAAGAGGTACGTCGCGATCGCGTTGCGCCCGCCATCAAGGCTCAGCGAGCCGTTCCACAACGCGTGGGCGCCCACGGCCGCGAGGTAGCCGACCAACGGCGCGAGCACCCGCACGCCCTTACTCCGGGCGGTGACGGCGATGCCGATGCCGATGCCGATGAAAGCGGTGAAGAACGGGTGCGCGAACGGGCTGAACAGGCAGCGGACGATGAAGAGCCCCACAGCGCCGCCGACTCCACCCGGCTGGCCGTCGTTGCCCATGTAGGCCGAGGTCAGGTAGAGGATGTTCTCGGTGAAGGCGAAGCCGATGCCGATCATCCCGGCGTAGACGATGCCGTCGAGCACGCCGTCCAGCTCGTGCCTGCGGTAGAAGAGCAGCAGCAGGATGAAGAGTCCCTTGGCGGCCTCCTCGGTGACCGGGGCGACCACTGTCGCGGTGAAGGTCGCGGTGTTCGCGAAGATCAGGGTGTCGAAGAGCTGCAGCACCAGCGCACCCGAGGTCGCAACAAAGGCTCCCCAACCCAGGCCCAGGACGAGCAGCGAGCGTGGCTCGGGCTCATAGCGGTCGAGCCACATGTAGCAGCCGATCAGGGGAGCCACGGGGATGGCCGCGAGAACCACGCCCACCACGAGGGCCCCGGGGGCGCCGGAGAGCAGCAGGACCAGGCCCATGACGGCAGCCCCGATCAGCATCACCACCGTTACGACGATGGTGAACCCGGCGGAGCTGCGGCGTCTCTGCATGCGCGTAGCGTAACTATGCCCCGGTCGTAGGGTGGCACCGTGACTGAGACGACAGACCCCATCGAGAACACCGAGAGCCACGATCCGGCCGTGCCAGAGGCCTACGCGGCCTTCATGCGCACCGGCTGGGGTGAGCGTGAGCTCGAAGTCCCGGCGCACCCCATCACCCGCTGGGCGCGAGCACGCCGGGAGCGGCTGGGCGAGCAGTTCCCCGGCGAGCGGCTGGTGATCCCCTCGGGCGCCTTCAAGGTCCGCGCCAACGACACCGACTACCGGTTCCGCGCCGAGACGGCCCACACCTACCTGTGCGGCAACCAGACCAGCGACGCCGTACTCGTGGTCGAGGACGGCGAGACCGTCCTCTACGCCCGTCCGCGCAGCTCGCGTGAGACGGACGAGTTCTTCCGGGACCGGCAGTATGGCGAGCTCTGGTCCGGTCGACGTCCGTCGCTGAAGGAGATCTCCGACTCCCTGGGTGTGGAGACCCGTCACATCGATGACCTGCCCTCGCGTCTGTCCGGCTCCTCCAAGACACGGGTGTTGCGCGATGTCGATGCCCGGGTGGACGGCCAGGTCTCCGGTGACGGCGGCCGCGACACCGAGTTCGCCCGGGTGCTCTCCGAGCTGCGGCTGGTCAAGGACGAGTGGGAGGTCGCGGAGATGCAGGGCGCCTGCGACATCACCACCCTCGGTTTCGAGGACTCGGTGCGCGAGTGGGACCGGGTGCTCGAACACGGCGAACGCTGGATCGAGGGCACCTTCTTCCGTCGTGCGCGTGCCATGGGCAACGACATCGGCTACGACTCCATCGTCGGCGGCGGCCGGCACGCGACCACACTCCACTGGATCGAGAACTCCGGGCCGATCGTCCCCGGCGAGCTGCTGCTGCTCGACATGGGCGCCGAGGCGTCCTCGCTCTACACCGCCGACGTGACGCGCACCCTGCCCGTTGACGGGACGTTCACGCCCGTGCAGCGCGACCTCTACTCGCTGGTGCTTGCGGCCCAGCAGGCCGGCCTTGACGCCGTACGGCCGGGGGAGGCGTTCCGCGCACCTCACGAGGCCGCCATGTCGGTGCTCGCGCACGGACTGGAGGACCTGGACCTGCTGCCGGTCCCGGCCGAGGAGGCCCTCTCCCCCGACAGCCGGGTCTATGCCCGGTGGACCCTGCATGGCACCAGCCACATGCTCGGGATGGACGTGCACGACTGCGCCGCCGCGGACTCAGGCATCTACCCCGGCGGCGTCCTCGAGGACGGCATGGTGCTCACGGTCGAGCCCGGGCTCTACTTCCAGGAGGACGACCTTCTCGTACCCGAGGAGCTGCGCGGCATCGGAATCCGCATCGAGGACGACGTCGTGGTCACCGCCCACGGTGCCCTCAACCTGTCCGCGGCGCTCCCCCGCGAGCCGGGCGAGATCGAGGCCTGGATGGCGGCGCTGCGCGGCTGAGCCAGCTTGCCCGGAAGCTGGTCCCGCTGCCCCTAGGCTTGACGCGCAAGCCCCTGTAGCTCAGCTGGATAGAGCAAGAGCCTTCTAATCTCTAGGTCGCAGGTTCGACTCCTGCCAGGGGCGCCTTTGTGCCAGGGGCGCCTTGTTCGTCTCGTCGCCCGGGACGTCATACGTAGCGGTCGTCACTGCAACCGGTCCGTATGACGTCCGTCGGGACGTCATTCGAGATGGTCGCCATTGTCACCAGTTCGTATGACGTCCCAGGGCAATCAGCGGGCGTGCTTCTCCAGTTGCACGCATCAGGGTCACCAGCTGCGTCAGCCCCTTGAATGGTCGGACCATCACGGTGAACTCGGTCAGGCGCCCCGTCGGTCCCCCAACGCAGCATGTCGATCCCGTGCAACGTGAGCCCGTCGAGCTCGGCGGTGAACTCGAGCACGGCTGAGCCGTCGTCCCACCACTCGTCCTGGTAGCTCAGCGTCGGGCCGAGGACCACCATCGCAGCGCCGAGGTACGCCGTCGTGAGCGCCTTCCCCTCCTGCGGGGTGTGCACGGCCGGTGACCGGAAGACACAGTTCTCGGCGCGCAGGTCGTCGCGCAGAGCAGGGTCACGGGCGTCGAAGACTTCATGCCAGCGATTGAGTGGTTCGGGGCGCACGGTCATGTGCGCGAGCCCGTCAGGTCCAGTGATCCTGTTCACGACCTGAGCGTGTCGGTGTGCGGCGGCCGGTTTGTCTCGTCGTACAAAGGAGTCGGCCCTGGGAGGTATGAGCTTCCAGGGCCTTTGGCTTGACCGGCTTGTCCTCACGGCGTCGTGACGTGGTTTCGAGACGCTCGCTTCGCTCGCTCCTAACCACCGTGCGACGGTCGTGGTGTCGTGGTTTCGAGACGCTCGCTGCGCTCGCTCCTCAACCACCGTGCTGGCTCAGTCCGTGTGCCCCGTACTGGCCGCAGGAGGGGAGAGCGGGGCCAAGGTCTGCGCCGGAATGGTGGTTTCCCACACGCGGCTCCCGCGGCGGGTGCGAAGGGTCACGGACGTGCTGTTGGGCGTGTGTGCGATCTGCAGTGTCCGCTCATCGGTCCATCCTGCGAAGCGAAACTCACCATCGCCGATGTGGGTGAGACCTAGGACAGGTCGACCCTCGCGAAGTAAGACCACGCGCGAGCCGCAGGTTTCGATGGTTGCATGAAACCACGAGTCGTCGACGATGAAGGCGCCGTCCTGCTCTTCCCAGTTGACGAACGAGTCGGGTAGGTCGCACCGCACTCTGCAGGACGCGGCAGCCTCGGCTGGTGTGAGGGCTACGGGCGCACGGTTGAAGAGCACGTCGTCGGGAGTTGCTTGGCGCAGGTAGTTCTCGGGAAAGAGTTCTATCAGTTCTTCGCAGACCAGGGTGTCCACTACGAGGTGCACGCGGGTCACCGAGTCAGTGTTCTCGACACGGTGGAGTCGGCTGAAGTCGGCGAACCAGAGTGCCCCTGACTCCCAGTGGTGCGCTGTGTCTTCGAGGTAGAGGAGCGCTCCCGGGGTGGTGGTGATGGGGACGTGCAGGCGTGCGGTGCCCCAGGCTGGTCCGTACTTGGTGTCGAGGTGCTCCCAGCTTGATACTCCCGGGCCGAGGGCGAGCAGTCGCGCGCTGCGCAATTGGGCGGGGATCGAGGACAGCACTTCAGCGAGGTACGGCGCTGATCGTAGCCACGGCGTATCGGCGAACTCGTCGAGCCCCGGGCCTCCAGGGTCGGTTCGGTCGGCTTCGCCGGCGACGCTGCGGAGTGGGCGGCACCGCCAGTCAACCTCTGCCTCGGTGACGGTGCCGTCGTCAGCGAAGCTGCGCTGGAGCATCCAGGTGGTGCGGCCGAGGCGCTCGACATCGGCAATAAGCCGTTCGCTGTCGAAGGACATGTTCAGCCGTGCACTCTGAGGGAGGATGGGCCGGGTGATCGGGATGGCAGCTTGTTCGGTGGAGGTCACATCGGTTGATGTCATGGCAGGCACAGCTCCTGTGCGTTTGAACGGTCGTGTGGTTGGTTGTCGTCAATGCAGGGTGCGATTGCCGAAGGCAACCTGCCCCGAGTGAGCAGATGGATGACCTGGGCGAGCACATCGGGTGCGAGGAGGTCGTTTGCCTCGTTCAGGCGGCGGAGACTTGCTGCATGGTCTGCGCCGGATGGTGGTTCACAGGCCATGAGCATGTTGGCGTAGGACTTCCCGTCAACTGTGAAGGTGCTGGCGCGCTCTACGGGCAGCGTGCTGGTGACGCGACGCATGGTCGCGGAGTCGAGCGGTGCGGTAGGAAACTGACAGGCCATCCGCCATTGCTCTGTCCGGGTCTGTGTTGTGGACGGCCATCGGTCCATGAGCATGTCGAGCAGGCACATGTAGGTGTTGCAGCGCGAAGCGGCAATGGACAGGCCAGTCGACCCCGAGACGCGAGGGTTGATCTCGATGATCGTGAACTTCCCGTGGTGGTAGATCATCTCGACCTCGATGGCGCCGTTGACGCCGAGGCGGTCGCAGAGCGCGGTCAGACGCTCCCGGATACCTGCGAAGTGGCGGTCCGGAGCGGGTCGGGGCGCTGAGTAGCGCACCTGCTGGAACGCGAACGTGGGACTGTCCCCGGTGGGTCCCTTCCACACCAAGGGCTGCATCACGTATTGCCCCCGGCGTCCGATGATCTCGACGGAGCAGAGTTCACCGCGAAGACACCGTTCGAGGACCGCGTTGCCCTCGAACGGGCGGGCCAGGAACGAGTACCAGGCGCGTTCGTCGGCGATGTACCGGATGCCGTTGCCGAGGCAGTCCCACAAGGGCTTGGTGAGCAGAGGGAACCCAAGCCGCTGTGCGTTTCGAGTCAGCGCATCGGCGTACGCCGGGACCGGCAGGCAGCGGCCGTTGAGGAGGTCGCCGTCGATCAGGAGTCCGTCGGGGGTATCCAGTCCTGCAGCGAGCACGGCCTGCTTGGTGGCCCACTTGTTCGACAGAAGCTCGGTCGTCTCCACGCTGTGCACGACGTTTTCGATCCCGTGGAAGGCAAGTTGCTCGGCGGCCAGGGCGTCGCGCAGTGAGTTCTCGTCGGGTATCGAGAGGGAGACGAACCCATCGGCTCCCCACTCGAGGACACGGCGCGTCACCTCCGCCGGGCTGACGTTGAATGGCATCCGTTCGGCCGGTCCCGGCCAGTCGCCGGGTCCGACATCCCCGTCGGTGTAGAACAACTTCGCCTCGATGTCGTTCTCGGTGAAGGCGCGCCGCAGCGGTTCCAGGTACGGCGCGGCTTGCTGGATCTCGATGGACCGCACAAAAGCGACCCGGGTCGTCGCGGGACGGCGGTGGGTGTGATCCACCACAGCAGTCGCAGTCATCATGCCAACTCCACCGTGATGGCGGCCATAACCGCGTCCGCAAGGGCGTTGACTTCGTCCGTGTTGTCGGCCACCAGGATGATGTGGCCGATCCGGCCGACGTTGTCACGGGCACTGCCGCACGGTGCACCGGGCTCGAGATAGATCTCGCACGAAGCGACGTGGTCGCCCTCGGGAAGACCCTTGACACCACGGAGGATGCCGTCGCGCGGCGACGTGATGAAGCGGATTGCGGCGGCGCGTGCCCTGGTGGGCCGCAGGTCCGGCGTGCTGCCCATCGCGACGCTGAGGTAGGCCTTTGCCTCGTCCACGCCGAAGGCCAGTTTCACCAGCTTCATGATGTGGTCGCCGGGTGGTCGAGCTCCGAGCTCGATGATCCAAGGCTGGCCGTCCTCGGGAACTTTGACCTCGGTGTGCCCCAGGCCGTCGCGGAGTCCAAGTGCCGCTAGCGCAGAGCTCACCGTGGCCAGGATCCGGGTGCGTACGTCGGACGGCAGGTCGGCGGGCACGGTGTGACCCATCTCCGCTCGGTGAGTGTCCTGTGTGGTGATCTTCTGAGTGACGGTGAGGTGGTGAATCCGTCCGCCACAGACGACCGATTCGACGCTGTACTCCTCGCCGGCGAGGAGTACAGCGTCGAATCGGTCGTCTGTGGCGGACGGATTCACCACCTCACCGTCACTCAGAAGATCACCACACAGGACACTCACCGAGCGGAGATGGGTCACACCGTGCCCGCCGACCTGCCGTCCGACGTACGCACCCGGATCCTGGCCACGGTGAGCTCTGCGCTAGCGGCACTTGGACTCCGCGACGGCCTGGGGCACACCGAGGTCAAAGTTCCCGAGGACGGCCAGCCTTGGATCATCGAGCTCGGAGCTCGACCACCCGGCGACCACATCATGAAGCTGGTGAAACTGGCCTTCGGCGTGGACGAGGCAAAGGCCTACCTCAGCGTCGCGATGGGCAGCACGCCGGACCTGCGGCCCACCAGGGCACGCGCCGCCGCAATCCGCTTCATCACGTCGCCGCGCGACGGCATCCTCCGTGGTGTCAAGGGTCTTCCCGAGGGCGACCACGTCGCTTCGTGCGAGATCTATCTCGAGCCCGGTGCACCGTGCGGCAGTGCCCGTGACAACGTCGGCCGGATCGGCCACATCATCCTGGTGGCCGACAACACGGACGAAGTCAACGCCCTTGCGGACGCGGTTATGGCCGCCATCACGGTGGAGTTGGCATGATGACTGCGACTGCTGTGGTGGATCACACCCACCGCCGTCCCGCGACGACCCGGGTCGCTTTTGTGCGGTCCATCGAGATCCAGCAAGCCGCGCCGTACCTGGAACCGCTGCGGCGCGCCTTCACCGAGAACGACATCGAGGCGAAGTTGTTCTACACCGACGGGGATGTCGGACCCGGCGACTGGCCGGGACCGGCCGAACGGATGCCATTCAACGTCAGCCCGGCGGAGGTGACGCGCCGTGTCCTCGAGTGGGGAGCCGATGGGTTCGTCTCCCTCTCGATACCCGACGAGAACTCACTGCGCGACGCCCTGGCCGCCGAGCAACTTGCCTTCCACGGGATCGAAAACGTCGTGCACAGCGTGGAGACGACCGAGCTTCTGTCGAACAAGTGGGCCACCAAGCAGGCCGTGCTCGCTGCAGGACTGGATACCCCCGACGGACTCCTGATCGACGGCGACCTCCTCAACGGCCGCTGCCTGCCGGTCCCGGCGTACGCCGATGCGCTGACTCGAAACGCACAGCGGCTTGGGTTCCCTCTGCTCACCAAGCCCTTGTGGGACTGCCTCGGCAACGGCATCCGGTACATCGCCGACGAACGCGCCTGGTACTCGTTCCTGGCCCGCCCGTTCGAGGGCAACGCGGTCCTCGAACGGTGTCTTCGCGGTGAACTCTGCTCCGTCGAGATCATCGGACGCCGGGGGCAATACGTGATGCAGCCCTTGGTGTGGAAGGGACCCACCGGGGACAGTCCCACGTTCGCGTTCCAGCAGGTGCGCTACTCAGCGCCCCGACCCGCTCCGGACCGCCACTTCGCAGGTATCCGGGAGCGTCTGACCGCGCTCTGCGACCGCCTCGGCGTCAACGGCGCCATCGAGGTCGAGATGATCTACCACCACGGGAAGTTCACGATCATCGAGATCAACCCTCGCGTCTCGGGGTCGACTGGCCTGTCCATTGCCGCTTCGCGCTGCAACACCTACATGTGCCTGCTCGACATGCTCATGGACCGATGGCCGTCCACAACACAGACCCGGACAGAGCAATGGCGGATGGCCTGTCAGTTTCCTACCGCACCGCTCGACTCCGCGACCATGCGTCGCGTCACCAGCACGCTGCCCGTAGAGCGCGCCAGCACCTTCACAGTTGACGGGAAGTCCTACGCCAACATGCTCATGGCCTGTGAACCACCATCCGGCGCAGACCATGCAGCAAGTCTCCGCCGCCTGAACGAGGCAAACGACCTCCTCGCACCCGATGTGCTCGCCCAGGTCATCCATCTGCTCACTCGGGGCAGGTTGCCTTCGGCAATCGCACCCTGCATTGACGACAACCAACCACACGACCGTTCAAACGCACAGGAGCTGTGCCTGCCATGACATCAACCGATGTGACCTCCACCGAACAAGCTGCCATCCCGATCACCCGGCCCATCCTCCCTCAGAGTGCACGGCTGAACATGTCCTTCGACAGCGAACGGCTTATTGCCGATGTCGAGCGCCTCGGCCGCACCACCTGGATGCTCCAGCGCAGCTTCGCTGACGACGGCACCGTCACCGAGGCAGAGGTTGACTGGCGGTGCCGCCCACTCCGCAGCGTCGCCGGCGAAGCCGACCGAACCGACCCTGGAGGCCCGGGGCTCGACGAGTTCGCCGATACGCCGTGGCTACGATCAGCGCCGTACCTCGCTGAAGTGCTGTCCTCGATCCCCGCCCAATTGCGCAGCGCGCGACTGCTCGCCCTCGGCCCGGGAGTATCAAGCTGGGAGCACCTCGACACCAAGTACGGACCAGCCTGGGGCACCGCACGCCTGCACGTCCCCATCACCACCACCCCGGGAGCGCTCCTCTACCTCGAAGACACAGCGCACCACTGGGAGTCAGGGGCACTCTGGTTCGCCGACTTCAGCCGACTCCACCGTGTCGAGAACACTGACTCGGTGACCCGCGTGCACCTCGTAGTGGACACCCTGGTCTGCGAAGAACTGATAGAACTCTTTCCCGAGAACTACCTGCGCCAAGCAACTCCCGACGACGTGCTCTTCAACCGTGCGCCCGTAGCCCTCACACCAGCCGAGGCTGCCGCGTCCTGCAGAGTGCGGTGCGACCTACCCGACTCGTTCGTCAACTGGGAAGAGCAGGACGGCGCCTTCATCGTCGACGACTCGTGGTTTCATGCAACCATCGAAACCTGCGGCTCGCGCGTGGTCTTACTTCGCGAGGGTCGACCTGTCCTAGGTCTCACCCACATCGGCGATGGTGAGTTTCGCTTCGCAGGATGGACCGATGAGCGGACACTGCAGATCGCACACACGCCCAACAGCACGTCCGTGACCCTTCGCACCCGCCGCGGGAGCCGCGTGTGGGAAACCACCATTCCGGCGCAGACCTTGGCCCCGCTCTCCCCTCCTGCGGCCAGTACGGGGCACACGGACTGAGCCAGCACGGTGGTTGAGGAGCGAGCGCAGCGAGCGTCTCGAAACCACGACACCACGACCGTCGCACGGTGGTTAGGAGCGAGCGAAGCGAGCGTCTCGAAACCACGTCACGACGCCGTGAGGACAAGCCGGTCAAGCCAAAGGCCCTGGAAGCTCATACCTCCCAGGGCCGACTCCTTTGTACGACGAGACAAACCGGCCGCCGCACACCGACACGCTCAGGTCGTGAACAGGATCACTGGACCTGACGGGCTCGCGCACATGACCGTGCGCCCCGAACCACTCAATCGCTGGCATGAAGTCTTCGACGCCCGTGACCCTGCTCTGCGCGACGACCTGCGCGCCGAGAACTGTGTCTTCCGGTCACCGGCCGTGCACACCCCGCAGGAGGGGAAGGCGCTCACGACGGCGTACCTCGGCGCTGCGATGGTGGTCCTCGGCCCGACGCTGAGCTACCAGGACGAGTGGTGGGACGACGGCTCAGCCGTGCTCGAGTTCACCGCCGAGCTCGACGGGCTCACGTTGCACGGGATCGACATGCTGCGTTGGGGGACCGACGGGGCGCCTGACCGAGTTCACCGTGATGGTCCGACCATTCAAGGGGCTGACGCAGCTGGTGACCCTGATGCGTGCAACTGGAGAAGCACGCCCGCTGATTGCCCTGGGACGTCATACGAACTGGTGACAATGGCGACCATCTCGAATGACGTCCCGACGGACGTCATACGGACCGGTTGCAGTGACGACCGCTACGTATGACGTCCCGGGCGACGAGACGAACAAGGCGCCCCTGGCACAAAGGCGCCCCTGGCAGGAGTCGAACCTGCGACCTAGAGATTAGAAGGCTCTTGCTCTATCCAGCTGAGCTACAGGGGCTTGCGCGTCAAGCCTAGGGGCAGCGGGACCAGCTTCCGGGCAAGCTGGCTCAGCCGCGCAGCGCCGCCATCCAGGCCTCGATCTCGCCCGGCTCGCGGGGGAGCGCCGCGGACAGGTTGAGGGCACCGTGGGCGGTGACCACGACGTCGTCCTCGATGCGGATTCCGATGCCGCGCAGCTCCTCGGGTACGAGAAGGTCGTCCTCCTGGAAGTAGAGCCCGGGCTCGACCGTGAGCACCATGCCGTCCTCGAGGACGCCGCCGGGGTAGATGCCTGAGTCCGCGGCGGCGCAGTCGTGCACGTCCATCCCGAGCATGTGGCTGGTGCCATGCAGGGTCCACCGGGCATAGACCCGGCTGTCGGGGGAGAGGGCCTCCTCGGCCGGGACCGGCAGCAGGTCCAGGTCCTCCAGTCCGTGCGCGAGCACCGACATGGCGGCCTCGTGAGGTGCGCGGAACGCCTCCCCCGGCCGTACGGCGTCAAGGCCGGCCTGCTGGGCCGCAAGCACCAGCGAGTAGAGGTCGCGCTGCACGGGCGTGAACGTCCCGTCAACGGGCAGGGTGCGCGTCACGTCGGCGGTGTAGAGCGAGGACGCCTCGGCGCCCATGTCGAGCAGCAGCAGCTCGCCGGGGACGATCGGCCCGGAGTTCTCGATCCAGTGGAGTGTGGTCGCGTGCCGGCCGCCGCCGACGATGGAGTCGTAGCCGATGTCGTTGCCCATGGCACGCGCACGACGGAAGAAGGTGCCCTCGATCCAGCGTTCGCCGTGTTCGAGCACCCGGTCCCACTCGCGCACCGAGTCCTCGAAACCGAGGGTGGTGATGTCGCAGGCGCCCTGCATCTCCGCGACCTCCCACTCGTCCTTGACCAGCCGCAGCTCGGAGAGCACCCGGGCGAACTCGGTGTCGCGGCCGCCGTCACCGGAGACCTGGCCGTCCACCCGGGCATCGACATCGCGCAACACCCGTGTCTTGGAGGAGCCGGACAGACGCGAGGGCAGGTCATCGATGTGACGGGTCTCCACACCCAGGGAGTCGGAGATCTCCTTCAGCGACGGACGTCGACCGGACCAGAGCTCGCCATACTGCCGGTCCCGGAAGAACTCGTCCGTCTCACGCGAGCTGCGCGGACGGGCGTAGAGGACGGTCTCGCCGTCCTCGACCACGAGTACGGCGTCGCTGGTCTGGTTGCCGCACAGGTAGGTGTGGGCCGTCTCGGCGCGGAACCGGTAGTCGGTGTCGTTGGCGCGGACCTTGAAGGCGCCCGAGGGGATCACCAGCCGCTCGCCGGGGAACTGCTCGCCCAGCCGCTCCCGGCGTGCTCGCGCCCAGCGGGTGATGGGGTGCGCCGGGACTTCGAGCTCACGCTCACCCCAGCCGGTGCGCATGAAGGCCGCGTAGGCCTCTGGCACGGCCGGATCGTGGCTCTCGGTGTTCTCGATGGGGTCTGTCGTCTCAGTCACGGTGCCACCCTACGACCGGGGCATAGTTACGCTACGCGCATGCAGAGACGCCGCAGCTCCGCCGGGTTCACCATCGTCGTAACGGTGGTGATGCTGATCGGGGCTGCCGTCATGGGCCTGGTCCTGCTGCTCTCCGGCGCCCCCGGGGCCCTCGTGGTGGGCGTGGTTCTCGCGGCCATCCCCGTGGCTCCCCTGATCGGCTGCTACATGTGGCTCGACCGCTATGAGCCCGAGCCACGCTCGCTGCTCGTCCTGGGCCTGGGTTGGGGAGCCTTTGTTGCGACCTCGGGTGCGCTGGTGCTGCAGCTCTTCGACACCCTGATCTTCGCGAACACCGCGACCTTCACCGCGACAGTGGTCGCCCCGGTCACCGAGGAGGCCGCCAAGGGACTCTTCATCCTGCTGCTGCTCTTCTACCGCAGGCACGAGCTGGACGGCGTGCTCGACGGCATCGTCTACGCCGGGATGATCGGCATCGGCTTCGCCTTCACCGAGAACATCCTCTACCTGACCTCGGCCTACATGGGCAACGACGGCCAGCCGGGTGGAGTCGGCGGCGCTGTGGGGCTCTTCATCGTCCGCTGCCTGTTCAGCCCGTTCGCGCACCCGTTCTTCACCGCTTTCATCGGCATCGGCATCGGCATCGCCGTCACCGCCCGGAGTAAGGGCGTGCGGGTGCTCGCGCCGTTGGTCGGCTACCTCGCGGCCGTGGGCGCCCACGCGTTGTGGAACGGCTCGCTGAGCCTTGATGGCGGGCGCAACGCGATCGCGACGTACCTCTTCCTGATGGCGCCGGCGTTTCTGCTCCTCATCGGCTTCGCGGTCTGGTCGCGTCGCCAGGAGGGCGCCGTGCTCACCACCGCACTCAGCGACTGCGCGAAGCGCGGCTTCCTCGACCCTGCCGAGATCCCGTGGCTCTCGCGCATCCCGGCCCGACGGTTCGCTCGGCGGTACGCCGAGAAAGTCGGTGGCAAGGCTGCCCGTCGCACGATGGTCGCCTACCAGCACGAGGCCGTCGAGCTCGGGTTCCTGCACAGCCGCTACCTGCGTGGCGTGCCTCCACCCGACTTCGCCGTGATCGGACAGGAGCACGTCGACCGGATGCGCGCGCTGAGACCGCGGCTGCTCTGGCCCCAGCCCACCGGTGACCGGCGACCCGTGCAGATGCCCAGCGTCCCGGGGAGCCATGGGACCGGGACATCGCAGTGACTCACTTCGGGCAGCCATCGGGGGCGCGGTCCGGGAGGTCCGAGCGGGGCGGCTCCACGCAGCTGCTCTCCACCCTGACCACGCTGCGCGTTGCACTCCAGCACGCGCAGCTGCCATTGGAGATCCCGGGCGTCGAGGAGAGCCGTGCGGGCCGGGCGGAGATGATCAACCAGCTCGAGGACTACGTGCTGCCGCGTCTGGTGCAGATCGACGCACCGCTGTTGACCGTGGTCGGCGGTTCCACGGGCGCCGGCAAGTCGACCCTGGTGAACTCACTCGTGGGGGAGCGGGTCAGCGAGCCCGGCGTACTCCGCCCGACGACGCGGTCACCGGTGCTCGTGCACCATCCCGATGACGCGTCCTGGTTCGACGAGCAGCGCATCCTGCCCGAGCTCGAGCGCACCACCCGCGCGACCTCCGACCCGGACGCGCTCCAGCTGGTCACCTCGACTGCGATCCCCCAGGGCCTGGCCCTGCTGGACGCCCCCGACATCGACTCGGTCGAGGAACGCAACCGCAGCCTGGCCGCCCAGCTGCTGGCCGCGGCCGACCTGTGGCTGTTCGTGACCTCGGCTGCGCGGTACGCCGACCAGGTGCCGTGGGGTTTCCTGAAGCAGGCCTCCGAACGCAGCGCTGCGGTGGCGATCGTGCTCGACCGGACGGTGGTGGAGGCGATCCCCGAGGTGAGCAGCCACCTCGCGCGGATGTTGGTCGCGCGTGGCCTCAAGGACTCACCGCTGTTCACGGTGGCCGAGGCGCCGCTCGACGGGAACGGCCTGCTGCCCGCCTCGTCGGTGAGCGACATCCGTGGCTGGCTCGCGGAACTGGGCGGGGATGTGGAGGCCCGCAACGGCGTGGTCCGTCAGACCCTCGACGGGGCGGTGCGATTGATCGCGCGTCGTACCCATGACCTCGCCGATGCATGCGGCGCGCAGGCCGACATGCAGGCGCGGCTCAAGCGCTACGTGGACCTGTCCTACGACCAGGCGATCGCCGACATCGACAAGGGCTCGGCCGACGGCACCCTCCTGCGTGGCGAGGTACTGGCTCGCTGGCAGGAGTTCGTCGGCACCGGCGAGCTGCTCCGGAACCTGGAGTCCAGGGTGGGATGGTTGCGCGACCGGATCACCAACGCGATCAAGGGAAAGCCGCATCAGGCGGAGCGGGTGACCGTTGCTGTCGAGTCGGGGCTGCAGACGCTGATCCTCGAGCACGCCGAGGCGGCGGCTGAGCGGGCCGACGCCTCCTGGCGCTCCGTGGCCGCCGGCGCGCAGGTGCTCGAGGTGGGTGGAGCCGACCTCTCCCGGGCCGCGCGCGACTTCCGCGCCCGCGCCGAGCGCATGGTCCGCGACTGGCAGTCCGGCGTCCTCGACCTCGTCCGCAGCGAGGGTGGCGACAAGCGCATGACCGCACGCTTTCTCGCCTACGGCTTCAACGGGCTCTCGGTGGCGCTGATGGTCGTGGTGTTCGCTTCCACTGGTGGGGTCACCGGCGCAGAGGTCGGCATCGCGGGTGGTTCGGCCGTGGTCGGCCAGAAGCTCCTGGAGGCGGTCTTCGGTGACCAGGCCGTACGCCGCCTCGCGCTCAACGCGCGCCGTGACCTCGCGGTCCGCGTCGAGGCGTTGATGGACCAGGAGCGGCAGCGCTTCCTCGACCAGCTCGATGCCCTGGAGCTTCCCACCGACTCCTCCGAGCAGCTGCGAGTGCTGGCACGCAAGGTCGACGACCTGCGCTTCGCCACCGCGCGGAGCGGTTCGTGAGCGGGCTGGTCGCCGGGGCCAGGAAGATCCTGGGCCGCAGTACCCCGCTCGACGTCCGCCTCGGCGGTCTCGCTCAGGCCGTGGAGTCGGGCCGCGGACGGCTCGACGAAGCCGTCATCGAACCGGCCGCGGTCATCGTGGAGCGGGCCGGTGCCCGGTTGCGTCTCTCCGCCGAGCACACCGTCGTCGCGCTCGCCGGGGCGACGGGATCGGGCAAGTCCTCGACGTTCAACGCCCTCGCCGGGCTCGACCTGGCGGCAGTCGGCGTACGCCGCCCCACGACGTCGTGGGCCACGGCCTGCATCTGGGGCAGCGACCCCGCGGCCGGGCTGCTCGACTGGCTCGACATCCCGGAGCGCCATCGGGTGCTTCGCGACTCGATGCTCGACCGGGTCCAG